>WUUC01132143.1_pt1 | contig 21457 bp, 21 predicted proteins | sample 6278441 | NCBI WGS metagenome assembly WUUC01 (sample SAMN13675441, study PRJNA597444) | soil metagenome | isolation source: soil | place: USA: Washington | collected 2017-10
AATGGGCCCGAAAGGCATCTTTTCTGCGTCGAGAGCAAGGCCTGACAGATGCCGATCTGTTCCACGAGCGAGCAGGAATTTATGCAGAGTTCGGTAAGATCATCGTGATCGCTGCGGGTAAATACACAGAGGCCAACGACGGTCGCACGGGCTTTAAAACACGCTATTTTGCCGGCACGAATGAGCAGGAAATCCTGACAAATTTTAAAGGTATGCTCGACAAGATGGATCCGCAATCGACAAGATTATGTGCACACAATGGCCGGGAGTTCGACTTCCCATATTTATGCCGGCGCATGATCATCAACGGCATTGTTCCACCGGTACACTTAAATCAAACCAATCGTAAACCCTGGGACGTCACACTTCTTGATACAATGGATATGTGGAAGTTTGGTGACTTCAAAAATTACACTTCGCTCGATCTGCTTTCAGCGCTATTCGATATACCTACCAGTAAAGGAACGATGGATGGCAGCATGGTCAATGACGTTTATTATTCTGATCATGACCTGAACAAAATAACGACCTATTGCGTTAGTGATGTCGTAGCCATAGGCCAGGTCTTCCTCCGGTTAAAAGGATTGGACCTGATGAGAGAAGAAAATATTGTACATACTTAGCCCCTGCTTCCGGTACGCAGGCCACAAACGACCCAGTTTTCGGGCGGCGTTTCCCCAGCTCCAGGTAATATCTCCAGGTGTCAGCTTCAATCCGAATTCGCTGTTGTTGGTAAATTTGTGTATTATCCCTTATGATGCTTTTCTCAGGCTCATGGCACGCGCGTTAAAAAAGTCGGGCAGGCCAATTGATAAAGGGCAAAGCAAAACACAAGCTCTTCCATGGCGCCAAAAGATGGTATGGCCATCAGTAAATTGATTAACATGTCTAAGAAAAAGTTTAAAGAAAAGAAATCGAAAAAGGATAACGACGACAAGAACGTCCTCCATACGATCATATCGGTATTGTTTCGCGACAATCCCCGCAAAGCATACGACTTCGGTCAGATCGCCCGCAAGGCTGCTGTAAAAAAGAAAGCTCTCAACAAGGAAATTCTCAATGTACTTGATGCTCTTGAAGATGCCGGCGAAGTGCGGCAATTACCGAACGGCGATTATGTGTCAGCAAGAAAAGCGGAAACCGTCACAGGAATGGTGGATCACGTTAACCCGAGGTTTGCGTACATCGTCACCGGAATCGAAGGAAAGAAAGACATCTATGTAAAAACGGCGGACCTACAAACGGCGCTTCATGGCGACCGGGTTGAAGTTGAATTGTCGTCGCGCAGGTCAGGCGAAAATCCCGAAGGCCGGGTAACTTCAATCGTCCAGCGAGCGCGCACACGGTTTGTGGGACGGATCGAAGTCACAAAAACCTATGCGTTCGTTGTACCTGACTTCAGGAAGATCTACCAGGATTTCTTCATTTACTCCGAGAACATAAACGAAGCGAAGACAAACGACAAGGTGGTCTTTGAAGTCACGCGTTGGGGAGATGGCGATAAGAGTCCTGAAGCCAAGGTTCTCGAGATCCTTGGAAAAACAGGGGAAAATGAAGCCGAGATCCATTCGATCATGGCTGAGTTCGATCTGCCGTTCCGTTTCCCGGAGCACGTGTTACGCGAGTCCGAAAAGATCAACGAAGGGTTTACGAAAGAAGAAATTTCGAAGCGTGGTGACTTCAGGGACATACTCACATTTACTATCGACCCGGAAGATGCCAAAGACTTCGACGACGCCATATCATTTCGTGTAGTTGATGATGGCCTTTACGAAGTTGGTGTTCACATTGCAGATGTCACACACTATGTGAATACAGGAACGGCGCTGGATGCAGATGCATACGACCGCGCAACGTCGGTGTACCTGGTAGACCGGACCGTGCCTATGTTGCCTGAACGATTGTCGAATGAACTTTGCTCGCTTCGGCCGAATGAGGACAAGTATACGTTTGCTGCTGTGTTCACGATGGATGCAAAGGGCAAGGTGCATAAGGAATGGTTTGGCAGAACCGTCATTCACTCCGATCACCGGTTTAGCTATGAAGGAGCGCAGGAAGTAATTGAAACCGGGCAAGGAAAGTTTGCGAAGGAGATCAAAATACTGAATAACCTGGCGTTGCTGCTAAGGAAGGATCGCTTCGCAAAGGGCGCTGTGAATTTCGAAACCACCGAAGTGAAATTTAAGCTGGACGCATCGGGCAAACCCCTCGCTGTCATCCCTAAGGTGAGAAAAGATGCGCACAAGCTGATTGAGGAATTCATGTTACTGGCCAACAAAGCGGTTGCCACTTTCATCTTCAAACATAAAAAAGGCGGCGACAAGAATACTTTCGTTTACCGTACCCATGATTATCCTGATGCTGAACGTGTAGAGGACTTTGCAAAGTTCGCACGACAGTTTGGTCACAAACTTGAGGTGGAGGAAAAGTCTATCTCGCGTTCTTTGAACGCACTAATGGAAGAGATCGAAGGCAAGCCAGAACAGAACGTGCTGCAACAACTGGCCGTTCGCGCCATGGCGAAAGCCAAGTATACGACAGATGCCAAAGGTCACTTCGGCCTTGCTTTTCTGCACTATACCCATTTCACATCGCCAATCAGGCGCTATCCTGACATGATGGTTCATCGCTTGCTGCAGCACTATCTGGACGGCGGCCAGCCTGGCAGTAAAAATGAACTGGAATCGAAATGCGTCCACTCCTCCGAACGCGAAAAACGCGCTGCCGACGCAGAACGTGCTTCCATCAAATACAAGCAGGTTGAATTCATGAGTATGGCGCAGGATAAACCGTACAAGGGTATTATCACTGGCGTTACCGACTTCGGGATTTTCGTTGAGATCATTGAAACGAAGTGCGAGGGAATGGTAAGGCTGGCCGACATGAATGATGACTTCTATGAATTCGACGAACGCAACTACAGGGTGATCGGGCGGAGGAGAAAGAAAGTGTACCGGTTAGGCGACGAAGTAACTGTTCGAATTAAGAAAACAGATGTCGACAGGAGGATGATTGATCTTACCTTTGAGATCTGAGATCTGCTCCCTTGATGAACCCGGAAGAACTGCTCCCCCTGATTGAAAAAGAGATTGCTGCCCTTAACCCCGGCGGCAAACCCGCATCGCTTTACGAACCCATTCGTTACATCATGCGGCTGGGAGGCAAGCGCATGCGGCCAATGCTCACCTGTCTTGCATATTCGATCTACCACGACGACATCGGGAAAGTGATCCCTCATGCTGTGGCAGTAGAGGCATTCCACAACTTTACGCTAATGCATGACGATATCATGGACCAGGCGCCGCTCCGGCGAGGTAAACCTACGGTTCATGAGAAATGGAACATGAGTACCGCAATTTTATCCGGCGACGTAATGCTGGTAAAGGTATATGACATGTTGTGCGCGCTTCCCGATAACAAGTTGAAAGAAACTTTGAGGATGTTTAATACAACAGCAGCAGAAGTATGTGAAGGGCAACAACTGGATATGGAGTTTGAAACCAAAAAAAAGGTAACAGACGAAGAATACATTGAGATGATCAGGCTAAAGACCGCTGTGCTGCTTGGTTTCAGTCTGGCATTCGGTGCATTTTTAGCGGACGCACCAGAAAATGAACGCAAGGCGTTGTATGATTTTGGGGTAAACGTCGGAGTTGGTTTTCAATTACGTGACGATCTGCTGGATGTTTATGCGGACAAAAAGAAATTTGGAAAACAGGTCGGCGGGGATATCGTGTCAAACAAAAAAACTTTCTTACTGATTAAAGCGCTTCAACTTTCGGGAGGAAACGACAGGAAAGAACTTGTGAAGTGGCTGATCGCGAGAAAATTTGATAAACGTAAGAAAGTTAAAGCCGTCACCGCTTTATATGAACGCCTTGGTATTCGCGCTTTAACCGAACAAAAGATTCAAACATTCTTTAATGCCGGCTACGAAAGTCTTTACGCTGTAAAAAATCCTCGTACGGATCTGCTCATAAATTTTGCCAGGAAACTCGCTGAACGACAAAGTTAATTTTGCGAACTTCGGCTGATGACTTACCAGGAACATCTGCCGCATCCCGCACTGAGCGCGTTCATAGAATGTTACTGGTGCGCATCTGGTTGGTCATCCGGTTTTCACGCTGTATATCCGGACGGCTGCACGGATATCATCTTCAATTTTGGCGATGAGATCGTGACGCGACATCAGGGCACAACAACATTCAACAGTGAAAATGCCTTTGTTGTAGGCAGCATGCTCGAACCGATTGAGACCTCGACAAAAGGAAACAGCGACTTGTTCGGAGTCCGGTTCCATCCGGGCGCGATGACTTCATTCACTAATGTTCCTATTCACGAATTGAATGACGGCCAGGCGACTTTGAGCGATGTATTAAAACATGTACCGCACGTTGGTTATCTTCAGGACCTGACGCCGTCGCAACGGGTTACTGCAATGGACAAACATTTTCTTAGCCACGTGCCAGCCACCGGGCGTGAACCCTGGTTCCAATGTCTTCAGCAAATTGTACGAACCAGCGGGCAGCTTCATCTTCAGGATCTTCAACGTGATGTTGGCATTTCGGAACGTCAGCTGGAAAGAAAATTTCGCGCTCATGTCGGGCCAGGCCCCAAACAACTGGCACAAGTGCTTCGCTTCAGGAGGATACGTGCAAGCCTCGATGCTGGATCAAGCAAAAGCCTGTTGTCGCTTGCATTTGATTTTGGTTTTACGGATCACGCGCATTTAACGAAGTTTTTTAAAGCGTACTCAGGAGTCACTCCTACCGACTATTTGGCCAGCAGGTGAGCAAGAGTCGACTTCGAAGATAAAGCAGCGAGGAAGTTACAAGTCAGCAGTTAGAAGCACAAGCTTCGAAAAAAGACTTCTGCCTTCTGGCTTCTAACTTCTATTTTGTCGGTTTTCTACAAAGCACTGCACCACCCCGCCAACGTACATTTGTTTAAAAAACAACGATCATGAGCAACACAACCTTCGTATCTCTATCACCGAACGTAATTGCAGACAGTGTAAACAAGACAGTTGACTATTACACTACCTTACTTGGTTTCCAGTTGCAGGCTTCCGTTCCGGAGAGTGGTACTTTCAATTGGGCGATGGTGCAACGCGATGGTGTGGTGATGATGTTCCAGTCTCTGGAAAGTATAAAAGAGGATTTGCCCACGTTACACATCTCTTCGAAGGGCAGCCTTGGAACGTTCTTTATCAAGTTGAATGGCATCGACCAACTGTATGATCAGATCAGAAACAGGGTGGAGATCGCAGCCGATATGAGAACGACTTTTTATGGAATGAAAGAGTTCACCATTAAAGACCTCAACGGCTACTTTTTGACTTTCGCTGAAGAAGTGAAATAGAACTGGCCTGCAGATTTACGGCCGCTGTCGTGGCTTACTTTGCCCTCACGCACAAGTGCATCGACTACGAGGCGGACCTGGTCCAGTAAGTCCTGCCAATGACCCGGACTTACGAGCCGCGCGACTTCGTCCAGCCCGAAAGAGGAGCCTTTGCGCTCTTCGCCCAGCCTCAAAACGGCATTCCTGATATCTTCTGCTACGACCATAGTTAGTTCGGGTGGCTGATTATGAAACGTAGGAATGTGACAATCGGTTCCCGCGCGCGAATGTGCGTTATTGTTACCTTTGCGCCCTGCTTGCCGGCAGGCGGAACAGGCCGTTTTAAATACCATGATCAATAAACTGGAAGAAATTAAGCATCGCTTTGAAGAAGTGGGACAACTGATCGTGCAGCCAGATGCCATCAGTGATATGAAAAAGTTCTCCAAACTGAACAAAGAGTACCGTGACCTGGAGAAGGTCGTGAATAAGTACGATGAATTTTCGACAGTGCTTCAAAGTCTCAGGCACGCTAAAGAGGTTCTTGAAGCAGAAAAGGACCAGGAGATGCGCGAACTGGCAAAGATGGAGCTCGAGGAATTGGCACCGAAACGCGATGCGCTGGAAGCTGAACTGAAGGAGATGCTGATGCCAAAGGATCCCAATGACAACAAGAACTGTATCCTTGAAATTCGTGCTGGCACCGGGGGAGATGAAGCGGCAATTTTTGCCGGTGATCTCTTTCGCATGTACCAGCGCTTTTGCGACCGGAGAGGGTTCAAACTATCCGTTGTCGATGTTACTGAAGGCACTGCTGGAGGATACAAGGAAGTGATCAGTGCTGTAGAAGGCGACAGTGTTTTCGGGATCTTTAAGTATGAATCCGGCGTACACCGTGTTCAGCGTGTGCCTGCCACCGAACAACAAGGTCGCGTACACACTTCTGCCGCCTCGGTCATTGTTCTTCCTGAAGCCGAAGAAGTAGATGTTGAAATCAATCCTGCCGACCTCGAATTTCAGACAGCGCGGTCGAGTGGCGCGGGTGGACAGAATGTCAATAAAGTTGAAACTAAAGTGCAGCTCACGCACAAGCCATCAGGGATCGTGGTTGTCTGCCAGATCGAACGGTCGCAGCACGGTAACCGTGAGCGCGCTTTGAATATGCTTCGCACGAAATTGTATGAGCGCGAAGTGGAAAAACAACAGGCTGAGATTGGCGCCTCGCGCCGAAGCCAGGTACGCAGCGGCGACCGATCAGAAAAAATCAGGACCTATAACTATCCCCAGAGTCGCGTTACCGATCATCGTATCGGGTTTACCCAACATAATCTTCCTGCGATCATGAATGGAGAAATCGATGCCTTCATTGAACAGTTGAAAATTGCCGAGGCAGCGGAGAAAATGGCGAACGCGCAGTAACTCCTAAGTCTCAGGTTTCAAGTTGGCTACGATCTGTTCGCGGTCAACTTGGAACCCGCCATTGGTGGTCTGGGAAGTCAAGTTTCTCTAAGGTTTGGTCTTGTGACCAACCTGAGTGCTTCTAACTTCTGGCTTCCCGATTAGTTATCGGCATCTGCTTCTTCCGCCTTCTTAAGTTCTTCATCCAATATTTTATCAATGATGGCCATCTGTTTTTCATTGATCGTTTTATCGGTCCTCGCCATCTTTTTCATGAAACGAAGCATAGCGTTTTTCTTGATCTCGTACGCAATGAAGACGGTATACTTATTTTCCTTTTCGTTGAAGAATTTTTTTTCTCCCATCTTCCGCAAGTCGGCGATCTCAGTGTTTACCACCTGGCGTGAAAGACTTTGAAATTTGTCGGCGACATCGGCAGCGTTTTCATTTTCGGTTTGACCAAGGTATTGGTCGGCCACTTGTTTCATATTGGTTTGTACCTGGCCGGCGAGCTGAGTTTTTGCATCAATGTCGGCTTTGCCACGTGCTATGTTATCCTGAGAACTTTCGCCTTTGCCCGTCGCCCTGAAAAATCTGTTGTTCGATTCGTAAGCATTTCCAGTAAAAGGCTCATTCACTTTTTTTCCTAAAGGTCCTGAGGCGCACGAGAGAGCAAAAAATGCTATCACTGCTAAAAGCGCTGAAAAGTTAGTTTTCATAAGGTTTTTGAGGTGTTCAGTGATATAATTTACGAAAAGCATGCCAGAATCAGTAGCCAATATACAGCAGCCAGTAGCCATGTTGAGGCAAATTATTAACTATGCTGCGGATACTGAATACTGGCTACTTTTTTTAACGAAGTGCTTGCCCAAGATCAGGAGTAGCCTGTAGCCTGTAGCCAGTTTCTCGTTGCTGGCTACCTGCTACTGTCTACTGCTTGCTGGTTACAGATAACCAGCTGCCACCGGAACGCCCACTTCCACTTCAACTCATAGTTTTCTATCCCTGCCTTTTTCATAATGCTGACCAGGTCGCTACGTTTAAAAGCGCGACGAACAGATAGCGGCCCATCGTTTTGAACCATCGGTGATTTTGAAAAAAGTTTTGTCAGAATGCGAATCGAATGATAAGCAACACGATGACGGTGAATATCGTTAATGACCATACCAACGCGTACCTTCTGCTTCATTGCTGAAAATAAGTCAATCAGTTGCTGATCTGTAAAATGATGAAGGAACAATGTGGCGGTGACAATGTCTAGGGGCATTGTTAGAAAAGCGGAGGAGAAAATATCAATCGCTTTGAAATCCACCATAGGTTCGTGAGCGCAATGTTTAACAGCGTATGCCACAATGTATGGGTTGGCATCAACACCAGTAACTTTTACCTGTCTGCCCATTTTTCGCGCGACGTTCGCGATCTTCAATGCCATATCGCCGCCACCACATCCTATGTCGGCAATACGGAGTTGGCCGGGGTTCAGCTTCAGCAACTTCTTCACGCCTGCAAGGGTAACATGATCGCCCCCTAAAAGCCTGTTGATCACTTCCAGTTCCCGCAATGTCTGATCCATCTCCTCACCCCCCAGGGCGAGATTGTCCATGATTTCCTCCTCGTTCGATCGCGCGTCTAAATTCATTTGTTCACTACCGACAAAAGCATGCTCTCCATCGTTAATCCCGGACCGAAAGCAAAACTCAGGATCTTCCTGTCTGAATCGACTCCGTTCAGATTTTTCCAGATGCTTGCCAGGACAAAAATGACGGTTGCCGAGGACATGTTGCCATATTGTTTCAACACATCGTATGCCTGCGCATTCTGCTCTTTAGTTACCCCTAACTCGTCTTCGATCACCTCGAGAATTTTACGTCCGCCAGGATGTATTGCATAGTAGTCTACTTCGTGAAGTGACGTGTAATTGCTGTTGAGCAGTTTCATTGTCAGATCGCGTATCCCGCTTCGAATCACATCAGGAACGTACGACGAGAGCTTCATTTCGAACCCCGCATCACCTATCGTCCAGGCCATGTCCTTTTCGCCACTCATCGCAACATCACAATAGAAGTTTACCATATTCAGACTTACTCCGCGCCGGGGTTGTGGCTCAACTATCAGAGCTGCAGAGCCGTCGGCAAACAGTGCGTTGGCCAGAATGTTGTCGTCGGTTTTTTCACGCTGAAAATGAATGCTGCAAAGTTCTGTGCAGATAATCAGAACACAAGCAGAGGGATCACTGTCACAGAATGAATTCGCAAGCTTCAACGCGTTGAACGCTGCATAACAACCCATGAAATTGATGCACGTGCGTTTGATATCTGTCTTCAGGGTTAATCGCCCGATCAGGTCGATGTCGAGTCCCGGCGCATACATACCTGTACAACTCACAACGATCAGGTGGGTGATGTCTTTCGGACCGATGTGGTGACGGTCGTCCATACACTGCAATGCCGCTTTCTCACTGAGATCTACAGCGTGCTTCCGGTACAACTCCATTCGCTTTCCAGTTGTTGGAAACGGTTCGAGACCAGGGGTGTTCGAATAAAATTCGAAACCGCTTGTTTTCGCATAATCGGAAAGCACAGAATATCTCGACGCAATTCCGGAAGCCCGGTAAAGTGCGCGCAATTTCCTGGCTTCAGTGTCATTCATCTGCATCGCAGCGACCATGAAGTCGGCGATTACGGATTGCGAAATACAATGTGCTGGATTGGCGAGGCCAAATGATGTGATAAACGACATCGGCTCAATTATACCTCAAAAACGATAATTATATTTAGATTACCTGAGTACAATTAAGTTACCAGACTTTTTCATTCTTTGCATAAAATGAAGTCCATACTTCTTCATCTGCGTATACCGTTTTCTTTCTTCCTTTTACCGGTTTACCTCTTCGCGTTAAGCCTGTCGCCCAACTTCTATGGTGAACAGCTACTGTGGTCATTTGTCATCATTCATCTTTTTCTTTACCCAGCCAGTAACGCCTACAATAGTTATTTCGACAAAGATGAAAAGAGCATCGGGGTACTGCGCAATCCGCCACCGGTAGATAAAAAATTGTATTACACTGCATTGATGATGGACGTTGTCGCCATTATCATGGGCTTCTGGAAGATCAATGTTGAGTTCGTTGTGATGCTGGTGATCTATGGGCTCATATCGAAAGCATATAGTCACCCAGGTATCAGGTTAAAAAAATATGCGGTAGCAAGTTGGTTGGTGGTCGTCGTGTTCCAGGGATTCTTTTCGTTGATGATGTGTTATATGGGTATCAACAATTTTGGATTCGAAAATATTCTCAAAGACAATGTAGTGTACGCTGGGATATTGTCGAGCTTGCTTTTGTTTGCATCCTATCCACTAACGCAGGTTTACCAGCATGCGGAAGATGGCAGGCGTGGTGACCGTACCATGAGCATGCTTCTCGGTATCCGCGGAACGTTTTACTTTGCCATGGTCTTTTTTACGCTGACTTCTGCAGGCTTCGCGATTTACTTTAATGCATACTTCAGCGCCCTTCACACAATTGTCTTTCTGGCGTCTTTACTTCCAGTGGTTACTTTTTTCATGATCTGGTTTCTGCGGGTCCTGGAGGACGAAACGAAGGCGGATTTTTCGGGTTCGATGAGATTGACGTTCATTTCATCGTTGTGTCTCAACATCTTTTTCCTGTGGCTCTTCCTTGATACGAGTCACGTGCTACAAGCACTTCAATAACTAACGGAAAGGTCGACCGTGCGTGCTCCTGACAAGGACGTTTCCAACAAGTCTCATGTTTGCGAGTACCCAAACTGCACCGTTAGACGCTGACTCACCGCCGAACAAACGTTGCACCTGACGTCCGGCCCACAAGCGGGTGGCAAATATACTTTTCCACTCAGCGGCATATCGAAACTCCATCTCATCGCGGGTAATTCTTCCATGGGCAAATGATGATACCCATCGGCTCGCAATCAATGCCGAACGAATGGCCATCGCCATTCCATTTCCACACAGCGGTGCGATCATCCCAGCAGCGTCACCAGTCATTAACAAATGGTTATCGACGGGTTGTTTTGTTTCGAAAGAGATCTCGTTTATCACCTCAGGTTTTTCGAACAGGAACTCAGATTCCAAGAACATCTTTTTTAACCAGGGATTTCTGAAAAGAATGTTCTCTTCCATTCCAGCGATTGTCCCATATTGCCGGATGTTGTCGCGGTGGGTGAGATAACAGACGTTGGTTTTTCCATCCTCCACGTTGCTGATGCCGCAATACCCCTTGGGGAAATTGTGCAAAGAAATAACAAATGGTGGCTGCTTGGTCCTAGCGTGGTATTTGACACCAACCCAGGGTGAACGACGATGAATGAAAGGCCTGTTAAGTTGATGATCGATCCTGGATCGTTTTCCATATGAACCAATAACGATGCGTGAATGCAGTACGTCATGTGTAGTTTTGAGTTCGAAGACATCTTCTTTAAAACTGATGTCTTCTACTTCAGTTTCAAGCGCAAACTCAACGCCTTCTTTCAACGCTACCTTGTAAAGAAAATCATCGAAGGCGTACCGGCTGATCCCGAACCCTCCAAGGTCGAGATGGAGACGCGCTTCGCTACCGTTCACGGAAGTGAGTTGGAATTCTGTAACAGATGAGGGCTGCAATTCCGATGGAAACAAACCTTGCGATTCCAGAAAAGGCACAGTTTCGTTAGAAATGTATTCTCCGCAAACACGATGGAACGGATATCGTTTTTTCTCTATAACTTTAGCGGGTATCCCATCCCGGACGAGCAGAATGGCTGTAATAAGCCCGGCTAGCCCTCCCCCTACTATGGTTACATCGCTGTTTTCTGGTCGTGATGTCTGGTTCACAGTGGGCAGTTTAAGAGTGTGAATATATTGTGGGTAGTTTAAGAACCTGCATAACCATATTTATCGTTTATAAGGAGATCGGTTGTTGAGTATGAATGCCGAAAGCTATTGAAACGGGTACCAGGTTACCTAAGAGCGATCGGAACAATAAATTTCAACAAATCGACAATAGTTTGGCTTTAACAGTGGAAGAAAGATGGAGACGAAGAATTCAGGGATTGCCCCGGGCGAGGCAATAAAGATCCTGGTGGTTGGAAATAATCCAATAGAACTTAGCCGCATGTTGACGCGCATCCAGAAAATGGATAACCGGCGAGTCTTGACTGAGATCGCATTCGATGTGCAGTCGATCCTGGACAGACTTTCTCATTTCAGACCAGACTACATCCTGATAGACGATAACATCGGCCGCCCTGAGTTGCGACTCATGGTAAAACAACTTCTTGCCGAACGCAAGACCAAGAACATTCCCATCACCATCATCAAAAATTCCAATTACCATGAAGCAACGGTAACAGGGGTGATGGATTACGTATTAAAAGAAAATCTCAATCCCGAATCGCTGTATAAGACTTTTGTCAACTACATCAAGTTAAGGAAGACACAGGAGTATTTATACAAGGCCTACAAACGCCGGAAGGGTCAGCTGTTGAGAATTTTCAAGAAGTCAGAACCGGCTTTCCAGGTTTAGGATCAGATCTGGACCTCCAGCCTGAACTCCTTCTTGATCCTTACTCCTCCTCGTTCCAGTTCGACAGCTACTCTTTTACCAGGCTTTACGTTGAAGAACGCGTTGATCTGGTTGAGATTCAGTTGAGAAGTAGAAAGCCCATTGATGGTAGTGACTAAGTCACCGATTTGCAATCCTGCTTTTTCTGCAGGCGATTTTTCGCGGATATCAGTTATCTCAAAATGTTGTAAGCGCGAACCTTTGGCTTTCAAAGTGATCCCACTCATGTTGTAATAAAAGTGTTTTCTGAAAGAAGCGTTCTTGCGGAGATAAAGTTTCTCCTGGGGAAAGTTGAACGTTACTTTGAAGCGACTGAGTATCTCGCCACCGATGGCGCCATTCCGCGGAACAATTCGGCTGTTCTTCAAGGTATCCATGTAGCTATTGGGATCGGGGAAGTTCGCCACCACATCATCAACATTGAACTTACCGAGATGAATAGAGGATATCCGTGCTATTTTTCCCGTGATGATACCTCCCAGCCCGCGGCCAATAATACTGTTAATGTGCCTTTCCGGAACGGCAAGCGTGTCATTGGAATCCGGTTCGAGTATAAGCCCGTGACTTGCTCCGCTATCGATCAGAAGTTTCACAGTTACTTTTGTTGAATCGTTCATGTGGACGACGGTTTCAATGTAAGGCTTTGTGTCCTGAACGACCATGGGGATGATCTGGTATTTCCTGCGCAGTCTGAATCGCTCCGGGCGCATAAGGATCATCTCTTTCTTTTCGTAATCGATAGTGACGATGAAGCGGCTAAACAATTCATAGCCAACGATGCCATGAACATCCGTGCCGAGGTAGTTGCGCAGTTCGAGGTAATCTTCTTCCAATACAAGAAGTGCATGACCTTCGCCATGAACCCCTGGCGGCAGGTCGAGTGAAACATTGTTCGTTACAAACGCTTCAACTTTTTTCTTGTCGCCTGGAGCACCAACAGAATATTTCCTTGAGTAAGTAAGATTGAGTATGTCACTAAAAACTTTTTCAGTGAGAATCGCTGTGCGAACACCAGTGTCCAAAACGAACTTCAATGGCAGTTGCCCATTGATCACCACAGGTACGATGATGAGGTTGTTATTCACCTCAATAGGAATTCTAACCTTACTTTTACCCCCCACTAAAGCGAATCCCAATTGTTGCTGAGCCAGCAAAAACAGTGGACAGAACGCAAGCAGACTGAGGGTGAACAGCTTCTTGATCATCGAACACTTAGCCTCTCCTAAAACTAAACTTTTTTTTCTGAAAGGAACATGTATTTAAACGGTGAGTACCCCAATCGAGGTGAGCAACTTTCGTGGTGTGTCTGCCACAATCAGCATGTCCAGATTGCTCTTTCTCAGAAAGCCTTCCTCCACCATGTTTTTGAATTGATCCACGAGTGGATCGAAAAATCCATTCACATTGAGCAGACCAACAGGTTGATGAATAAGTCCAAGCTGTTTCCACGTAAGTATTTCTGCCAGTTCTTCCAGGGTGCCCCAGCCTCCTGGTATTGCAACGAAAAAGTCGCTAAGGTCGGCCATTCGTTTCTTACGTTCATGCATCGATTGTACGATCTCCAGGCTGGTGATTCCGCCATGGCCCACTTCTTTTTCGTACAGAAACGTGGGAATAACTCCAGTTACTTCACCCCCATGGCGCATTACCTCACTGGCTATTATACCCATCAGGCCAATGTTGCCCCCGCCATAAATCAAACGCGTATTGGAGTTTGCGATCAACTCGCCTAGCACTCTTGCGTTACTCGCATATTCAGGGTTGTTGCCGGTCCCGGAACCGCAGAAGACGCAGATAGCCGGCATAACAAAGAAATGTTGGAAGCCGGGCTATCAATGCTTAACGTCGTGCTCGTTCTTGCTCACCATTTTGTTAGGGAAAACCCAGGGAGAGATGATGGCCAGAAGGAAAAGCGCAAATACAATTGAAATGACTGACATAAGCCCGGGGTTTAAAGGCTTAAAAGTAATCTACCTAAGCGTAATTTTTCAAACAATACGATGGGAAAAAGTGAAAAATGAAACATTTTTACCAAACAGCGAGTTTTTACCATTAGGCTAAGCGGCCAAATCCAAAAATGAAAAAAGTACTTATCGTCCTGGCAGTCATTTTATTGGCTGCGTGGGGTGGTTTCATGTTACTGAAATCGCAAGCCAAATCGAAAAGCCCCGAATCGGGGGTCAACTTTGCTGAAGGGGACCTGAAAATCCATGTCTACTATAACCAGCCATCTAAGCGTGGCCGGGAGATCTTCGCTGAAGATGGCCTCGTTCCATGGGGCAAAGTTTGGCGTACCGGTGCCAACGAAGCTACCTACCTCGAGACAAATAAAAGACTGCTTATCAAAGGAAAGGAACTTAAGCCCGGCAGATATAGCCTGTGGACCATTCCGAATCGCGACTCATGGGTGGTGATATTCAATAATGAAATCCCCAGTTGGGGCATCAACTTCAACGGCGAAAACAACTACGACCCGGCCAGGGACGAACTCCGCGTTGAAGTCCCGACTCTTATACAGGATAAAGAGTTTGAATTGTTCACAATCTCTATTGAACGCGTTGATGACGAGATCGAATTGATCTTCCTTTGGGACAAAACGCTGGTATCGGTCCCGTTTACGGTTGCTCTGTGAGAAGCCATTAGTAGAGTAGTTAGCACTAGCTGTTAGTCACGAAGCGTGCATCATTTGGATGCAAATCCAACAACCGCACAGCGGACTAAAAACTAACGGCCAATAACAACAGCTATCTCGCGATCAACCTCACCAATGTTTTTCGCTCCTCCGGTATCGCATCAAAAACCCGGTTGGCTGGTGCTACGTTTCCAGCCGGCACTCCCTGTTCGATCAGGAAGTTCACTACTTCCAAGGCCTGCAATAAAGTTCTATCGTTATGATACGATGTTTTCACAACCAGGGAATCGGTACTTTCTGTGGTTACAGCACCAGTGGAGTCGGTAGATGTTTTCGTCATGGTATAATAAACTGAATCGATCAATGGCTCCGTAAGGTCAGCACTACTCTGTATAGAGTCGATCTGGTATCCATACAAAGACACCTCCACATTGAATTTCATTGCCTGGTTGCCATTGATCATTCTCGCGGCTTTCAGAAGTTCCGCGCGCGAATCTTCAGTGAGTTCGGTGGATTGAGGTTGGAATGATGTAGTTAGTTCAATAACATCTCCTTTCACCAGTGGCTTCAATGCAATGTCAACGATCTCCAAAGTGCCTGGTAAACCAGCGGTGAGGTCGAACTTCCTGGAGTGAAAAGTAAAATTGTCCTGTTCGGGATCAACGTTCAATGCGTACATGCTTGATTCAGGCAGATACACAGTAAACACGCCTTCTTTTGAAGGGCGTGAACTAAGAATTTTTGCTTTGGAATTGATGTCGATTATGTTCACATAAGGCGACGCAGGATTGGCGGGACCTGTAATGCGACCCTCAACCTTCATTACTCCTTTGGGTTTGAGGTCAGGTGGGAAGAGTAACTCGATGAGCTCCGACGTGCCTGAAGCTGATGGTGCGTCTTTCATCAGGTAGCGGCCCAACGACGTGCCTGATACAAACTGATCGATACCGGGTGTATTCACAAAATCAAGTGGCACCGGAGTTGACCACGCGTTGCCCGTTTTTTTTGAAACAAAAAGATCCATGGCTCCTTTGCCTCCCATCTGATCGGATGAAAATATCAGCGTCTCACTGTCTCCCATTATTCGCGGCGTTTGTGAGTTGCCCGTGTTGATGCTGGCCGGTAGTTCCGCCGGTGCATTCCACAATGTTGCACCCGGTTTGCGTGTGGCCACCATGATGCGACAACCGCTTGCAACATTAGGATCCATTCTCGTGCAACGCATAAAGTACATCGTGTTGCCATCGGTCGTTAACGACGGGCATGACTCATTTTCTTTTGAGTTCACTGGTTGACCTACGTTTACCGGTTCACTCCAGTATGCACCTTTCTTATCGCTTTGATAAATGTCATAACCACCCAGTCCTCCACCTCTTGTACTGGTGACAAACAGGAGTCGTCCATCCGGGGAGAGACCAAAGCCTTTCAGAAAATTCATCCTGCCAGAAATATTTTTAGGAAGAGCAGCCGGTGCTTTCCAGTTTACGCCGTCACTCTTTTCTGAAAAGAACACCGTAGGCAAATTATCTTCAGCATTATCGGACACAAAAAGCAAAGAACGTCCGTCGAGGCTGACATATGGGGCAGAGACATTAATGCTGGGATGGTTGATCGGAGCCGGAAGGTGGATCACCCGGGCTTGCGAAAAGGCTGACAACGGCGCAACTAAGACAAAACATAACACCAGGCAACGCATACACCTTGATTGGTTCTAAAGTTATTCTTTTTTCAACAGTAAAATCAGTGGCGGTTTTGTGCTGAGATGCAATTAACATGCTAACTTTAACCGCTTGATTAGAACCATGATCCAGGTAATACCATCCATAGCAATAAGGAAAGGCAAAGTCGTTAAAATGCGCAAGGGCGATCCAAGCAGCGAGAAAGCCTATGATGAAAATCCCCTTGATCTGTCTAAGCGTTTTGAAGATCACGGAATAGAAGTTGTTCACGTCGTAGATCTCGATGGCGCAGAAAGTGGAAGTCCGAAAAATTATCATGTGATCGAAGCCATCGCCGGTCATACAGATCTTAAAATCGACTTCACTGGTGGGATCTCTACCGATGGCGATATCAGTAAAGCCTACGAGTACGGTGCAGATTATATCACTGCATCAAGTATCGCTGTTTCCAACCCTCCCCTGTTTGCTTCATGGGTTGTTTCATATGGAAGGGAAAAGATCACGCTTGGCGCAGATGTTGTTGATATCAACTCCAAGAAGATTGCATTCCGTGGTTGGCAGCGGAGATCTGAGATCACGCTTTTCGAACACCTTGAATATTTTTATGAACGCGGATTGAAATATGTGAAATCCACCGACGTGTCGCGCGATGGCGTACTGGAAGGTCCCGCGTTTTCCTTCTACCAGGAAATACTCGATCAGTTTCCCGAGCTGAAGATCCTTGCAAGCGGAGGCGTACGTGGCGTGGATGATATCAGGAAACTCAATGACATGGGCATCTTCGCCGTTATCTTCGGCAAAGCCTACTATGAGGGCGTGCTGAAACTCAAGGATCTTGAAACGTTCCTGGTGAAGAAGGAAATCTAAATAGTTGTTAGTTCCTGGGTGTTGGTTCCTCGTTTCTCAACTGTGAGTGGAATAGCAACTATCAAAGTGGATCAACTAGTACCTGACAACTGATTTACTCTTCCATCATCAGATCAGAAGCTTTGAACTTCTGGAAGATGTAATAAAGAAAATTGAAATTGAGAGGATCTGCTTCCGGGTTGGCAGTCGGTCCATTGGAAGTTGCGGCAGGTTTCTTATTGTCGGGAGTAGCCACGGCCTTGGGTTTAGCTGGCGTTGCTGCAGAAGGACGCGCATAGGCGGTGTCCCGAACGATGATCGATTTTGGCGAAGGTTTTCCTTCTTCGTAAAGCAAGGGCTTATCGTCGTAACTGTTCTCCTGGTAGTTAACACCATTGAGGTCCTGACCTGGAATTTCCTGAGCAAACACTGCCGTAGCACCGAACATCAGTGTGGCTAAAAGAAAAGTGTTTGAAATTTTTGCGCTCATTAAAATCCGGAACTTTACCGAAGATGCTATTTTGGCAGCATACTAGTGCAATTTAAGAAATTTCCAGCATGATAAAATTTGAGGATTTCGAGCGGGTAGATCTTCGGGCAGGCACAATTGTGCAGGCAGAACCCTTCCCTGAGGCTCGGAAACCCGCTTTTAAGCTAGTGATCGACCTGGGACCTGACATCGGCACGAAGCAATCCAGCGCACAAATTACCTCGTATTATCGACCAGAAGAACTTATCGGCCGACAAGTAGTATGCGTGGTCAACTTCGAGCCGCGCCGAATCGCCGGATTTTCGTCGGAGGTACTCGTTACAGGCTTCGCAGACCACAACGGGAACGTCGTACTCTGCTCAGTTGAAAGACCTGTACCGAACGGAGCGAGGTTGTTTTAACAACGACACCATTCATGACATCATTGACTACCTCTGTCTCCGGTTCACATGACGCAATCAGGTTTTCAGACCTGGTCAGCGCCGGTGTCGGAATTGTTGTCGCACAATCTGCCGAACGCGTGATCAGGCATTTCATTACCGACAGCCGCAAGGCCATAGTGAGCGATACATCATGCTTCTTTGCTATTGGTGGCGAACGGCACGACGGGCACGCTTTCATTTCCGAATTGTACCACTCGGGGATCCGTCAATTTGTTGTCGAGAAGAAGCTTGACTGGTCACAGTTTCCCGGTGTAAATGTGCTGCTGGTTGAATCTACACTTCACGCCCTGCAAACTATTGCTTCCTTACATCGAAAGAAGTTTAATATTCCAGTTGTAGGCATCACCGGAAGCAATGGAAAGACGATCGTAAAAGAATGGTTGTACCAGTTATTGTCACCCGACAGAAGCATAGTTAAAAGCCCCGGCAGCTACAACTCGCAACTCGGCGTGCCACTGAGCGTGCTGCAATTGCATCGCCATCACCAGCTTGCATTGTTTGAGGCTGGAATCTCACGAGCTGGTGAAATGAGTTCATTACAAAATGTGATCCGACCAACAATCGGGGTATTTACTAACATCGGATCATCACACGATGCAGGCTTCAAAAGCACAACTGAAAAAATTAACGAAAAATTGAAATTGTTTCAGTCATGTGAAGTGCTGATCTATTGTGCCGATCATGCGCTCATCCATCAACAAGCAGTAAAATCAAGAGCAAAATTGCTGGCGTGGGGCGAGAGTGGCAATGCGCGGATACCTGTCGCCGACAATGGAGATGGAACTGTAAGGCTAACGTTCAACAAAACAGGTTATTCTTTTGCTCTTCCTGTCAGTGATGCTGCATCAACTGAGAATACACTACACTGTATTGTGCTGATGCTACATCTGGGTGTAAATGCAGGTGTTATCCAGGAAAGGATCAATACACTTCGTTCCGTGCCCATGCGGCTTGAAGTGAAACAAGGACTTCATCAAAGCCTGATCATCGACGATAGCTACAATAACGATCTCGCCGGTCTGCAAATCAGCCTTGACTTTTTGTCGGGTCAGCAAAAGAAAAATAAAGTGCTGATCCTATCCGACATACTGCAGTCAGGAATCAGTGACCCACAATTGGCTGAAGACATAGCCAATGCTATTGGTAATACAGATATCAGCACATTCTATGGGGTTGGTCCGGTGCTTCATGCGCATCAAAAAGCATTCTGGAAAATCAACCAGACATTTTTTTATAAGACGACGGCCGACCTCATCCGAAATCTCGATGACAAATCCATTCAGTCGTCTGTTATTCTTGTAAAAGGCGCACGATCGTTTCGGTTTGAACAAATTGTGCGTATGCTTCAGCGAAAAGTTCATGGCACTGTGATGGAGATCGATCTCAGCGCGATGGTTCACAACCTCAACTATTTCAAATCACGCCTCAGTAACGGTGTGAAACTTATGGTTATGGTGAAGGCCTTTGCTTACGGCAGTGGAAGCGAAGAGGTAGCCAACCTGTTGCAGTATCATCGTGTGGATTATCTTGGTGTGGCATATGCCGATGAGGGTGTGGAACTCAGAAAAAATCGCATCACTATCCCGATCATGGTAATGAACCCTTCGGAGGAGGGTTTTGCAACGATGCTCGAACATCAACTGGAGCCCGAAATATATAGCCTTGGTATTCTGCGGGCATTTCTTCGGTTCATCGGGCAGCGATCCTGGCGTATTCACCTTAAGCTGGATACCGGCATGCACCGGCTTGGATTCGAAGAAGCCGATCTCCGTGAAACTGTCACATTGCTTAAGCAGTATCCAAACGTTTCTATTGCCTCAGTGTTTAGTCATCTCGCCGGAGCCGATGAACCCACACATGATGAATTCAGTCGCGCGCAGGTCGCTACCTTTTTGAAGCAATATGATTTTATCTGTAAAGAGTTGGAAACGAAACCGCTGCGCCACGTACTAAACTCTCCTGGAATTCTAAGGTTCCGCGAATTTCAATTCGATATGGTTCGGTTGGGAATTGGTTTGTATGGGATCGATCCCACTTCCGAGCCTGGAAAAGAGCTTCAACCTGTAGCCACATTGAAAACAGTAATCTCGCAGGTCCGGAATGTAGGACAAGGAGAAACGATCGGTTATGGCCGTCACGGAAAGGCAACAACAGCGATGAAACTGGGTACAATAGCGATCGGTTACGCCGATGGGTTCAGCAGAAGCTTCAGCCGCGGTAAAGGTGTTGTTCTGGTCAATGGCCATCGTGCGCCAATCGTTGGAAATGTATGCATGGACATGACTATGATCGATCTCTCTGGCATCGACGCGAAGGAAGGCGATGATGTTATCATCTTCGGAAAAGGTTTGGCGATCGGTGAGATCGCGCAACGCATCGATACCATACCTTATGAGATTCTCACCAACACGAGCGAACGCGTGAAACGTGTGTTTCATGCGGAGAGCATTTAGCCAACGTTTAGCCGCAACCGAGATTCTTTTTGAGGTCACGATTCCGAAGACCATCCTACGGGTTGGGGTTGTCTTCGCGATGGTCAATTGGTGGGGTTTTGGCTTTTGCCTTTTTTGGGCACTACTCCTTTCGACTTTTTCGTTTTCATAGATATTTCAATATCAGTTACACGGAGCGCGCCTGCGGCGCTAACACGGAGGTTGGCACGGAGGACGCGGAGAGAATTGCATACTTTTCTTTTTTAAAGAAACTTCATCGTTCTGGGTCAACTGACTTGAAGTCCTTCTTTATCTCCGTGCTCCCCGCGCCAAACTCCGCGAGCCTCCGCGTTTGAAATTTTTCTTGACTTCCTGAGAACAATCCCTCATTTCCCAATTCCCTCCTATCTTGCCCACCATAATTTATTTAATCTATAAATGCCCAAGGACGATTCGAAAAGTGTCGCTCAAATGAGGCCCGGTGAGGTGGCGGTGATTTCAGGTTTCAAAGACAACGAGTTGGCGCCAAAACTTCTTGAGATGGGTTTCCTTCCCGGTAGTTCGGTCCGGTTTAACTTCACTGCGCCGTTTGGTGACCCGGTTTGTGTTACCGTTG
>WUUC01089080.1_pt1 | contig 21449 bp, 21 predicted proteins | sample 6278441 | NCBI WGS metagenome assembly WUUC01 (sample SAMN13675441, study PRJNA597444) | soil metagenome | isolation source: soil | place: USA: Washington | collected 2017-10
TCACGGGCGGCGACTTCGAGGGCATGGCCAGCGCCGCGTCGGTCAACGGCGAGGTGATCCCGGGCGGCGCGGACTTCCAGCTCACCCCGAGCGGCGGCTCGTTCGAAATCGAGGCGCGCTACACGCTACGCGCGCAAGACGGCTCGCTGATCGCCGTGCGCAACTGCGGTGGGTTTGGCGGTACACAGCTGATGTTCGAGACCGCGACCGCGAGCCCGCACGCTTTCCTCAACGAACAGAGCTACTTCGGCCGGATCAGCGTCTCCATCGGCGCGGTCATCATCTCGGTGTACGAGCCGCAGTAACAAGCGCAGTTATCCTGAGGGGCTTGGCGTCGCGCCGTAGAGCGCGCTACCGATGCAGCATGGCGCTCGGGCGTATCTTGATGCAGCTGCAAGGTCGCACGCAGCCGCTCGCGCTGAGCGAGCGCGCATCGCCGGCGCTCACGAGCCACCACACGAGCTGGTCGGGCTTGCCGATCGAGCTGCACGACATGGCGCCGTTTTCGGGGCCTGAGATCAGCGCCGGCCCGACCGAAGGAGAGCACGGCCTTCTGGTCGTGCTCGACGGATCGATCGAGATCACGACGCGCTGCGGCACGCGCGTCGAGCGCGACGTGGGCGAGCCCGGCTCGTTTCGGATCTTGTCGGGCGGCACCTCTCGGCGCGTCACTCACATCCGCGGCAACGCGCGCGTCGCTGCGATCAACGTCTCGCCGAGCTGGCTCGCGCACATCGAGCGCGAGCAGCGCACGCTCGAGTCGGGGCGCTTCGCACGCGATGAGGTCGCGCACGCGCTCACGCGCGCGATGCGCGACGAGGTGGCGCGCGGCGCGCAACACGGGCGGCTGCTCGCCGACGCGCTCTCCTTTTCGCTGCTGAGCCACGTCACCGATCGCTATGCCACGCACAAGCAACCCAGCGCGCTAGCGTGCGGTGGCCTGTCGAGCGCGCAGCGCGAGCGGCTGCGGCAGTACATCCACGCGCACCTCGACAGCGACGTGAGCCTCACGCGCTTGAGCGCCGAGGTCGGCGTCTCGCCGCGCCACTTCGCGAACCTGTTCCGGCGTGCGTTCGGCTGCTCGCCGCATCGCTACGTGATGCAGCTGCGCGTGCGCGCCGCAGCGCAGCGCATCGCGCGCGGCGAGCGCGATCTCGCGCAGCTCGCGCTCGACCTCGGCTGGAGCAGCCAGAGCCACTTCACGACCGCCTTTCGTTGTGCGGCAGGGCTGCCGCCAGCGCGCTTCGCGCGGCTGCTCGACGGCCGTTGCGTCGCAGCGTCGTCCACATCGCAGAGCTGAGCGCGCTTACGCCGAGGTCGTTTGCTGCGGCAGGAACGCGCCGGCCCTGTACGTCGCGCCGAAGAACACCTCGACCTTGCGGATCTGATCGCCGCTGAACGCGTGCAGCTCGACGTTGTGAAAGCGGCGCCCGTCCATCGTCTCGACGACGTACGTGACGATGGTCTGACCGTGCTGCTCGAAGATCTGCTCGACCGTCACCGAGCGCATCCGATCGTGGTTGGGCCAGCAATGCACGAAGTACGTCGCGCGATCGAGGTGATCGTCGTACGGGCTGGTGAACTGGAAGTCCTCGCTCAAGACGGACTCGAGCAAGGCCCGATCGCCGCGCTGGTAGGCTTCGAAACAGCTGCGGCTCAGCTCGGCCTTCGATCGCGGCATGACGTGGCCTCCTCGTTGCCAGGCTCGCCCGCCCACGTACGCCCTGCGCAGCGCTGCGCAAGCGCCGAAACGCCGATGCCGGCGTCCCCGCAAAGAAGCGGAGGCGCCGGCATCGAGCGTAAGCCTTGGTGCTTGGCGGGCTAGCGCCGATCGTGATCGTGATCGTGACCGCGTCCGTGTCCGCGACCGCGGCCTCCGCCACCGCCTCGTTCATCGCAGCCGCCGTCGCTGTCGTCATACGCGCCTTCGTCGAGCGCTTCGTCCGCGTCCTCGTCGACATCCTCGTCGACGTCGGCGTCGTCGTCTTCGTCGCTCGCAGCGTCGCGGTCGCGATCGCGACCATGGCCGTGACCTCGACCGTTACCGCCGTTGAGCTCCGTTGCGCTAGCCGACGGGTCGACGCTCTCCGAAGCGCACCCGAACCCTACCGCCAGCAACAATGCGATGAGTCCAACGTGCAAACAGCGCGTCGTCCTCGAGGCTCGATCTCGCTTTTCCATAGCTCCGTTTCCTAGCTTGAGTGAGTGCCGTACGGCAGTTGCTTCGCCGTGGCTCTTCATGTCGCCACTTGCCCGAGCCATCGCGAGAAAGAGCTTTTTTGAAGCGATTTTTTCGCATCGCGCGCTTCGTACGATCGAGCCACATCAAGACTGGGGAATGCGCGCCGCGATCCTGCGCATCGTGAGTTGGGCGCGCGATGATGAGCCGTCGCGCGTATCCCGCGGCCCGCGTCACAGCCAACTTGCCGAGCGCGCAGGCTTCAGCTCCAACGCAGCTTCCAGCGCGCGCCCTGCTGGCCGAGAAAGCGCCAGACATCGCCGTCGACTTGCCCATCGAGTGCGCGCCCCACGATCAGCATCAGGTCGCGGACGTCCGACTCGGGGTGCCCGTTGCGGATCAGCACCGACTCAATATCCGGAGCGCTCAGACCCACGCTGCGAGCAAGTCTTTGCCACTAAGGTTTGTCATTTGATTGGCGCCCTGCGCGGGACTCGTCTACGCGGCCTGCCGGGTGTATGCGATCCGGCATGCGGACGATGGGGATCATCTTGGGGACGGCGCTCGCTTGCGCGTCGATGCATGAAGGCGCAGCAGCGGAGCCGAAGCGCGCGATCAGCGCGACGGTCGCGAAGGGCAAAGCCTCGCCACCCGCAGCACCGGCGCAGACTGCCGCGCCGGCAACCACTGCACCACCCGCGACAACCGCAGCGCCCGCGACAACCGCCGCGCCCGCAACAACCGCAGCGAGCGCGAAGCCCGCGAAGGGCGCCCCACCCGCTCAAGCCACGACGACGCCCGCCGCTGCGGCGCCGCCCGAGCCCAAGAAGCCTCCGCCCACGCTCGAAGAGCGCGCGGCGCAGCTGCGCAAGCGCGGCGCTGCGCCGAGCGAAGTGCGCGAGCTGTTCGTAACGAACGGGCGCAAAGGCGAAGCGCTGATCGCGGCGCTCGCCGGCCTCGACCTGCACGCCGGCGACTTTGCCAAGGAGCTCGCATCGAAGGGCAAGAAGCCCGACGCCATCGCCTCGACGCTGCACGGCGATGGCTACGCGCTCGGCTCGATCGGCCGCGCGCTCAAGCACGCGGGCGCTTCGCCCGTCGACCGCGTCAAGGCGCTCAAGCACCTGGGCGCGGATGCGAGCGAGGTCAACGCGATCCTCACCGCGCAGAAGCTCGAGGAAGGCGTGCGCGCCGATGCGCTCTTGGATGCCGGCTATGACAGCACCGCGGTCGCGAAGGCGCTCTCGAACAGCCGCGCGACGCCCGAAGCGATCGTCAAGGCGCTCACCGCGCACAAGCTCGACAACGCGAAGATCGCCAAGGCGCTCGATGGCGCCGGCGTTGGCGGCCGAGAGACCGTGCGCGCCTTCAAGTCCGAGGGCGTGCCGGCTTCGGCGATCGCCAAGTCGCTCAAGTCGGTCGGTCGCTCGACCGACATGATCGCGGAGAACCTCAAAGCAGCCGAGGTCGAGTACGGCGACATCGCGCTCGCGCTCAAAGACATGGGCCAAAAGCCCGACGTGATCGCAGCGAGCCTGGGCAAGCTCGGCGCGACGGACGCAGAGCGCATCGCCGCGCTGCTCGCAGCCGACGTATCGGAGGCGGTGATCGCCAAGCAGATGCTCGCCACCAAGGACTCGCCCGAGAGCGTCGTCGCTGCGTTCATCAACGCTGGCATCGAGCCTGAAGAGACCGCCAAGGCGCTGCGCGCGGCGGGCGTCGAGCGCGCGGACATCGCCGCAGGGCTACGCGCCGCCAAGGTCGACCACGTCGCGGTCGCGCTCGCGCTGCGCGCGGCCGGCAGCTCGCCGACCGAGATCGCGACGCATATGAAGGAAGCCAAGATCGACCGCGTGTACGTCGCGCGCGCGCTCAAGGCGATGAAGGCCAACGCCGCTTCGATCGCGCGCACCTTCAAAGGCGCCGGCTACACGATTCAGGAGACGGCGCTCGCGCTGCGCTTGTCGGATCACGCCCGTGCCGACGTCGAGAAGGCGCTGCCGAGCGGCGGCTTCGCGAAGAAAGACGTCGCGGCTGCGATCAGCTACGCCGGCTTCAAGTGAGCTGAGCTCCGTTGCAACCAGCCGCGCTCACTCGCAGCCGCGACCGCCCGGATGCAGCATGCATTTGTAGCTCTGGCAGTCGGTGGTCGTGGTCGCGGTGAGCAGCGTGAAGCCGTCTTCGGCCTTCCACTCGATCTGCGCGCCGAACGTGAACGTCGGCATCTGCGCCGGGATGCTCGGGTCGAGATCACCCGAGTCGACGAGGTCCTGCAGCACGTCCATGCCGATCGGCCGCATGCGCAGGCGTGCGGTGACCCGCGCCGGCAAGCCCGCGCCGTCGGACAAGCGGTACGTCTTGCGCGTCGCGTTCTCGCCAGGCACGAGCGTGACCCTGCCCGGCACGGCGCCGGACTCGTAGCCGCTCGGGTATGCGCTCGACGCTGCGGCCTGCCAGAACATGTGCACGGGCTCGCCGCGCGCGTCGAAGAGCCGGTCGCGGAACATCCACAAGTGCGGATCGTGCTCGGCGTGCTCGGGCGGGTGCTCTTCGATCGCGCCGTCGGCGATGTCGCCGCTGCTGAGCTCTTCCATCAGCGCGCCGCTCGCGTCGTAGGCCAGCACCTCGAGCCACATGCGCCGGTCTTGCGTCGAGCCGCTCGGCTGCTTGTGCCCGGCGTTGGTCTCGAGCGCGAACGTAAACATGTCGGGCGGCGCGACCTCGAGCGTGAAGAAGGTGATGCTGGATTGCCCGAGCTGACAGTCCTCGATCGCGCTGTGCATCGCGTCGCGGTTCGGAAAATCGGTGAGCGCGACGTCGACGCCCGGCCACAAGTGTTCGTGCACCTCGCGGTCGACCGCGCCTTCGTACACGGCCGCGGGCTCGAGGCGCGCGTTCATGTGGCAGCCGAGGCAGGAGTCGAACGGCGGCGCGTCCGGTGAAGAGCTCTGCGCCGAGAAGCTCGCCAAGTACTCCGCGAACGTGCGCTCGAGGTGAACGCCGTTGGGCGTCACGATGTCGTGGCAACCGCCGCACACCGCCGAGGCGCGCCGATCGGTGTTCTCGAACAACGGCGAGTACTCCGCATGATGCGCGCTCGGCTGCAAGGGCTCGCGCACGCCGCCGCGCATCGTCGTGTCGTTGGCGATGGTCAGCATCGCGTTGTGGTCGCCCTCGATGCTCACGACGTTGTGGCAGAAGTAGCAGCTGACCCCGCGGTCCTTGTCGGCGAGCTCGTGCAGGTTCAGGCCATCGGTGGTGAGGCCGTCGATCACCGCCATGGGCGCGTGGCAGCGCACACAGAAGTCGCCGAGCTCGCCGTTCGTCTCGCGCTGCCCGCGCTCGTTCATCGCGATGAACACGGGATCCTTCGCGGAGTACGCGTGCATGCTGCTCGACCACTCGCGGTAGTGCTTGGGGTGACAGTCTTTGCAGCTATCGGGGTCGCGCAGCTCTTCGCGTGTCAAGCGCGCGTCATCCAACTGGCTCGCGTCGCGCGCAGGCGCAGTGCCCTCGCACGCGCTGATCGCACAAGCCGTGATCGCGCACACGAGCGCAGCGAAACATTTCATCGCGCTCGATACCCCAAACTCAAGACGACTCGTTTGAGTGACGAACATTGTGGTCAGGTCGATCGCGAGCGATTCGACATGCCTTGTGAGTTCGCTCTCAAGCAGGTCGCCGCGCGCTGAGCTTACATGCACGAGCAGCTGAGCCGAATGCATCGCATCGCGCTCGCTGATCGAAGAGCGCTCGCCGCGCGAGCAAGGGGACAACGGCATGACTGAAAACGTCGCTTGGTCGGTCAACGCTGGCTCGCCCGGAGGCAGCATCGATGCGTCGGGCTCACTCGCGCTCGACGCGGTCACCACGGTCTCCGTAGCGATCGACGCACAGAGCAACGAAGCGCTCGATCTCCAGCTCGCCGACATCAGCAAGCTCAGCTTTCTCGCCATCACCGCGTCCGCGTACGACGGCACGGTCAAGGTCGCGGCGAGCGGCGCCGGCGCCACCGAGGTCGCGCTGACAGGGCCGTTGATCTTGTTCGGCGCGTCGATCGGCCTACTCGGATCTTCGCTCGCGACGCTGACCCTGACCAACGACGCAGCCGCCTCGGTTGCCGAAGTCCACATCTTGATCGGCTCCAAGCTCCTCTGACCGCTCATCGCTGAGGGAATCATGCCCGTTCAAACGACATATCCTGGCGTCTACATCACGGAAACCCCGAGCGGCGTGCGGACAATCGCCGGCGTCTCGACCTCAATCACCGGCTTCGTCGGCCGAGCCAAGCGCGGCCCGGTCAACGAGCCCACGACTTGCTTCAAATTCGGGGACTACAACCGGCGCTTCGGCGGCCTGTGGCTCGACGGACCGATGTCCTACTCGGTCGACGACTTCTTCGCGAACGGCGGTGGGCAAGCCGTCATCGTGCGCCTCTTCAAAGCCAACGGCGTGAACGACGGCGGCGTCGCGACGCTCGCGGTTGGAAGCTTGCAGCTCATCGCGGCCAACCCTGGAGCTTGGGGCAACAAGCTGACCGCGACCGTCACCTATTCGGCCGATGCGATGGCCGCTGCCGAGGTCGCCGCGCGCTACGGGCTCACCGCCAACGACCTCTTCGACATCACCGTGCTCGACAGCGAGACCAACGGCCGCGAGATCTTCCGCAACGTCGCGGTCGCCGAGCTGGCTGGTGCAAGGCGCGTCGATCGAGTGCTTGCGAGCGAGTCGAACCTGGTGCGCGTGGCCGTCGATGGCAACGGCGCGCCGATCTTGCCCAACGCGCGGCCTGCCGACACTGCCACGGGGACCGGTGCCGGTGGTAACGATGGCCTCGCGCTCGACCCGCCGGACGTGATCGGCGCGGAGGATCAGAAGACGGGCTTCCACGCGCTGCTCAAGACCGACATCTTCAACTTGCTCGTGATCCCGCCGCAGACGCGCGACGGCACGACTGACTCGACGATCTGGGAAGCAGCGGCGGCGTTCTGCGCCAAGAAGCGCGCGTTCCTCATCGTCGATCCACCGGCGGGCTGGGATGCAAACCCCGACACGGCCGCGCAGACCGTCCAGCAATCACAGCTGGCCGCACCGATCATCTCGCTCACGAACGCCGCGAACGCAGCGCTGTTCTTTCCACGCATGCGCCGCCGCGATCCGCTGCGCGACGGGCAGCTCGACACCTTCACCGTATCGGGAGCGCTCGCCGGGATCATGGCGCGCACCGATTCAGCGCGCGGGGTGTGGAAAGCCCCCGCGGGTATCGAGGCTTCGATCGCCGGATCGGACGAGCTCACCGTGAAGCTCACCGACGATGAAAACGGCCTGCTCAATCCGATCGGCGTCAATTGCTTGCGCACGTTTCCCGGTGTGGGCCGCGTGGTGTGGGGCGCGCGCACGCTGCGCGGGGCGGACCAACTCGCGGATGACTACAAATACGTGCCGGTGAGGCGCCTTGCGCTCTTCATCGAAGAGAGCTTGTACCGCGGGACCCAGTGGGTGGTGTTCAGCCCCAACGACGAGCCGCTGTGGGCGCAGATTCGGCTCAACGTCGGCGCCTTCATGCAGCGCTTGTTTCGCCAAGGTGCGTTCCAAGGCGCGAGCCCGCGCGACGCCTTCTTCGTGAAGTGCGACTCGGGCACCACGACGCAGGACGACATCAATCGCGGCATCGTGAACATCTTGATCGGCTTCGCACCGCTGCAGCCGGCGGAGTTCGTGATCATCAACATCCAGCAGATCCGCAACGCGTCCTGAGGGGTTTGAACCATGGCCATCTTCCCGCAGAACCAGCACCGCTTCGATCCCTACAAGAACTTCAAGTTCCGCGTGCGAACCGAGGACGGCAACTACGTCGCTGGCATTAGCAAGGTCAGCGCGCTCAAGCGCACGACGGACGTGATCAAGCACCGCGAGGGAGGAGACCCCTCCTCGTCGCGCAAGTCGCCCGGTCAAAGCGAGTACGAAGCGGTGACGCTCGAGCGCGGCGTCACGCACGACGTCGAGTTCGAGCAATGGGCGAACAAGGTGTGGAACTACGGCTCGGGCCTGGGCGCGGAGGTCTCGCTGCGCGACTTCCGCAAGAACCTCATCATCGAGGTCTACAACGAGGCCGGCCAGCTCGCGCTCGCCTACAAGCTCTACCGCTGCTGGCCGTCCGAGTACCAAGCGCTGCCCGAGCTGGACGCGGGAGCCAACGCGATCGCGATTCAGACGCTCAAGCTCGAGAACGAAGGCTGGGAGCGCGACTACGACGTGAGCGAGCCGGTCGAGCCGAGCTTCGTCGAGCCGGCCTAACGCCATGCGCGCGCTCGGTCCACACGACATCTTGGACCTTAGCGAAAGCACGCGGGCCGGCGCCGGCTCGCGCGCGCTCGCGGTGCTAGCGCGCGCGATGCCCGAGAGCACTGCCGCGCGTCATCGCGGGTTGTGCGTTGGGCGGCGCGACGCAGAGCTGCTTGCGATCCGCGCGCTGACCTTCGGCGAGCGCATCGACGTCGCATCGTGCTGCCCGCGCTGCGCGATCGCCACAGAGCTGACGCTGACGGCCGATGACGTAGGGCTCGGTTGGCAAGCGATCCCAGAGCGTGCCGAGCCGCGCGAAGTCGCGATCGAAGGCCGCGCGGTACTGCTGCGCGCGGTCAGCGCGGGCGACTTGGCCGACCTCGAGGCGAGCCGCGACGCGAGTGAGATGCGCGAGCTGCTCTTCGCGCGCTGTGTGTTGGCGGTCGATCGTGAGCAGCTGCCGCTGTCGACCACTGGACCTTTCGCGGCCGCCATCGAAGGCGAGCTAGCGCAGGCTGATCCGTGCGCAGAGATCGAGCTCGCGCTGACCTGCCCGAGCTGCGCCACGGCGTGGACCGAGATGTTCGATGCGCTCACGCTGCTGTGGAGCGAGATCCGCACGCACGCCGAACGCCTGATGATCGAGGTCGCCGAGCTGGCGCGCACCTATCACTGGTCGGAGCGCGACATCTTGGCGCTGCCGAGCGGGCGAAGGCGCTTCTACTTGGAGGCGGCGCGCGCATGAGCGGCTTCTTGACGCGTTTGGCCGAACGTTCGCTGGGAGTCGCGCGCGTCGCGTCGCCGCGGCCGCGGGCGCGCTACGAGCCGCTCGAGTCGGCTGCGCCGATGCACGAAGCGGAGCTGTCGAGCGCTCCGCAGCGTGGCGAGGGCACGGGCGCGCAGACGCAGCGCAGCGCCGCGCGCGAGCCCATTGCGCCTGCGATGAGCGCGGGTGTGGCCGAGCCGCGCGCTCTCCTTCCAGCCGAACGCGCAGCCGCGACGGCGCCTCAGCCAGCAGCTGCGCCGAGCGCTGCGCCCGCGATGAGCAGCACGCCGGCGCCGCTGCAGCCGCTTTTACGCGCCGCGGATTCGCCGAGCGCGCGACAGGCGAGCGCTGCGAGCGCACCGAGCGAGCGCGCGGTCAGCGCTCCGAGCCCACGTGATGCGACGACGTCGAGCGCCGCTGCGCCCGCGCCGCCGCGCGAGCCGCGGCCGGAAGCCAGAGGAGCGCAGGACGAGCGGCCGCAGCGCTCGCGATCGCAAGACAACGCGCATGAGCCGCGGACGCGCGAGTCGCGCCGCGCGCGCGTGGTTACCGCGCAAGACGCCGCGCTGGCGGCGCCGCAAGCTGCGCGTCCGCCGCGTGTCGACGTGAGCACGCGCGTTGCGCCCGCAGCCGCTCCCAGCACGCTCGCGCCGCCCTCGCACAGCGAAGCGCGCACGCTGCCCGAGTCGCCAGCGCGCGCACAAGCCGGAGCTCCGCCGAGCGCGCTCGTCACGCAAGCGTCCGCGCGCGGCGCGAGCCCCGCGGAGCTCGCGCCGCGCGACAACGCTCACGCAGAGCCGGCGCGCATCGAGATCAGCATCGGCCACATCGAAGTGCGCGCCGCGCCGCCACCTGCAGCGCGACAGCAAGCTGCCGCGCAGGGCTTGCAGCACATCCCGAGCCTCGCCAGCTACCTGGCGACGCGCAACCGGCGCTCAGGAATGCCATGAGCAACCACCTCGCGGCCGCCGCCGTCACCGCTTCGCTCAAGCAGCTCGTGCAGGACGCGCTCGACGTCGATGTCCCGGGCGCGTCCGCGAAGGTCGGCCGGCCCGAGACGGCGAGCCCTCAAGACGGCGTACCGACCGTCAATCTCTTCCTTTATCAAGTCACGCCGAACGCCGCGGGGCGCAACGACCACTTGGCCGCGCGCGGCGCGGACGGACGCCTGCGCGGACCGAGCGTCGTGGCGCTCGAGCTGCACTACTTGCTGTCGTTCTACGGGCCGCTCGAGACGTTCACGCCGGAGCGCCTGCTGGCGAGCGTCGCGCGCGCGCTCGAGCACAAGCCGATCCTCACGCGCGCGCTGCTCGAGAAGGTGATCCAAGAGAACCCGGGCTTGCTCGACGCCACCGATCTGCAGCGCGCGCGCGAACCGGTACGGGCGACACCCGTCGCGCTCGGCCTCGACGAGATGTCGAAGCTCTGGTCGGTGTTGTTCCAGGTGCCGTACGTGCTCTCTGTCGCGTACCGCTGCGCGCCGATCTTCATCGAGACGAGCGAGAGCGGTAGCCCGGGCTTGCCGGTCACGCAGGTCGGCGTCGGCACGCTGCTCTTGGGCGGGCCGACGATCGAGCGGGTCGAAGCCGAAGCCGGGCCGGGTTGGCCGATTCTCTGGAACGGCAAGCTCTCGATTCGCGGCGCCGGCCTCAACCGCAGCGGTCTGGGCCTGCGCATCGGTGGCCGCATGGTGGATCCGAGCGCCGTCGATAGCAGTGCAACGCGCATCGTCCTGCCGCTGACGAGCGCGACGTTTGGAGGCGCTGAGCTCGAGGCCGGCTCGGTCCTGGTCGAGCTCGTGCTGCCGCCGCCCGCAGGCGCACCGGCACATCATGCCCGCGTGAGCGACAGCGGCGGGTTCGCGCTGCGCTCGAGCGTCTCGATCGCAGCGCCTCCAATCTCTTCCCTCAGCGGGACGCTCGACGTCGGCTTCGCGCCCGCCGTGACCAAAGCTCAAACGGTGCGGCTCTTGCTCAATCAAACCGGCGCTCAAGCGGCTCGCAGCTACAGCCTCACGGCGCAACCGCTCGACGACAACGCGTTTCCCGCCGCGACGCTCGCGTTCACGTTTAGCGAGATCGAGCCGGGCACGTACCAATACCAGGCGGTCGTAAACGGGACGGCGAGCGCACCGCTCATCGACGCCAACCCGGCGAGCGCGACGTATCGCCAGATCACGGGGCCCACGGTGACGTTCCCATGACCGCGACCGCGAGCAGCGAAGCGCTCCAAGGGGCCCTGCGCGTGATGCGCGCGCGGGTCGCAGCGGCCGCGGGTGAGCCGAACGAACCAAGCGATGCCGCGCTGCCCACGGCGAGCGAGCCGTCCACCGCAGACGATCTCGCGACGCGCTTCGAGCTCAGCCGCTTCGAGCGCGACGTGCTCGTGCTCGCGGCGCTACCGGTGCTCGAGTCGGGCGCAGCCGAGCTGTGTGCGCGCGCGCAGCACGACGAGCGACGCCAGCTGCCGAGCTTAGCGTTCGCGCTCTCGCTCTTGCCGGAAGCACACTGGAGCGCGTTCGCTCCTTCGGGACCGTTGCGCGCCAACGAGCTGATCGTGCTCGGCGAAGACTCGGTCTCGAGCGCGCGCGGCATCGCCCTCCCCGAGCGCGTGCTGTTGCATCTCGTTGGCTTGCGCGGGCTCGACGAGGCGCTCGCCGAGAACACCACGCCACTGCACGACGAGACCACGCTGGTCGCAAGCCATGCCGCGCTCGCCGATACGATCGCCGCGCGAGTGCGCGCATCCAAGCCGGACGCAGCCACCAGCTTGCTGCAGGTCTTGGGCACCGGTCGCCAGACCATGGTGGGTGTTGTTGCAGCGGCTGCAGCCCGCGCGCAGCGCACGGCCTACTTGCTCGACGCCGAGACGCTGCCGAGCCACGTCGGCGAGCGAGCGCGCCTTGCTCGATTGTGGTCGCGCGAAGCGCAGCTCGCGGACGTGTTGCTCGTGATCGACGCGCACGACATCGCGACGCCTCAGGAGCTGCGCGGCATCGGGCGCTTTGCCGCTGCCATCACTGGCCCGGTCATCCTGCTCGCAGCGGAGGCCGTACCGCTCGCCTACCGCGCGATCGAGCGCTTCGAGCTGCCGCGCCCCACTTCAGAAGAACAGGCCGCGCTGTGGCGGGCGCAGCTCGGTGCCATGGCCGAGCCGATGAGCACGCAGATCGATCGACTGGCATCGCACTTCACTGCATCACCCGCGGTCGTGGCCGAGGTCGCGCACGTCGCACGACGCGAAGCGCCCACGCAGCACGACGGCTCAGCGTCGAGCGAGCAAGCGCGCGAGCGGCTCGAAGAGCTGCTCTGGCGCGAGACCCGCGAGCGCGTGCGCCCGAAGCTCGACGAGCTGGCGCACCGCATCGAAGGTCGCGTCGATTGGAACAGCCTCGTCTTGCCGCCGCGGCAGCTCGCCACGCTCAAGGCGATCGAAGCTCAGGTGCGCCAGCGCACCAAGGTCTACGAGAGCTGGGGCTTCGATGCGCGCGACGGCCGCGGCCTCGGCATCAATGCGCTGTTCGCCGGGCCGAGCGGAACCGGCAAGACGCTCGCCGCCGAGGTGCTCGGCGCGGCCCTCGGGCTCGACGTGTACCGCATCGATCTCGCGTCGGTCGTGAGCAAGTGGATCGGCGAGACCGAGAAGAACTTGAAGCGCGTGTTCGACGCCGCCGAGTCGACCTCTGCGATCTTGCTCTTCGACGAAGCCGACGCGCTCTTCGGCAAGCGCTCGGAGGTGCGCGAGAGCCACGACCGCTACGCGAACATCGAGGTCAGCTACCTGCTGCAGCGCATGGAGACCTACCGGGGGCTTGCGCTGCTCACCACCAACCTGCGCTCGCACCTCGACCAGGCGTTCCTCCGCCGGCTGCGCTTCGTCGTGGAGTTTCCGTTTCCGGGTGAGGCCGAGCGCCGCAAGATCTGGGTGCACGCCTTTCCCGAGGAGGCGAAGCCGGACACGCTCGACTTCGATCGCCTCGCGCAGCTCAACGTGCCGGGCGGCAGCATCAAGGTGATCGCGCTCAACGCTGCGTTCATCGCGGCAGAGGCTGGCGTGCACGTCGGCATGAAGCACGTGCGCGCCGCGGCGCGTGCGGAATACGAGAAGCTCGGCAAGGCGCTCACCGACGTCGAGCTGCGCGGCTGGAAGGCGGATGCGGCGCATGCCTGAGCCGCGCAAGGTGCGCATCGACCGGCTGAGCTTGGTCGGCGTTTCGGCCGCGCAGCGTGCCGAGCTCACGCGTGCGATCGAGCGCGCGGTCGCGAGCGCGGTGCGCGGACCTGAAGCGAACGGCGGAGCGTTGCAGGCGCGAATCCAAGCCGCAGCGCAGCGCGCGGTGAATGCGACGCTGGCGCGCTCAGCGCCGCAGCAGCCGGTGCTTCCCCTAAAAGGAGGCCGGCGATGACGCGGATGCCCGGCTCGCGCCCCGCAGCCGGTCAACCGCTGGGCGCGCGCGCGCAGCGGCCGAGCGTCCGCCGCCTTGCGGGCAACCTTGCGAGCGACGGCGAGCGCCCGTCACGCGTCCCGCACTTCGGTGCTTCGCTTGCGGCGTTGCCCGCCCGCGCGAGCGAGGATACGCGCGGCGTGATGCCGCGCAGGCGCCCCTCCACCGCGGCCTTGCTGGGCGATGACAAAGACGAACACGCAGGAGAGCAAGGCACGACGCCCGTGCAGCCCAGCCTCGAGGTCGGCGCGCTCGACGACCCCTTCGAGCGCGAGGCCGACGCGATCGCCGCGCAGACGCTCGCTACACCGAGCCCTGCGGCGAGCGCGACCGCTACGGCGAGCGCGCTCGACACACCGCTCGCACAACGCGCGTGCTCGGAGTGCGCGAAGGAAGACGAGCCGAGCGTGCGTGCGCGTGAAGCCAGCCCGGGGCCCAGCGAGAATGCGCCGCGCTTGGCGAGCAGCGACAGCGCGCTGAGCTCCGGCGGGCGTCCGCTGCCCGAGACCACGCGCGACTTCTTCGAGGAGCGCATGGGCCGCGACCTCTCACAGGTACGCGTCCACGAAGGCGCGCAGGCGCTCCAGCTCAACGACTCGATCGACGCGCGTGCGTTCACCTACGGCAACCACGTTTGGCTCGGACCGAGCGAGCGCGCGGACACCGGCTTCACGATGGCGCACGAGCTCGCGCACGTGCTGCAACAAACACAGCCAGGCGCGGTCGCACCGCGTCGCAGAGCCCAGCGCGCCAGCAGCTCGCGCGCGAAAGTGCGACGCAGCGGCAAGTGGTTGAAGGCGTTCTGGCTGCCGAAGGGGGTCGGCACCGGCAAGACCGATGCGCGCCTGCACAACGAGAAGCGCCACGACGCCGCGATGCACGCGCTCGCCGACACCGATCTCTCGATCATCGTCGACGCGCCGATTCCCGGTGCCACCGGAGGTAAAAATTCGAAGAACCGCAGCGACCTGAGTGGCTTCGCCGACTTCTACAAGGCAACCCCCACCGCAAGCGTGGGCGTGATCAAGACCGCAGGCGTCCCCACTCCAGACGCCAATCCCACCAAGACGCCGAAGTTTACCGGCGTGCCGATCAAGGACTTCCCCAGCCCGCTCTCGCGCGTCAAGCCCGGTGCAGGCGCTGGCAGCACCAAGCGCCCCACGCTCGGCGCGGCAACGTACGACCACCGCAAGCTGCGCGCACCCACGCTCAACGGCGACACGGTCGAGCGGCTCAAGGAGGCGCCGAAGGACATCGAGATCGGCGACATGAAGCCGGGCCACAGCCTGCTCGAGCGCGAAAAGGGTGTCTCGCAGATCAACAACTACGTCGAGACGCTCCGCAACATCGCGCGTCTCGTCGATGCCTACCAGGACACCAAGGGGGCGCCGCGCTGGGGCCTGCGTTCCGTTAAGGCGATGGAGCGCAACACGCTGACCATCCATTCGGATTGGGATCCGGCGTCCACCACGAAAGCCGCTGCGACGGCCGAGGCTGACATCGAGCTGCGGCGCAGAAATCAGATCCTCCCGTTCAAGCTCGACAGCGACGCCGAAGAGGTGAAGCCCAAGGTCTCGGGCCGCTGGGTCGCGGCTGCCGATCAGAAGAACGCCGGCATCTTCACGTACTTCCTGGCGCCCGACCAAGCCAGCCTCGACACCATCACCGCAGATCCGAAGGTCAACCCGCGCTTCACCGACGTGAACACGAAGCTGCACGAGCTGGTGTTCAAGGATCTGCTCGAGACGCCCAAGGCGCCGGCGGTGCCGATGCGCTTGCCGCGTGCTTCGAGCCGCTCAGCGCGCTCGGCTCGACGCGCTCCGCGCAAGAGCAGGCCGCCCGCGGCCAAGGACACGTTCAACTTCAAGCAGTGGCAGGACAAGCGCCTCGGCAAGGGCAAGAACGACCCCTCGAGCTTTCGCGGCATCTTCAACAAGACGTTCAAGCAAGAAAAGCTCGGCTTCGCAGGCGTCGACACGAACGCGCAGAGCGTCGTCGAGTTTCAACGCGGCGTTGCAGAGTCGCTCGACGAGCTCAAGGCCCACTTTGGCGTCGAGCGCAAGGTCAAGCAGAAGGACGCCACGCGCATCGCGACGGATGCGGAGGCGCTGCACAAGCTCGAGTTCTGGAGCTCGAGCGCCGCGGGCGTGATCGGGCGCGTGCGACAGATCTTCGGTCGCGCCTTCGTCAAGATCTGGAGCCTGAGCCTAAAGGTCCGTGCGTGGGTCACCGAGCGACTCAAGAAGTTCCAGTTCGACGGCGCGAAGAAGACGGGCGGGCTCAAGGGCGTCGCGATGAAGGTCGGCGCCGCGATGCTCAAGGTCGTCGGCGGCATCGTGCTGCGCAAGACGACAAAAGCGATCATGGACTGCATCGAGCTCGGCATGCAGCGCACGATGGACTCGCTGCTCAAAGAGCCGATGGAGTCGCTCGAGGCGAAGATCAAGGAGATCGAGACGTTCGTTCGCGATGCAGAGTCGCGCTTGCTCGGCCGGCTCGATTCGATGTTCAAGAGCATCATCACCCCGATCAAGAGCCGGCTCGAGGAGCTCGCCAAGGACGTAGGCTTCGTCGGTGAGCTGGTCGGCGTCATCAAAGACGCGATCGACGCCGCGCGCCTCGCGGTCTGCATCGCCGGTGGGCTCGAGAGCTTCGGCATCGCCTGCGCCGTCGCCGCGATCGACAAGGTCCTCTCGCTCGCCGACCTATCGCCAATCGACAAGATCGCCGGCGCGCTCATGCAGTCGTGCGAGGCGCAAGCCATCGTCGGCAAGGCGCTCGCCGCATCGAAGACGATGCAGGCGCTGCCCAACGACATCGCAAAGGCGATCATGGGTCCGGTGCGCGACGCCCTGCCGCCAAGCCTCAAGGGCTTCGTGTGCGAGGACAAAGACTTCAAGATCGAGCCGTTCGATCCGAAGGAGCTCGACTGCAAGCCGGGTAGCGGTGGCGGCGGTGACGGCGCACGCGAGGGCGGCGATCAAGACTCAGGCACCGGCCAGCAGGACGGCGCGGGCGACCGCGAAGGCGACCAAGAGGGCGCAGACGGAACGGACTCGGGCGACGGCACGCAAGACGGCGGACGCTCGGGCGCAGCGCTGCCCGTCACCAAGGCGAAGCCCTTTCCGCCAGGCTTCGCCTCGAAGCCGAAGGACATGCTGGTGCCCGTCATTCTCATGAAGGGCATGCCCACAGCGAAGACGCTCGTGGTCGGCAAGCAACTCACCGTCACCTTGGTCGCGATGCGCGAGGTCAAAGGCGGCGGCTACGAGCCGGCCGCGATCGTCGAAGGCGTGCAGATGAAATTCTACGCGATCGGCGAGCCCGATCCCGTCAGCGGCCGCGTGCCCTACGAAGTGCGTGTCGCCGAGCGCTTCTACATCGATGTCCTCAACGTCGGCGTCTACGCGAGCACCGAGAACATCGTGCTTCAGGGCGTCCCATGACCGACTTCCCTCGCTCGCCGAAGATCATCAAAGGCGCGATCATCGGCATCGACATCTTCAACCCGCTCGCGTCGGTGGTGGTGTTTCAATACAACCCCGAGCAGCTCTCGCGCTCTCTCGAGCCGCAATACTCGGACGCGGCCGGCGCTCGCAGCGAGGCGCTGCGGCTCGGCGGCCCGCCACGCGAGACGATCTCCGCAACGCTTCAAGTCGACGTCGTCGATCAACTCGAGGAGTCGGGCGAGCTGGCGGGCACGCTCGGCTTGTACCCGCAGCTGTCCGCGCTCGAGATGCTCATCTATCCGAAGAGCGCGCTCGTCATCGCCAACACGGTGCTGCTCGCCACCGGCACGATCGAGGTCGTGCCACCGATGGGCCCGCTCACGCTCTTCATCTACGGATGGAAGCGCGTGGTGCCGGTGAAGCTCACGAGCCTCTCGATCACCGAGACGATGCACGACCCGCAGCTCAACCCGATTCGCGCGTCCGCGGACGTCTCGATGCAGGTGCTCACGTACAACGACCTGCCGCTCACGCACCCCGGCTACTGGGCATTCATGGCGCATCAAGTGGTGAAAGAAACGATGGCCGTGATCGGCAGCGTTTCGAACATCGGATCCGTGCTCGGAGACGACGTCGACTTGTTCTGAGACGAGGTGAGTCATGTTCGACGAGAAGAGCCGCTACGCACACCTCCCGCTCGCGAGCCTCGCGACGCCCGGTGGAAGAACCGTCGTGTTCGTCACGCGCCGCATGGTGCCGCCCGGCGAGACGTACGTGGCGGCGGGCAGCGTGGCAATCACCGACTCCGAGCGGCTCGACCACCTCGCCTTTCGACACCTCGGGCTGCCGACTGCGTTCTACCAACTCGCCGATGCTAACGAAGCGATGCACCCGCTCGCGCTCGTCGCAGCGTCCGGCGCGCGCCTGATCATCCCGCTGCCGCTCTTGAGCGGAGGGCGGCGATGAACCTGCTCGGCGTTCGCCTGAACCTGCTGATCGGCCCCGACCCGGTCGCCCTCCCCGCGCCGCTCGGCGTGCTCGAAGCGCTCAGCGACGTGGAGGTGACGCACTCCGACCGCGAGCGCTCCGGCTTTCGCTTGTCGTTTTCGATCGGCCGCTCGGGACCGATCGACATCCTCGACTACGAGCTGGTGATGAACCCGCTCTTGCAGGTCAACGCGCGCGTCGTCTTGACCGTCTTCTTCGACATCACGCCGCGCGTGATCATGGACGGCATCGTAACGCGCCGGGACGTCGTGCCGGGCGATCAGCCTGGCCAGGGGCGCTTGGTTCTCACAGGCGAGGACGTCAGCGTCGCGTTCGATCGCGAGCACAAGCAAACGGAGCACCCCGCGCAAGACGAGACGGTGATCGCGAACAAGATCGCGGCGAGCTACGCGCAGTACTTGATCGTGCCGAAGGTGCTGCCGCCGCTCGCGATCGATCCGCCGATACCGGTCGACCGCACGCCGCAACAGTGCGGCACCGACTGGGCGTACTTGCAGGAAATGGCCGAGCGCCACGGCTACGTGACGTACATCGAGGCAGGTCCCGCGCCGCTGAGCAACACGCTGTATTGGGGGCCGCCGGTCTTGCCCGGCCTTCCGCAGCCCGCGCTCAACGTGAACCTCGGCCCGCTGACGAACGTGGGCGGCGTCTCGTTCGGCCAAGACGCGCTGTCGACCACGCTGGTGAAGACCGCGGTGAAGGATCGCATCACCGGTCAAGAGATGCCGGTGCTGGCGATCGTTCCCACGCGACCTCCGCTCGGCGCGATCCCGACCTACGCGACCAACGCGACTTCGCTGCGCACCGTCTCCATGGAGACGAGCGGGCTCAACACGATGCAAGCCTTCGCGCGCGCGCAAGGCATGCTCGATGCCTCTGCGGACGATGCGGTGCGCGTCTCGGGCACGCTCGACAGCGTCAAATACAACGACGTGCTCAAGGCGCGCGCATCGGTTGACCTGCGCGGCGCCGGCTTTTCATTCGATGGCACGTACCAAGTGCGCAGCGTCACGCATCAGATCTCGCGCGGCGGCTATACGCAGGACTTCACCTTGTCGCGCGCGGAGCTCGGCGCGCTCTTGCCCGTCGTGCGCGTGGCCTAGGAGACATCCGCGTGGGACACGGAACGAAACCGTTCTTCGGCAAGTACCGCGGCAAGGTCGAAAACCCGATCGACCTGCAAGGCCTCGGGCGCGTGCAGGTGAGCGTGCCGGACGTGCTCGGCTCCGGGACGATGGCGTGGGCGATGCCGTGCGTTCCGTATGCCGGCAAGAGCGTCGGCTTCTTCGCCATCCCACCGCAGGACGCGAGCGTGTGGGTCGAGTTCGAGCGCGGCGACCCCGACTACCCGATCTGGACCGGCTGCTTTTGGGCGATGGGCGAAGCGCCAACACCGCCCGGGCCACTCGGCGTGTTCAAGACCGTGCTCAAGACCGACAAGCTCACGTTCGAGGCCGACAATAACCCCGCGCTGCCCATGCTCACGATCGAGATCGCGATTGGTGGCGCGGTGGGCACCGCGTCGATCAAGGCTGACGCCACCGGGCTCACGCTCTCGTGCGCGGGCAACACGATCGCGATGTCGCCGACCGGCGTCGCCATCAACAACACCAACCTCGTCGTCATGAAGTGAGGGTGATGCCATGCCGCTTCCAATCCTGACGGCGCTCGCGCAGGCGCAGTGCCCGCACGGCGGCAAGACGACGTTCGCCGCGACGTCGAGCAAGGTGTTGATCGACAACGGTCCGGTGTTCGTGCAGGGCGACTGCGCGCCGATCGCAGGCTGCGCGTTCACCGTACCGAGCGGCAAGCCGCAGCCGTGCGTGCAGGGCCTGCTCGTCATGGCCGCGACCAAGGTCATGGTCGAGGGCAAGCCGGCGATGCTGCAGGGGCCCGCGGACATAGGCCAGTCGGGCGAGCAGATTCCGCAAGGGCCGATCGCGTACGCATCGGTGCAAACCAAAGTCACCGCGACGTGAGGGCACGCCGATGACGCACTTCGCCTTCCCCTATCGCATCGCGGCCGACGGACGCACGGCCAGCGCGACGCTCGACGAGCACGTGCGCCAGCTGATCGGCATGGTGCTGTTCACGAATCAAGGCGAGCGCGTCAACCGGCCCGAGTTTGGCTCCGGCCTCAAGCAGCTCGTGTTCGGTGAGAACGCGCCGGAGCTCGCGACCGCGCTGCAGCACATCGTGCAGAGCAACTTGCAGCGCTGGCTGGCGGAGCTGATCGAGGTGCGCGCGGTCGACGTCAAGGCGACAGGCTCCACGCTCGCCGTGCTGGTGCAGTTTCGCGCGCACGGGAGCGACGAAGTGCGGACCGTCAAGTTGGTACGGGAGGCCTGAGCGCGATGGAGCTCAAGCAGCACTGCGGGACGGACGCGCGGCGCCAGAAGGTGCTCGCGTCGATCAAGCTCATCGCCGGCCTGCCGATCAACGGCATCGATTTCGTCGAGGTGCTCGACGCCGACGCGCCGACCGAGGCGCTTCGCCAGCGGCTGATCGACGTCACGTTCCTGAAGACCGACGGTGTGCTCGACAACGCCAACGCGCTGCTGCTGACGCAGGACAACTTCAGCATCGAAGGTGGCGCGCGCATCACGGGCATCGCGGTGACCGCCGTCGCGCCGGGCGCGCAGACGCTGTGCGTGCGCCTCACGCTCGACAAGAGCGGCGATTTCTCGCGCTACGGGCTGCGTGTGACCAACGGGGTGAACGACGAGCCGCCGCCGAATTTCGATCCGGTGCTCAGCTACACCGATTTTTCGTTCAAGGCCGATTGCCCGACGGACTTCGATTGCATCGCGCCAGCACCGGGGGCACCTGCGCCGAGCGACGAGCTGGCGCCTCACTACCTCGCGAAGGACTACGAGAGCTTCCGCCGCCTGATGCTCGACCGCATGGCGGTGAAGCTCCCGAGCTGGACGGAGCGCAGCCCGGCGGACCTCGGCGTCACCTTGGTGGAAGCGCTTTCGTACTCGGCCGACATGGCGAGCTACTACCAAGACGCCGTCGGCACCGAGGCGTACCTCGCGCGCGCCCGGCTGCGCGCTTCCGTGCGCCGGCACGCACGCTTGCTCGGCTACCAAGCGGGCGAAGGCTGCAACGCGCGCGCGTTCGTCGCGCTCACGGCTGCAAGTGATGCGCTGCAGCTCGACCCGCCGCTCTTGCCCAAGGGCACGCTGCTGCTCACCCGACCGCGCGCCGACGCGGGCTTCGGTGCGCTCTCGGCGGGCCTGCTCCCGGACCCGACGCTGATCGACGCGCTTGTGCGCGCGGGCGTGCGCGTGTTCGAGACGATGCACGACGTGCACC
>WUUC01109445.1_pt1 | contig 21448 bp, 3 predicted proteins | sample 6278441 | NCBI WGS metagenome assembly WUUC01 (sample SAMN13675441, study PRJNA597444) | soil metagenome | isolation source: soil | place: USA: Washington | collected 2017-10
CCGCGAAGGCTGGACGGTCGCCGCTTCGGCCGCCTCGATGCGAATGCTGCGCCGCGCCGATTGACGGGCCGAATCATGAGGATTCGGTTGGCTGGGGCGGCAGGATTCGAACCTGCGAATGCCGGTACCAAAAACCGCATCCGAAAACCGAAGAAATGGACGAGGAAAGATCGGATCAAGTGGGGGACGCGCGGGCTGTCGAAAGATGCGAATCTCGAACCGGAACAACGACCGCTCTGGCGCGGCGAGCGCTCTCCATCTTCCGAGACGCGCGGACATGTTCTGTCACGCAGAGACAGCAAAGTCCTATTGATGCCGCGGCCGCGGCAGCTATCATCCGGTGGGGGGAGGCGAGGATGGAGATCGTAACCACGAGCCACATGGCCAGGGATTGGGGCACGCTGGGGGAGCCGTTCCCGCCGGACAACGCCTATCTCGTCCATGTCGTTCGGACCTCGGTCGCCACCCTGTTCCATGCCTTCTACGAGGCCGGGACTCGGGTGTCCCGCCATCGCCACGACCACGAGTCGGTCGTCTACGGGGTGGGCGGGATGTGCGTGGAGAAGACCGGCGCCGACCGGATCATCGCCCGACGCCTCACCTACCTGCCGATCGGCTTCGAGCACGAGCTTCTCTATCTGGGCCCGACCCACGTGCTCAGCATCGAGATCGATCCCGCCTGGAAGAACGGCAGGCTGACCGGAACCTGGCCCAACCGCGCGGTCCACCTGCCCGCGACCCTCTACAACAAGGTGTGGCGGGCGATGGTGCTGATCTCCGAGCAGGCGTCGGCGCCATCGATCGAGGATGCGCTGGCCGCCTTGTGGGTCGACATCAACAGCCAGCTTCGCAACAAGCCGCACAACCTGCTGGATCAGGTCGTCGATTACCTCCACGAAAAGTGGCGCGACGTCCCCAGCGCCGCGGAAATAGCTTCCGCCATGGATATATCGCCGCAATATCTGTGCAGGATATTCAAGAAGCGCTTCGGCGTGACGATCCAGCAGTATTCGCTGCTTCTGCGGCTCGATTATGCCCGCGGCCTGCTCTGGGGCACGGAGATGCCGATCTCCCAGATCGCCGCCGAGACCGGCTTCGCCGATCAGAGCCATCTGACGAGAGTGCTCGCGATCAGCCTCGGCAAGACGCCTGCCCGCCTGCGCTGGCGCGCGCCCTGCGTCGCCGTCGGCTTCGACCGCCTGCTCGACGCGCCCTAGCCCGGCAGTGCGGATTCCCGTCCGCGGCCGCGTGCGTTCTCGCCCGCTTACTCGGTGACGAGGAAACGCTCCCTCTGCAGGCAGGGCGCGGCCCTTCGCAGCCGGAGCGGCGTAATCGCGAAGTAAGCGGAGAAAGCGCGCGTCAAATGGCTCTGGTCGGCAAAGCCCGTCGCATTGGCGACCTCCGACAGCGGCATGTCGGTACCCCAGATCAGCCCGCCCGCATGGTCGAGCCGGAGGAGCATCAGATAGCGGCGCAGGGTCGTGCCGGCATAGCTCTTCAGGGATCGGCAAATGTGCTGCATGGATTTGTCGTAGCGTTCCGCCAGGTCGGCGAGCGGGGGCGGCCGCTGCCAGTTCCTGTGCAGATCGTCGACCAGCCGCCGCAGCCATTCCGGGGCCATGATCCGGGTGAAGTCGAGCACATCGCGCAACAGTTCATCGAGGGCCGAACCGACGACCGAGCCGGGGCGGCGTTCGGCGATCGCGATCAGCATCTCCCAAAGCCGTCCGTAGAAAGGGGCGATCAGCGCAAGCGGCTCGCGCGGCCAGCCGGGGGCAATGCCGCCGGGGCGCCAGGAAGGGAGGATCTCGATGGCGACGACATGGGCCGACCGGGCGTAACGCAGCACCTCCTCATGGCTGCTCGGCAAATAGGTGAGCCGCCGGCCCGAATCGGGCTCCTCCCCGGCGCTTCCGAAGGGGGGCGCCGCGACGATGTAGAAAATGGTCGGATGCTCCCCCGGGCGCCGAATCACGGTCGTACCCCGCTTGTAGAAAGCGTGCCTGATGATCGCGGCCTCGGTTTCGACGGTGTGAATCAACTCCGCCGCATGGCCCGTTCCGACCACCGCTCCGAGCGCTCCCCAATTGTGGCGGGCGGCGCGGGCCGTCGGGGGTTCCCACCCGACAAAGGGAATCGCACAGCTCGGCTCCGGCATCGCCTGCCTCTCCTCCGCGTGCCTCCCGCCCGGCTAACGCGCCACCGGCCCCGCCCGGCCGGGGCAACATCCACTGTGCCTTCCCCAAACCGTTCGTTCTTGAACAGGATGAACCCCCGCAACAGCTTTTCCGACCGCGTTTCGGCGGCAAGCGGGGCGAATCGCAGAGCCGGGCCACCGCAAGGCGCCTGACCGGCGCTGAATTCGCCGCCGCCGCGGCACCGAATGGTTCATTCCGTTCAAGACGGCCGTTTCGAGACAGGCATAGGATGACCGAATGGGGGGTACCGGCGACCGCAATCCGATCCGCGACTTCGGGCGCAGCGACGGTCGAAATCCTCCCCCGCACCGCCTCCGTCCGATCTGCGCGGCCGGACGATGACCGGCCTCGATGATCCCGGCCGGCGCGCTTCCCGACGGGCATCAGGAGCGCGACGGGGATCGTCCGATGCGAGAAAGCGCTATTACATTTTCTCGCAGGATTTCCGGCGTCCCTTCAACGACTTCCTTTTCCTGAACAAAGATGAAGCCCTGGAAAATGGGCGCATGGCCGGCCGTCACGAACATATTGTGCCCGGTTACCGAAGCCCGTTCACAACAGGACTGCCGCCCCTCTTTGGCAAGCCGGCGATATCGATAAGAGCGGAAACCGACGAGGTCCTCGATCTATACGGTTTCAAACCGTATTTCGTTTCCGGCCGCGCGAAGGACCTATTGTCGAGACTTGACCCTAAAGGGTTCGAGTTCGCGGAATGCGCCACGTTTGATCGCAGTGATAACCCGGTACAACCCTATTGGATGACGGAAGCCGTCAGAGTTGTTCGAGAGTTCGACGAAGAGCGCTCGAGCTTTCAGCGCTATGTCGATGCAAACCCGGACACCGAAGATCCGCTTAACCCCGCCATCGTGGCGCTCAACGACATATACATGTCGGCTAACCTCCCGAAATCATATCATTCATTCTACTTCCCGAGATATGCCGGCAATTTCATTGTGGATGCGGCGATCGCCGACACCTGGAGAGAAGCAGGTTTGACGGGTGCGATGTTCACTCCGATTCAGCCTCCCACTGAAGACGATCTTGGACGAGCTAAGAAAGACCCGGATTATTTCTACTTTAAGAACAGCCCGTACTGGAGCCGAAAGGCAACGATGCCATGAACGTGAACTTTGTCGGCCATGCCATAGAAACCCATCACATCTTCCAGAAGACGGGCGGTAACTACCACATATTGATTGAGAGGGTCATGGGCGGTGACGCCTGGGTAAATAACGCCCTCAACTATTTTCATCTCCCCGAGGGTTACGATGTCGCGAAGGCAAGTGGAATGCCGCTCCACTCGTCCGAGCATCCCTGGCTCAGAGACGCTCAGAACAACCTGCTTGATAAATTCATGCAGCGGAGATTCGACGGATTTACTGCAGAACAACTGGTCAATAATCCCAACCTGAATAAAGCCGCCTACGATAAAATGGCGGCCGCATTCAGACCCTATGCCGAGCGCATACGGGACATGACCGCGGTAGGGCTCTGGGAAAATGTCCTGCCTCTTTCATTGAACGATCCCCACGTCGGCGAAATAAGCAGGTTGGACGCCGACAATCTGACGAAATTATATTTGTCGGAGGATCTTTTCCAGGAAGGGGCTGAGGCGGCCCTCGAAGAGAGAATGGGGGCCTTCAAGAGCGTTCGAAGCCTGTGGCTGCAAGCGGGCCTCGATCCCGGCTGGCTCAATCTCGACAACCCCCAGCGGCTCCGTGGGCTCCTCGATGCGACGATAGTGGAAAATGGCCTTTTCCCCTGGAAAGCTGGCAAGATCGGCGGAGAGAACAGCTTCATCGATGTGCTTAATCACATAGACGACGGGAGGACCGACAGCTTCCTGATGCGTAAGCTCGACGAGCTCGGAGTGAGGGCCGAGACGATCGACGCTATCGACAAGAAGTCAGGAGGAAAGCTGGGTCCGGGAGGGAAGATCGGGCTCCTCATACTGGCCGCGGCGACGCTCGCGGCTCTTACGCCGGCGGCCGGGGCCCAGACGGTGGAGGAGCGCGACCGGATCGTCAAGCAGGTCGCGGGCAACCTGGGACTCGAAATCGCCGCAATGGCGGCTCGGCTTGGATTGGCCCCCGAAATCCTCATCGCCGTCCTAGGCGACGCCCTGATCAGCTATACCACCATGAATCCGGGAGCACGCGAGCAGGTCGACGATCTTCTCGTGACCATGGCTTCCGCCTGGTCGCAGCGAGCGACGCGTTTCCTGAACGGCGAGCCGGTAAGCCCCGGGCCTGCAACTCCGAGCCTGGTTGGCACGCCCGAGTCCGGCACCAGCCCCTTCCTCACCGGTGTTATACAGCGCCGGGGCCAGCTGCCCCCGGGCAGCCCGCAATTCCCATACCCCGTCTTCGGGGTCGGCCTTCGGCAAGACTGGGACAGCTACACAATCTCCAATGTCGGCGTAATTCCCTACGATCCCGCCACCAATCCGAACGGAGAAGTCAGGCGGGCTCAAGTCATAATGGCCGGCGCGACCATCATAGGTTTCGTTACGCTTGAGCCGCAGGCCGTTGTAATGGCCGATGGCAGTACGATACACGTGCCGACCCATACTCTGGTGCTCACGGCGGGATATACCAGCGGGGAGGGCAAACCCGCTTACCTGGCGCTGGATGTTCGGCTCAATCATGGAATCGTCACCCAAGCCAGCCTTACCCGCGTCGCGAAAAGCATCATCGCCACGCTGAAGGCGGATCACCATCACCAACCTGATTACGGCGAGCAGCAGCTAACCCAGGTCGGGGACATGCTGGTCAGCAGGAGAACGATCGAGATCGGGCCGACCAAGACGACCACGGTCATGACCGCACAAAACGGATTCGACGTGGCGATCAATTCGGCGGTCATCATCAAGGACGTGTATACGACGACCAATGGTCCGCCGGGGGGCGCGCCGTCGAGGGGGCTCACCCGCATCATCGAGCTGGCGCTCGACGGTTCCGCCGGCCAAGCCGGGGATATACTCCGTGCACTAGGCATCAGTTGGGATGACCAAGGCAATATTTCCTATACCATCGATGACGTGCCGGTCTCGGAAGCCGAGGCGAAAAGCGGCCCCTATCGCGCCGAGTTCGAACTATTGGAGGCCAAGGATCCAAGCCTCGCGGTCATGGCGGAAAAGGGCACAGCGGGAGAGGGCGGACTAAACGCACTGGGCGGGCTCGCGCTCTTCGAGCTGAAGGCTCGAGACCTGATGTCGGCCGGAGCCGACTCTTCCGCCCCCGACGGCACGGCTAAGCAACTTCCGCCCGAGATCGCTTTCCTTCTTCTGCAGGCAGAGGTGAACAACCCCGGGGACACGGTGGCCGAAGTGTCGCGGAAGCTGGTCGCAAGACGACTGGCGTTCAGATTTGCAGCCGAGGGGAAAACGCCCGATCCCCAAGAGTGGCAGAAGGAGATGGAAAGGCTCGCGGGCGAGCAAATGGCCGAGATCAACCTGGTCGGCTCGATCGGGGGCGTCTTCGGCTCCACCCTGGGTCGTGTGCTGGCCGGCGACGACAAAGTGGCGGGGGTCGTACTCAGCGGAGTGCTCGGTTCCCTGGCAAACAGCGTGGGCCAGGGCATCGCAAGCGGCTTCCTCCAGGATTCCATCTCCAAGGGCTACAAGACCGGACTCGCTGAGCTGCCGGGCAATCTCAAAGGCGCAGCGACGGGCGCCGTCTCGTCCTTCATCACCGCGGAACTGATCAGAGCCGTCGGGCTGCAAGGCACCGCGGGAGAGCTCGCCAACGCCGCCCTGGGCTCCGTGATCGGCCAGATAGTCTCCAGCCTTGCCAATGCGAGTGGCGTCACCGGCGCCCAGGCCGTTCGCAACGCTTTCAAAGGCATTGAGGCAGGGGCGGTCTGGACGGCCCTCGGCTCCTACGTGGGTACCAAGCTCGCAGCCGAACTGATAGAGTTCGACACGACGGGCGGGCAGCTCGGCGCGCAGATCGGCAGCTCCGTCGGCGGCATCACCGGTACGGCTCTGGCCATCAAATGGGCGGGCGCGGGATCGGCCTGGGGTCCGGTCGGCGCATTGGTCGGCGCGTTCGTGGGCTATATTGTCGGCGGCCTGATCGGTTCCTTCTTCTCGGGCTCGCCGCGCTCGGGCGCTGGCACGGAATGGAACGAGGCCCAGGGGCGGTTCGTCGCGAGCGACGCCTGGGCCTATGGCGGGGCGAGACCGGAGGCGGGATTGGCGCTGGCGTCGTCGGCCGCCCAAGCCTTCAATGGCCTGCTCGACGCTACCGGCGGCACGCTCCTCAACCCGGCAGCGGTGAACACCGGCCATTACGGAATGCGCAAGGGTCACTTCGTCTATCGGACGTCGTCGGCCCCCGAGAAGGATGCGATCGAGTTCAAAGGGCAGGACGGAGCGCAAAAGCTGCTCAACTACGGCATCGGTATCGGTTTGTCCGATCCCGACTTCCAGATCGCAGGGGGCGATGTCTACATCAAGCGCGCACTCTACAATTCGGTCGCCAGATCGGTCGGCGAGGGCCGCACCCTCGATCTGACGGTTCTTATGGGCGATCTGGCGATTGCGCGAGACTGGTCCTTCTATCGAAGCAGCCCCGGCGCCATCGAGGCGATTAGCGGAGGGCTCGAGGGTGGCGAAAAGGATACCTATCTCGCGGGATGGGTGGCCACGGCGGCACGGGCCGCGGATCTGGGCCTCGATCGGCGCCACGCAGCGGATTGGTATGGCGGCTTCGAGTTTCTGCTGCGCCAGGCCGGAGCCACCGCGGCTTCAACCGAGTTCGCTCTGGAATACGACATTTTCGCCAACAGATATCACCGGTCGATGGAGGTCGGCATCTACGGTGTCACCGACTCGGTCGACATCGCCGGCCAGACTTTCGTCGAATTGGGGGACGGCGACGACCTGTTCGACCTGCGCGCCGGCTTCCTGGACGACCAGCGGGGCCTCAAGGTCAACGGCAAGCTCAACGACGACATCGCCGTCGCCGGCGAGGACTATGTCGCTTTGGCCGACGAAGACGTCCTCGATTCGATCATCGGCAAGCGCGGCCAGGTCGATCTGACGATCCTGGCGAACTCAGCGGAGGAAGCGAAAGAGAGTTTCCGGGTCGGCTTCACCGACGCCCAAGGCTACACGTTGTTCGGCCCGGACGCGACGGTGACGATCGTCGAGCACGACGCCCTGCCCTATCTCCAGGTCGGCCGGTCGTTCGCGGCGGAGAGTGACGGCCATGCGGTGTTTCGCATCAGCCTGTCCCGCGCGGCGGCCACGGCCATATCCCTCGATCTCTCGCTCGGCGCGGACGGCGCCACCAAGGACGAGGATTGGACGTCCTCGATGGAAGTGTCGGCCAGCCCGGACGGCGGCTGGGTTTCGGCCACCAGCCTCACCCTCGAAGCGGGCCAGCTGGAATATTTCGTCCGGGTTCCCGTCGCCGACGACAACGACGTCGACGACGAGGGCAAGCCGACGGGGGTCGAGGGCAACGAACAGTTCACGCTCGGCGCACGGGTAAAAGCGGGCGCGAGCGCGCTGTCGAACGGAGACGTGCTGGTCACCGGGACGGGAACCATCGTCGATGGAGACTCGAACGAGCCGCTCGTCTGGATGGACGACGTCGTCGTTCATGCGGGACAGTCGGCAAAGGTCGGCTTCGGCCTCTCGAAGTACGCGATGGCTCCGGTCGAGCCGACCGATCCCGAAGCCGAGCCTCCGCCCCCGCCCAAGCTGACCGTATCCACCTCCGACCGCCGCGCCCTCCGCATCGATATCGCGGCCACGGTCGACCTGGGCGCGGGCAACGACGTCTATCATTCGTCCGATTTCGGCGACAACGTCCTCGGCCGCGCCGGCAATGACACCCTCTATGGCGGTCGGCTCGACGATTGGCTGTTCGGCGACGATGGCGACGATTCGCTGAACGCGGGCTCGGAGGACGTCGACGCGCTTGGAGGCGACGGCAATCATCTCGATGGCGGCGCCGGCAATGACGAGCTGATCGGACGCGAGGGATCGGACTGGCTCGAGGGAGGCGACGGCATCGACATCCTCGAGGGCGGCGACGGCGGCGACGTGCTTACCGGCGGCGCCGGCCATGCCGACGTGCTGCGCGGCGGACGCGGCAACGACCAATATCTGTTCCGGACGGGCGACGTCGCGAGCGACGTCCTGGCCCATGCAGACATCGTGTTCGAGGAGAGCGACCTCAGCGTCGAGGACATGGTCGCCCAGGCCTATAACGACCTCACGCCGGACCAGATCACCGCCTTGCGGCAGCAAGCGCTGACCGGCGAGCTGTTCCGCAGCGGCGGCGGCCTCGACAATTGGGAAGGCCGCGGCGTGCAGGTCACGCCCGATGGAGTCGCCGCGGGCGGCGATGACATCCTGGTTCTCGACGAGGGGATCACCCTCGAGGACATCAAGATCCGCAAGTCCGACGACGAGCATGATCTCATCATCGAGCTTTGGCCGGGCGGTAGTTTCGATGGCGACCGAGTCGTCCTCAAGGACTGGTTCACGAGCTTCAACAAAGTCGAGACGCTGAGGTTCGGCGACGGCAATGAGATGCGGCTTACCGATTTCGACACGATCGTGCTCGGCAGCGACGGATCGGAAGCGATCATCGGCTCGCAGGGTTCCGACTTCGTCCACGCCGGATCGGGCAACGACATCATCCTGCTGCTTTCGGGCCACGATTTCGGCAATGGCGGGCTCGGCAACGATTCGGTCTCGGGCGACCTCGGCGACGACGTCGTCGTCGGCGCCCACGGGGACGACACTCTGTTCGGCGGCAGCGACCACGACTTCGTCAGCGGCGGGCGCGGATTCGACACGGTCTACGGCAATGGCGGCAACGACATCGTCACCGGCGGCGCCGACGACGACGAGGTGATCGGCGGGGAAGGCGACGACGTCTTTAAGTTCGCGCGCGGCGACGGCCACGACACCTTCATCGATGCGCTCAGTAACAGGTGGGAGCTGGTGTGGGTCTCCAGCGATGGCTGGCAGGGCGACTACAGGCTCAATCCGAACGGAACCATCGAGCACCCCGAGCTGGGCCTGCTCTACGACGGTCAGCGCTGGCTGGTTCGAATCCAATATGATGTCCACGAGGGCAAGCTGTGGCGGCACGATCCGGTCAGCGCCGACGCCATCGCCGTCGACGGTGGCTCGGACGTCATCGAGTTCGGCGTCGGAATCGACGTCCAAGACCTCCAGTTCGAATATGCGAATGACGGCAAGGACCTCATCGTCGGTATCGATCCCTGGAGCGGCGAGCCCGCAAGCTTCGCCAGCCTCGCCGACAAGATCACCCTGAAGGAATGGGGACCCTCCGGGAACGTCGACGCTCGAGGCACGATCGAGACCTTCGCCTTCTTCAACGTCGGCGCCATCGAGGTCGGCGACATGCGCCTTACCGGAGGCACGGACGGCAATGACGTCCTGACCGGAGTCGCCGACGAGCAGAACTGGATCACCGGCGGCTTGGGCAACGACGAGATCATCGGCGATTCCGACGACGACATGCTCAACGGCAATGCCGGCCGCGATCGTCTGGTGGGGCTCGCGGGCGCCGACATCCTGTTCGGCGGACGCGGCGACGACGTTCTGATCGGCGGTGCCGGCAAGGTCGGCGACGAGGGGGACGGGCTGCACGGCGGCGGCGGCGACGAAATCCTCCTCGACGGCAGCGCCGCCGAGACGGCGGGCGACAGGCTGATCGGCGGCGAAGGTTTCGACATCGCCAGCTACGAGACTGCCGGCGAAGGCGTCCAGGCCTCGTTCGCCGAACCCAAGGAGCCTGGAGACGAGGCGGCCGGCGACGCGGCCGGGGACGTCTATATCGGAATCGAGGCGTTGCGCGGATCCAATTTCGTCGATCTGCTCGAGGGCGACGCCCGGGAAAACCAGTTCCAGGGCGGCAAGGGCGACGACGAGCTGCGCGGCGCGCTCGGCGACGACACCTATGTTTTCGGCCGCGGCGATGGGAAGGACCGGATCGACGATCAATATCGTCCGTCGAGGCGGGTGCTGGTCGACGGCGACGGCGATCTGCAGCGGCCCTTCGTCGCGCGCATGAACCTGGTCGCCCATCAGGGCGGCCAATACCATTTCGAGCACGTCGTCGCGCACGAAGAGACCGGCGAGATCCTCTACCGCAAGCAACTCGCCACGGCGGACCGCGAGATGCCGATGCCGTCGACCTTCGATCCGGAAAGCTGGACCCGGGACTTCACTATTTCCGGCAATGAGGTTTCCGATGACGAGCCGGAAGGGCCGGCGGGCAACGATACCCTGCTGTTCGAGGACTATACCGGCCTCGACGGCTTTGCCGGCGACCAGACGATCAGCCTGTCCGATCTTCTCTTCCGTTTCGACACCGGCGACAACGAGCGGGACCTGCTCATCTCCCTGATCGGCAGCAGCACCGACGAGGTCCGAATCGTCAGTTTCCGCAGCGGCGCTGCGGCAAACGAGGACCGGGGCATCGAGACCCTCGAATTCTCGGACGGCAGCTCGGTCCGGCTGGCCGGGCTGGTGTTCGACGCCAGCGGCAACCTGCTGCTGACCAGCACCGATACGGCCGAGGATCCGGTGGACAGCTTCATCGTCAGCGGCGCGGCGAGCGACAACCTCACCGGCGGCTTTGGCGATGACACCCTGTCGGGCGGCGACGGCAATGACTGGCTGGTCGGCGGTGCCGGCGACGACCTGCTGTCCGGCGGCGCCGGATACGACATCCTCCACGGCGGCGACGGCGTCGACACGGTGACCTATCTGGGCAGCAATGCCGGTGTCACCATTAATATCTCGACCGGATCGCCCGGCTCGGGCGGCGAGGCCTCGGGTGACAATTTCAACTCGATCGAGAATATCGTCGGGTCGCATTACAACGACACCCTCACCGGCACGAGCGGCGACAACATCCTCAAGGGCAATCGCGGCAGCGACACGCTGAGCGGCGGGCTCGGTTCCGATACCCTGATCGGCGACGAGGGTAACGACTCGCTGACCGGCGGCGTCAACGACGACAAGCTCGAGGGTGGAGCGGGCGACGACACGCTCAACGGCGGCGGCGACCGCGACCTGCTGTCGGGCGGCGACGGCAACGACATCCTTCGGGGGGACGGCGTCACCGGCATCGAGTCGGGCGCCAACCTGCTGGTCAATTTCAGCTTCGAGGACAGCGGCGATCCCGCCAACGACGTCAGCCAATCCTGGGGGCTGACGACGGTCGACCTGCCCGGCTGGACGCTGGGCGAGGCCCGGCCGGTGCCGCTGACCACCATCGCATCGGGCATCAAGCCCTTCCTGGGGACGAGGGCTCTCAACCTCGACGACGGCACCGGCAATCTCGTGGTCAGCCAGACCGTCCGCGATCTCGCCCTCGGCGAAAACATATCGATATTCCTGAACTCGGCCGGCCTCCTGGCCGGCAACTCCAGCGGCTTCGAGATCCTCTGGAACGGCAACATCGTCCTCACCGTCTCGAGCGGATCGTCGAGCTGGACGCCGAGAAGCATGGGCGTCACCGCGCTCAAGGGCGACAACAAGCTCACCATCCGCGGCATCGGCGACGTCGACGGCAAGGGCGCGCTGATCGACAATGTCCGCGTCCTCAGGGCTGTCGGAGGGGCGGATCAGCTGATCGGCGGCGCCGGCATCGACCGGCTCGAGGGCGGCAGCGGAAATGACCTGCTCGTCGGTGGGGACGGCGACGACCATTCCAACCTGACCGTCACGGGATTGACCAAGGGCGGCCTTTACGGCGGGGCGGGCGACGATACGCTCGACGGCGGGGCCGGCGACGATACGCTCGACGGGCTTTCCGGGTCCGACCGTTTCGTCTTCCGGACCGGTTCGGGCAACGACACCGTCATCACCGGCGGCAGCGGCGGGGCCGACGAGCTGGTCTTCGAGGATTTGTCCTGGGACCGGCTGTGGTTCAGCCGGCCCGTTTCGACCGACGATCTGCTGATCACCGCCATTGGCGGCGACGCGTCGGTGCGCGTCAGCGGCTGGTTCTCGTCGGCAAGCAATCGCGCGCGGCGGATCGTCGCCGGGGCAAAGGCGCTTTCCCGGTTCGATGTCGAGCCGCTGGTGGCGGCGATGACGGCCCAGAGCTCGGCCGTGCCGGCGAGCTTGCCGACCTCCCCCTCCCCGGAATTCGTCGCGGCGCTGGCCGCGGCCTGGCAGAATAGCGCGGACTATGTCGATCGAGCCGTCGTCATCGGCACCCCCGCCAACGACGGCTATCTCTTCCCGGACCCGGTCTGGGTCGGCCCGGTCCGGTACGAAGGTCTCGGCGGCGACGATTATATCGATGCCGGCGACAGCAACGACATCCTCATCGGCGGTGAAGGCAGCGATACGCTGCGTGGCGGCGGCGGTAACGACGAATATCGTTTCGGCGCCGAGGCGGGTCTCGACTCCGTCGACGGGATGGCCGGAGTGGACTCGCTCGTGGCGGTCGTCGACTCGGCCCGGATCAACCTTCAGTCGCTGACGAATGTCGAGCGGATCAGCGGCGCGGGTTTCGCCGACGTCCAGATCACGACCGGGTCGGGCACGCTTCTCGATCTGAGCACAGTCGCGGTCGACCGCATAACTCAGATCCATGGTGCGAGCGGCGGAGAGACGATCATCGGCAGCGCCGTCGACGATCGGATATTCGGCCACGACGGCGACGACACGCTGAGCGGCGGCGCCGGCGACGACTGGATCCAGGGCGGCGATGGGGCCGACACTCACGAGGGCGGCGACGGGATCGACACGCTCGACCAGAGCCATGCCGATCTGGCGCAGACGATCGACCTTTCGCTCGACCAGATCACGACCGGCGCGATCTTTGAGCTGGTGATGAACTTCGAGAACGTGCTGGGGGGGACCGGTGACGATACGATCGTCGGTACCGCCGACGCCAACCGCCTCGACGGCAATGACGGCAGCGACCGGGTGGAGGGCGGCGGCGGCGCGGATCTGCTGATCGGCGGCGCGGGAGCAGACGTCATCATCGGCGGCCTGGGCGTCGACACGGCCAGCTACGCAACCCAGGCCCAGGCTTCGACGACCACTTCGGTCGTCGAGGGTGTGGTCATCGACGGCGTGGTCGTCAGCCTGACGGCCAGCAGCTCGACGGACGGCACGGCTCCGCCGGCCACCGGAGAATATGGGCAGCAGGGCGATGCCGAGGGCGACTGGTTCCACCAGATCGAGGATCTCGAAGGCTCGGATTTCAACGACTCGCTGACCGGCGACGACGGCGACAATTCGCTAGCCGGAGGAAAGGGAATCGACTTCCTTTATGGCGGCGAGGGCGAGGACGTCGCCGTCGTCTCCGGAAAGCGCGCCGATTATCTCATTTCCACCGTCGGTCAGGTCACGGTTCGCGATCGCAATCTGGACGACGGCGATGACGGCACCGATCATCTCTACGACGTCGAGACCATAAGATTCGCCGACATGATTGTCCGGCTGGGCGGCACCCAGGGCAACAACCCGCCGCAGATCGGCCCCACCCCCCTCGCCGACCAGATCTGGTTCGATGGCGAATTCGCTTTCTATCAGATCCCGGCGACCGCCTTCCTCGACCCCGATCAGGACGCCCTCACCTTCGCCGCGGCCCTCTCCGACGGCACCGCCCTGCCGGAATGGCTGGAATTCGACGCCGGCACCGGCATGTTCTCGGCCACTCCCAGCCTGGACCTGGTCGGCGAGATCCTGGAAATTCGGGTGACCGCGGCGGACCGGCAGTTTTCGGTTTCCGACATCTTCCTTCTGACCATCGAGGAGGCCGTGGGTCCCGACATCGTCGGCACGCCGTGGGACGATGTGCTCCACGGCACCTTCCGCCGGGAGACGATGATCGGCCTGTCCGGCGACGACATCTTCCTCGGCTCGAGGGGTGCGGATCGGCTGGACGGTGGCGCCGACCTCGACACGGCCGACTATTCGGCCTCCGGTTCGCCTGTCACTGTCCGCCTGACCGGCGTCGGATCCGGCGGCGATGCAGCCGGTGACCAATATCTTTCCATCGAGCGTGTGACGGGCTCGGGCTTCGCCGACACGCTCACCGGCTCCGCCGACGCGAACGAATTGCGCGGCGGCGCCGGCGACGACACGATCGATGGCGGCGACGGCGACGACTTCCTTGACGGCGGCCTCGGCGACGACAGCCTGAGCGGCGGCGGAGGCAATGACAGCATCCAGGCCCGGACGCTCACCAACGGCTCGCTTGACGATGACGTCGATGGCGGCGCCGGAGCCGACACGCTCTATCTGACCGAGAGCTCCAACGGTGCGACCCTCAATCTCGCGACGGGGAGCGGCAATCCGTCCTCGATCGAGCACGTCGTCGGCACCGGCCTGGCCGACACCATCCACGGCAGCGCGGAGGATAGCATCCTCTCCGGCGGGCTCGGCAACGACCTGCTGTCGGGTGCGGGCGGTGGCGATACGCTGAGCGGTGGCAGCGGCAACGACGCGCTTTACGGCGGCGACGGCGACGACCTGCTCTATGGCGAGGCCGGAGACGATCGGCTCCAGGGTGGCAGCGGCAGCAACACCCTCTATGGCGGCGGGGGAACCGATACCGCCGACTATCGGACCTCCGGTGCCGGGCTCACCGTCTTTGTCGCCACCGGCGCGGTCAGCCATGACGAGGTGACCAGCGACAGCTTCGCCGGGGGGCAGATCGAGAATGTCGACGGATCCGATTTCGCCGACTCGCTCACCGGCTCGACGGGAGCCAACGTCCTGAAAGGTTTTGCCGGCGACGACGAAATTTCCGGCGGTCTGGGGAACGATCATCTCGACGGCGGCGAGGGAGCCGACACGATTGGCGGCGGCGAGGCTGCCGATACGCTGATCGGCGGCGGCGGCAACGACATTCTTTCAGGTGATGACGGCATCGACATCATCGATGGTGGGGCCGGCGACGACCTCATCCACCTCACCGCTGAAGGCGAAGATGTGGTGGATGGGGGGGCGGGGACGGATACCGCGAACTTTGCCCAAATCGCGCACGCCCTGACGGTCGACCTCGCCGACCCGGGCCAGGACAAGCTGACCAACGTTGAGAATCTGATCGCCGGGTTGAACGACGACGCGCTGTGCGGCTCGGCGGCGGCCAACATGATCGACGGCGGCGGCGGCAACGACACCCTCGAGGGCCGAGGCGGCAACGATATCCTCGAGGGCGGAACGGGCGACGACATCCTCGACGGCGGCGCGGGCGCGGACGACCTTCGAGGGGGCGACGGCGAGGACACCGCCACTTATGGGGCGGCCGCGGCCGGGGCCGAGTTCAGCTCGGGCGAAATAGGCGGTTCGGCATCGGCCGGCGTGGCCGGCGTGACCAGGACGCTCGATGGCGTCGACATCGACCTGGAGCACGGCAGCGGCCTCAATTCCGATGCCGCCGGCGATACCCTCTCCGGCATTGAAACCGTGGTCGGCTCGGATGCCGCCGACCGGCTGCGGGGTTCGAGCGCCAGCAATCAGCTCGCTGCCGGCACCGGCGAGGACGTCCTCTATGGCGGTGGCGGCGACGACAGCCTTTGGGGCCAGAGCGAAAGCGACATCCTTTATGGCGGCGACGGTGCGGACACGCTCGACGGCGGCACCGAGGACGACCGCCTGTTCGGCGGTGCCGGCGACGACGCGCTGATCGGCGGCGACGGCGACGACATATTGAGCGAGGAAGGCGGCTCGGGCCATGACCTGTTCGACGGCGGTGCGGGCAACGACCTCATGCTCGGCAGCGTCGGGGCCGACGTCTATAACGGCGGCACCGGTGTCGACACGCTCGACTATCGTGCTTCGGCCGCCGGAGTGCGGGCCAACCTCTCCACCGCTCCCGTCAACGGAGTCGCGGCCAATACCGGCGCCGGCGGCGATGCCGAGGGCGACACTTATGCCCACCTCTCCATCGAGAACCTCACCGGCTCCGACTTTGGCGACGAGCTCAGCGGCACGACGTCGGCCAACCTGCTCATCGGGCGCGCCGGCGCCGACCTGCTCGACGCCGGCGTCGGCAACGACACCCTTCGCGGTGATTCGGGCGCCGACACGCTCTACGGCGATGAAGGCGACGACGCCCTGTTCGGCGGCAGCGAGGACGACGTTCTCGACGGCGGCAGCGAGAACGACCAGCTCCAGGGCGAGGGCGGCAATGACGTGCTCGACGGCGGCACGGGCATCGACACGATCTCGGGCGGCGACGGCGACGACCGGATCCACCTGCTGACGACCGATGAGGACACTGTGGATGGCGGCGCGGGCGTGGATCGCATCCTATTCACGATGACCAACTCCATCCTTGTCGTCGATCTCGACAGCGCGACCGACAAGCTCACCAACATCGAGCAGGTCGTCGCCGGCGGTGGCAACGACGATCTCAAGGGCACATCGGGCGCCAATCTGCTCGACGGCGGAGTCGGCGACGACCTGCTCGAGGGTCGCGGCGGCGCGGACGTCCTGATCGGCGGCCACGGCCGCGACGGAATCACTTACGCCTCGTCCGCCGCAGGGGCCAGTTTCACCTCCGGAGCCATTGGCGGCTCCATTTCCGCGGGCGTTGCAGCCGTCACGCGCACTCTGAACGGTGTCGACGTCGATCTCGGCGCCGGCACCGGCGCCAATGCCGACGCCGCCGGCGATACCTATTCGGGCATCGAAGTCGCCGTCGGCTCCAACTTCGCCGACCGGCTTCGGGGTACGAGCGATAACGACGTCCTGGCGTCCGGCAGCGGCGAGGACGTCCTCTATGGCGGAGCGGGCGACGACGAGCTGTGGTCGCAGAGCGAGAATGACATCCTCTACGGCGATGCCGGCGCGGACCTCCTGCAGGGGGGCGCGGGCGACGACCGGTTGTTCGGCGGGGCCGGCAACGACACGCTGAGTGGTGCCGACGGCAACGACATATTGAGCGAGGAAGGTGGCGACGGCGACGACTTGTTCAGCGGCGGCGCTGGCGATGACCTCATGCTCGGCAGCGTCGGAGCGGACAATTATGACGGAAGCATCGGCGCCGACACGCTCGATTACCGCGCTTCGCTGGGCGGCGTGCGCGTTAACCTTTCGACAGCTCTGGTCAGCGGCGTGCTGGCCAATACCGGCGCCGGCGGCGATGCCGAGGGCGACACCTACGTCAACCTTACCATCGAAAACGTCACCGGCTCCGACTTCGCCGACGAGCTCGCCGGCACCATCGCGGCCAACATCCTCGTCGGCCGCGCGGGTGCCGATCTGCTGATCGGCGGCGTCGGCAACGATACGCTCCACGGCGATGCCGGCGCCGACACGCTCCGCGGCGATGAGGGCGCCGACACGCTGCTGGGCGGCAGCGAGGACGACAATCTCCAGGGCGGCAGCGAGAACGACCTGCTCCAGGGAGACGCCGGCAACGACATTCTCGATGGCGGCACTGGCATCGACACCATCTCGGGCGGCGACGGCGACGACCAGATCCATCTGCTGACGGTCGGCGAGGACGCGGTCGACGCCGGCGCCGGCGTGGACCGGGCCCTGTTCACGATGACCAACGCTACGCTTGCCATCGATCTGACCAACACCGCGCACAAGCTGACCAATGTCGAGCAAGTCGTGGCGGGGGGCGGCAACGACGACGTTAAGGGCTCCGCCGCCGCCAACCTGCTCGACGGCGGGGTCGGTAACGACCTGCTCGAGGGCCGCGGCGGCGCGGACGCGCTGATCGGCGGTGCCGGCGACGATACCGCCAGCTACGCCTCGTCGGCGGCGGGCGTCAATTTCACCGTGACCGGGGTCGGCGGATCGGCCTCGGCCGGCGTGGCCGCCGTCAACCGCACGCTGACCGGCGTCAATGTCGACATCAGCTCCGGCACCGGCGTCAATGCCGACGCCGCCGGCGACACGCTGTCGGGGATCGAGAATTTGACCGGATCGGCCCATGGCGACCTGCTGCGCGGCGGCGGCGGCGCCAATATCCTGAGCGGCGGCGCGGGCGACGACATCGCTTATGGCCATGGCGGCAACGACACGGTCAGCGGCGGCGACGGCCACGACATCCTGTTCGGCGACGGCGGGACCGACTCGGTCCAGGGCGGCGCGGGCGACGACCGCCTGTTCGGAGGCGCGGACAACGACACCCTGCTCGGCGGCGACGGCAACGACATCTTGAGCGAGGAAGGCGGCGGCGGCGAGGACCTGTTCCACGGCGAGGCGGGCGACGATCTGCTGCTCGGCAGCGCCGGCGCCGACACCTATGACGGCGGCATCGGCACCGACACGCTAGACTTCAGCGGTTCGAGCGCGGCGGTCCAGCTCAACATCTCCGCGGCGATCGTCAACGCCGTCGTCGCCAATCGCGGCGCCGGCGGCGATGCGGAGGGCGACACCTATGCCGCCGGGACGATCGAGAATCTCACCGGCTCGGCCTTCGGAGACATCCTCACCGGCAGCACGGCGGCAAACGTCCTGCGCGGTGGCGCCGGCACCGATCTGCTGGCGGGCGGAGCGGGCAACGATACGCTCCACGGCGACGGCGGCGCCGACACGCTGCGCGGCGACGCGGGGGTCGACACTCTTCACGGCGGCGCCGAGAACGACACGCTTTACGGCGGCACCGAGAACGATGTCCTCAACGGCGACGACGGCGACGACATCATCAACGGCGAGGACGGCGCGGATACGCTGAACGGCGGCGCGGGCAACGACATCCTCACGGGCGGGGCCGGCATCGACACGATCGTCGGCGGCATCGGCGACGATACCATCCACCTGACCGCAGATGCGGAAGATGTCGTCGAGGGCGGCGCCGGGATCGACACCGCCAGCTTCGCGTCCGTCGCCGCCGCGCTCATCGTCGATCTCGCCGCCACAGCAACCGACAAGCTGACCAACGTCGAGAACCTCATCACGGGCAGCGGCAATGACGATCTCTTCGGGTCGGCGCTGGCGAACCGCCTCGACGGCGGCGCCGGCGACGATGAGCTCGAAGGCCGCGGCGGCGCCGACATTCTCGTCGGCGGGGCCGGTATCGATCTCGTCACCTACGCCTCATCGGGGATCGGCACCGGCTTCACCTCGGGAGATATCGCCCAGTCGGTGGTCAACGGCGCGATCGTGGTCGCGGCGGTGAACCGGACTCTAAACGGAGTCGACGTCGACCTGGCGGCCGGCACGGCGGCCCATGCCGACGCGGCCGGCGACACCTTCTCCGCCATCGAGAATCTGACCGGCTCGAGCCATTCCGACCGGCTACGGGGGACGAGCGGCAACACCATCGTGTCGGGCCTCGCCGGCGACGACGTGATCTTCGGCGGAGCGGGGAACGACACGCTCACCGGAGACGGCGGCAACGACATCCTCTACGGCGAGGCCGGCCTCGACACTCTCCACGGCGGCGACGGCGACGACCGCCTGTTCGGCGGCGGGGAAGCCGATTCGCTTTACGGCGGCTCGGGCAATGACGTGCTCGATGCCGGCGACGCGGGCGACCACCTGGTAGGCGGCGACGGCAACGACATCATGATCGGCGGGCTCGGCGAGGACGGCTACTTTGCCGCCCGTACCAGCGGCGCCGACATCATCTACAACTACGACACCGACGGCGGCATGGATTCGGTCGTCTACGACGAAGCCAGCGGGGTCGTGAATACCGATCTGTGGTTCAGCAAGGTCGCGGGCACGCGAGACCTCCTGGTCAAAGTGCTGGGCACAACCTCCGCGGTCACGATCAAGGACTGGTTCCTTAACGTGGCGACGGGCGATTATACCCGCGGCAGCGACCGTTTCGCGGTTGACATGTTCGTCGCCCATGCCCGGGTGGCGAACAAGGACGTCAACGTTCCCCAGCTGATCTCGATCATGTCGGCACAGGCCGAGCCGGCGAGCTTCTCGGCCCTCCCGCTCGCGGTCCAGACCCAGATCCGCGAGACCTGGGCCGACAACACGCCGCCGACCGTCACCGCCGATCCCCTCAACCCGACAAGCATCAACGAGGACGGGACCGTCACGCTGCGCTTCATCGTCGACGACAACAGCCAGACTCCCGATACCAGCATCGAACTTTATGCGGCTTCGGGCGGAAAGCTTCAGCCGATCGCTGCGGGCGACATCAGGAAGATCGACGAGTCGGTCCGCGAGGTTACGGTCAAGGCTCAGCACAATGAGGACGGCCCAGGCAGCGTCACCGTCACCGCCTGGGACGGCTTCTTCCATTCGACGGCGCTGACGGTAAGCCTTCCCGTCGTCGCGGTGGCCGACGCCCCAACCCTCGGGCTCAAGGCGCTCTCGGCCAATGCCGGAGCCACGGTCGACATCGACGGTACGCTGGCCGGTGGAGTCATCGCGCTGCTCGCCGACCCGGACGAAGCCTTCAACTCCATCACCATCGAGAACATTCCGATCGGCGCCACGCTTCGGTCGGGCACCAACAGCTTCACCGCGACGACCGGTTCGACGACGGCGACGATCACGACCTGGGCCTTGTCGACGCTGCAGCTCGTCCTGCCGACGGGCAGCTCCGCAGACTTCTCGCTGGTGGTGAAGGCGACCAGCCGCGAACCCTCCAACGGCGCGGTTTCGGCCGTGGCGAGCGGCCCCATTCCCATCACCGTCAACGGCACCCCGACCGCGGTCACCCTGAGCTACGCCTCACCCTTGTTCATGGAGAATGTGGCGGGAGCGTTGGTCGGGACGTTGGGGGTCACCGATTCGGGCGACTCCGGCGGCACCTACACCTACAAGATTGTCGGCGGCGTCGACGCCGCCAAATTCATCGATCCCAACGACGCTGCCGGAGCCAGCCAACTGCGGCTCGCGGCCGGCCAATCGCTCGACTTCGAGGCCGGAAGCGCCCAGATCGTCGTCCGGGTCACGGATCACACTGTCCCGTCCAGCCCCGTGACCTTCCAGCAAACGATCGGCGTGTTGCCTGCGAACGTCAACGAAGCGCCAACCCCGCTCGTCGACATCAATCCCGCTCCCAACCAGGTGAACGACACTGCCGGGCCCGGCACGCCGGTCGGCCTCCACATGCGGTCGAGCGACCCCGACGGAACCGCGATCGTCTACGCGATCAGCAGCGACCCCCTTGGTTGGTTCGCGATCGACTCTACTGGTCTCGTCAGCGTCCGCGCCGGCGCGGTGATCGATTACGAGATCACGGCCAACGGCACCGCCTCGATCAACGTCACGGCGAGCAGCGGCGGCCACACGGTCAGCCTCAATGACATCGTCATCGCCATTCCAGACGTCAACGAGACGCCGACCATCACCTTGC
>WUUC01019081.1_pt1 | contig 21444 bp, 18 predicted proteins | sample 6278441 | NCBI WGS metagenome assembly WUUC01 (sample SAMN13675441, study PRJNA597444) | soil metagenome | isolation source: soil | place: USA: Washington | collected 2017-10
GATCACAACCAATTACTTTGGCGACATTCCCGCCGACAGGCTTCAGATAAAAGACAGCGTACTGTTTTTTAAATGCGATGGGAAATACCGCAGCAAGATTGGCCTTCCTCCATCGATCGCGAAACCGATCGCCGCGAGTTTTGACTTCAGCAGGAACATTCTCACCATTATCAGTTTCCCCGTTACCGGGGATGGCATGTATGTGAACTCTAAATGGGAGATCCAAAAAGATCCATACAGCGGCGATGTTGTAAATTCGTACAACGATGGGCCACTGGCCAACGGCGACCAACTCGGTCCGTTCTATGAACTCGAATCTTCTTCCGCCGTCAAGGAATTGAAAAGAGGCGAAAGTCAGAACTACATACAGGTAACATGCCATTTCGAAGGCGACTACGAAGGACTTAAAGAATTAGCGAAACGGATCCTGGGTGTTAACCTTGATGAATTGAATAAATGACCATGCAGCTTTACAAAACAAACGAAGGCAACATACTCAGGTCCCAGGGAAGGTCGGTACGGATAGATGGCAACTGGGATACGATTGTCAATCAGAAGGATCTTCACAAACATCTTTCCGGCTTAATGACCCTTCCGCCGATTGACGAATCGACAGCCGACAAGATCATCTCGTCGGGAGTGTTGCCTCCGATCGGCACGCAGGAAGTATGGGCTGCCGGCGTCACCTATCTCCGTAGCCGTGATGCGCGAATGGAAGAGTCGAAGGATTCGGGTGGTGATTTCTTTTACAGAAAAGTGTACGATGCCGACAGGCCGGAGTTGTTTTTCAAGGCTCTTGCACATCGCGTAGTCGGCCCCGGCGAGAATGTCAGGATACGGAAAGATTCGAAGTGGGATGTGCCCGAACCCGAGCTGACACTTTTCATAAACTCGGAAGGCTCGATACAGGCATACACTGCTGGTAACGACATGAGTTCACGAAGCATTGAAGGCGAAAATCCATTGTACCTGCCCCAGGCAAAGATGTACGAAGGCAGTTGTGCTCTCGGTCCGTGCCTGTTTGTGCCTGCGCAACCGATCTCGCCCGAAACAAACATCCGCATTACGATCAAAAGAAATTCTGAGAACGTTTTCGACGGTACGATACAACTCAACAGAATGAAACGTCAGTTGCCCGAGCTTGCGTCGTGGCTCTTCAGGGAAATGAATTTCAGTCATGGATGTTACCTGATGACAGGCACCGGTCTTGTTCCCGGAAATGATTTCACACTGCAGTCCGGCGACGAAGTATCTATCACAATTGATGGAATTGGAACGCTGACAAATACAGTTGCTCTTTAATTCTTTCTAATTCTAGCGCGCGTCTCTGACGCGTGCTGAAGTCCTGAAGATTCCTCGCGCGCCTTTGCGTGTTAATCAAAGGTCCGTAAAGAACTAATGTCACACATTATGAAATATGCATTCATTATGGTTGTGCTGTCGTCCATCACGACCTCAGCCCAGACCTCCTGGCCAATCCTGAAACACTACGACAAAGATCACGTCAGCAAGATCGCTTTACCAGTTGGTGGAATCGGCACCGGCACGATCTCGCTTGGCGGTAACGGCCAGTGGAAGGATGTTGAAATCATGAATCGTCCGGGCAAGGGCTTCTACGGTTCCAACACATCGAAGACCGCCCCGTGTTTCATGGTGTTCACACAAGATCCTTCCGGCAAGAAGATCTCGAAGGCATTGATGGGACCTATTGCGACAAGCGATTATCCCGGGGCCGAAGGAAGCTTCGCTCCCAACCACGGTCTTCCCCGTTTCACCACAGCCACTTTCGATGCTGCTTATCCCTTTGGCATCGTCAATCTCAAAGACGACGACATGCCCATCTCCGCAAAGGTGAAAGTTTTCAACCCACTGATCCCCGCTGACCCGGATCAAAGCGGGATACCGGTCGCAATCATCCGGTATGAGATCACCAATAAAACCGCGAACAAGCTTTCCGTTGCCGTCGCAGGATCGCTCGACAACTTCATCGGTATCGACGGTGCGACCTTTGAGATCTCGGACTTCAATCACACTCAATATCCCGTCGGCGCGAAGAAGAATCGCAACACATTCAAAAAGGCCGGTCAGCTTTCAGGGATTTACATGACATCCGATAGTGTCGACACTACGCTGGATACCTGGGGCACCATCGCGCTTACGACAGCCGAGGCTGGTGATATCACTTACAGAACACAGTTGAGTCCAAAGGGCTGGAACGCCAACATCACCGACATGTGGGATGACTTCTCCGACGACGGCAAGTTCACCGAAGTTTCGTTCGAAGATAAAGTAGACTCTCCCCGCGGTGCGCTTTCTGTGAAATTCGATCTTGCTCCTAATGCGACGCGCACTGTACAGTTTCTACTCACCTGGCATTTTCCCAACCGGAGAGACTGGTATAACAAAGGGCCGAAAATACTCGGCAACTACTATGCTAATACTTATGCAGATGCCTGGGATGTTGCAGAGAAGACATTGCCGCAGATCCCATCATTGGAATCGAAGACTATTGACTTCGTCTCCACCTTCCTGAAAAGCAGTTACCCCGATGTTGTCAAAGAAGCTGCACTCTTCAACGTAAGTACATTGCGAACGCAGACTGCCTTTAGAACGAAAGACGGGTACTTTTTTGGTTGGGAGGGGATTTTCAACTCTATCGGATCGTGTCATGGCAACTGCACACACGTATGGAACTACGAACACACAACGCCATTCCTTTTTGGGTCTCTTGCTAAAAAGATGAGAGAGATCGAATATGAGTACGGACTCAACGACAGCTCGGGGTTGATGAGTTTCCGTGTATCGCTCCCCCTCGATAAAAAATCAACAGCCAATTGGAAACTCGCAGCTGCCGACGGACAAATGGGAACAGTCATGAAAGTCTATCGCGAATGGCAATTGTCGGGTGACAATGAATTCCTGAAAAGTCACTGGGTGGGTGTTAAGAAAGCACTCGCCTTTGCATGGATACCCAACGGGTGGGATGCCGACATGGATGGCGTGATGGAAGGTTGCCAGCACAACACGATGGACATCGAATACTACGGGCCGAACCCGGAGATCGAGTTCTGGTACCTCGGTGCCCTCAAGGCTGCCGGTGCCATGGCGAAGTTCATGAAGGACAAAGAGTTTGAAGCCAAATGCAACAAGCTTTTTAAATCGGGAAGTGAGTGGACCGATAAGAATCTCTTCAACGGGGAATTTTACATTCATAAAATTCAGCCCATTACTGATAAGAACAAGATAGCGGCGGGTCTCATTTCCAACATGGGTTCTAAAGACCTCGACAATCCTGACTTCCAGATAGGCGAAGGATGTTTGGTCGATCAACTGGTTGGCCAGAACATGGCGCTGATCACCGGGCTCGGATATCTGGCCAAGAAAGAGAACATTCAAAAGACACTCGAAAGCATTTACAAATACAATTATGTAGATCACTTCGGAGATCACTTCAACAACATGAGATCGTATGTTCTCGGTGATGAGGCTGGATTGGTCGTTACCTCCTATCCCGATCCTTCGAAGCGGCCAAAGGTGCCATTGTCGTATGCCTTCGAAGCGTGGAGTGGCCTCGAGTACACCGCTGCTGCCGGAATGATATATGCCGGAATGACCGAGGAGGCTATGAAAGTCATGCAGAATGTGCGAAATCGGTACGATGGACAGAAACGCAGTCCCTTCGATGAAGAAGAGTGCGGACATCACTATGCCCGTGCGATGGCCGCGTGGTCTACTGTACTGGCGTTAAGTGAATTCAATTACTCTGCCGTTGATCAAAAGTTTTCGATTACGTCAAAACCGGGTGATTACTTTTGGTCGAATGGATATGCGTGGGGAATGGCAAAGGTTGACGAGCGAAGTGCTACTATTTCGGTTCATCACGGAAGCCTCAACATCAAAAATTTCGAATTGAAAGGGTGCGGAGAAATACCGTTAAAAAAAACAATTATTGTTAAAGAGGGCACTGAACAAAGAATTTTCTGCACAAACTAATGCAATCATCAAACACATTCGACGCGATCGTTATTGGGTCCGGCATCTCCGGTGGCTGGGCAGCAAAAGAATTGTGTGACCATGGTTTGAAAACACTGGTCCTCGAACGCGGCCGCAATGTTGTTCACAATAAAGATTACCCGACAGCAAACAAAAATCCCTGGGACTTGCCTTATCGCGGGAACATGCCCGCCAAGTATCTCGCAGAAAATCCGCTGATCAGTAAAGCCGCAGGTTTCGGAGAAGACACGTCACATTTCTTCATTCAGGACAAAGATCATCCTTACGTCCAGGAGAAACCGTTCGACTGGATCCGTGGCTACCAGGTTGGCGGAAAGTCATTGACCTGGGGACGCGCGACGCAACGCTGGAGCAACAGCGAGTTTATTTCGCCCGCGAAATATGGTTATGGCATCGAGTGGCCGATAGACTACAATGATGTTGCTCCGTGGTATTCTCATGTAGAGAAGTTCATTGGCGTTTGTGGCAACAACGATGGTATTGATGCCATGCCGGATGGTGAGTTCCTTCCACCCTTCGATCTCAATTGTGTCGAAAAGGAGATCCAGCAAAAGATAAAAGCAAATTATAAAGACAGGCATCTCGTTCAGGCGCGATGGGCGCACATCACACAACCCACCGAACTTCATAAGCAGCAAGGGCGTGGACAATGCCAGGCTAGAAACCTTTGCATGCGCGGTTGTCCGTTCGGGGGATATTTCAGTTCCAACTCCTCCACCCTTCCGTGGGCAGAACGTACCGGCAATCTCACGATCCGTCCGCACTCTGTCGTTCACTCGATCATTTACGATGAACAAAAAGGAAAGGCTTCCGGCGTTCGCGTTATTGATGCCACCACGAACGAAACGATCGAATATAAAGCAAAGATCATTTTCGTGAATGCATCGGCGCTGAACAGCGTGCTGGTATTACTGAACTCAACGTCTTCAAGATTCCCTGCAGGTTTGGGTAACGACAACGGCCTCCTGGGAAAATTCGTTGCCTTTCACAATTACAGGTCGGGCCTGGGCGCCGATATGCCCGGTTTTGAAGACCGATACTACTACGGCAGAAATCCTACCGAACCGATCATCGCGAACTACCGCAATCTGTACAAGCACGATATGGATTACGTGGGTGGCTTCACAACGTTCATGGGAGCATATCGCCTCCGTGGGGATGAAGATAAAATAAACACTGCTATCGGTGCTGATATCAAAAAGTTTAAAGCCACACCCGGTCCATGGAGGACCTACATGTACATGCAGGGTGAGACGATCCCTAAGGAAAGCAACCACGTCAGGCTCAGCGCGGATCAGAAAGATCAATGGGGAATCCCGCTGCTCGTTACGTCTGTAGGCTACGACGACAACGACGAAAAGATGATCAAGGACTTCCTGGCAGCCAGCACAGAGATGCTTGAGAAAGCCGGTTGCAAAAACATCGAAGGGTACGATTCAAAGCAGGCTCCCGGTCTCGACATCCACGAGATGGGCGGCTGTCGCATGGGTAAAGACCCGAAGACCTCACTACTCAACAAGTGGAACCAGGTGCACTCCTGCAAGAATGTTTTCGTCACGGATGGTGCGTGTATGACCAGCACAGGCAACCAGAGCCCGTCGATCCTCTACATGGCCCTTACAGCGAGGGCTGCAAACCGTGCGGTGGAGGAGTTGAAGAAGGGGAATTTGTAGGACGTTGCGTGCGGCTTTTCAGGGGGTTGCCCGCCCAAGGCGGGCAATGACATTCTATAGTAGAGTGTGCAGTTCTGAACGCCCTCTCAATCGCAGTGCGCTCTTCTACGAAGTGTCATCACCCGGCTTGACCGGGTGACCCCCTGAAAAGTCGCACGCACGACTTACCATTATCCATTCCCCATCATCAACCTCTCCAACGCCTCTTTATAACTCCTCCCTATCGGAATCGATACATTCTCCAACTCTATCTTATTTTTATAAACCAATTTTACCTGGTGCCTTGCAACGATGAACGACTTATGCACCCTTAGAAAATAATCTGCCGGCAGATACTCCTCGAATGCTTTCACAGATCCCTTGACCACATACTTCTTGTCGGCAGTATGAAGGATCGTGTAGTCTTTCAGACCCTGTGCATAAATGATATTCCTGTAGTCGATCATTATCTTCCTGGTCCCGCTCTTGATCAGTATCTCGAAGTTCTTCTGCGGTTCTAACTCTCTGAAGTCTATCGCATTCTCCGGGCGGGTCATCTGCATGAAATCAGTTGCCCTTCGTATCGCCATTTCGAACCTCTCAAAGTGCACGGGTTTCAACAGGTAATCGATCACTCCCAGTTCGAAACCTTCGAACGCATAATCACGGAAGGCTGTAATGAAAATAGTGATTGGCTTTACCGGCAAGGACCTCAGGAACTCGATGCCCGTTAGCTCCGGCATCTGGATATCAAGCAGGAGAATGTCGACGCTGGTTGATCCCAGATAACTACCGGCATCGGCAGCATTATAAAACCCGGCAGCCAGCTGCAGGTTCGGAATCCTTTCGATATGACTCTTTAAGACCTGGTGCGAAGGGGGCTCATCGTCGACGATCACACAACTGTAGTTCATGACAACCTGAGTTTTAAGTTGACATGATAATCGTCACCCACTGTTTCTACTTTCATCTCGTGGGAATTTGGGTAGAAGAGATCCAGCCTTCGCTCGAGGTTCACCAACCCAATGCCTTTCCGTTGAGTTTCGCTTGGCAACGTTTTGAAATTATTCCTTACGTCTATCTCGAGGTCGTTGCCATCGACCGTGACCTTCACGTGCATATACGCCTGATTGATGATCGTGTTCACCCCGTGTTTGAATGCATTTTCCACCAGGGGAAGCAACAACAGCGGCACAATCAGCTGACTGCCCATATCGCCATTGACATCGAACAAGATCTCTGCGTTGTTGCCCTGGCGTATACGTTCGATGTCGACGTAGTTATTGATGTTGTCGACATCTCTTTTCAAAAACACTTTCACGTCGTTCGACTCATACAACATGTAGTCCATGATCTTCGAAAGCTTGAGGATGATCTCGGGGGTCTTCTCTGATTTATCCAACGCAAGTCCGTAAAGATTATTCAGTGTATTGAAAAGAAAATGAGGGTTGATCTGTGCTCTCAGGTATTTGATTTCAGCACCGAGTTTCTCCAACTGCACCTGGTCTAGTTTTTCCTTCTGCTCATGTTTCTCTCGCAATGAAAACAGCAGGAACGAGGTTACAGTATAACTGCAGACATTGAACGCGTAGAAGATAGTTTCGATCAAAAAATCCCTCTGCGACATTGGCTTAAAGCCCATCACCTCAGCATTGTGCTTGTCAAGGGCCATGATACCCGCAACCGCAGCCGAGATCACGATCAGGGTAAAAATGCTATAGAGAAAGTATTTCCTGGTCCGAAAAAATTTTGGAATAAGGACCAGGTAATTGATGTAGATCAAACCAAGCAACAGTCCATTGCGTGCAACAATGCTCGTCATGTAAACATCGAGGCCGACCCTTAGTAAATACGTGCTGCTGAATACGCTGGGTATGATCAGTAGCGCCCATATCAAAAGGTGATAGGAGAAATTGCCCTGGAATGCAGATCTGGCTTTACTCAAAGTTTCTTAATGGTCTCTATCGGCCCTTGCCAGATGATCTGCTCGATCATCCACTTGTCCTCGTGTTTGGCCATGAGAAGATAATCAATCCCCCACCATGCCGTCACTTTCGCAACAGCTACCTGCTCTTCTTCATCCAGGATGACAACACCTTTAGGAGCATCTGGTTTCGGGAAGCGTTTCTTTGCCATCACGTTCTTCGCATAATCCACTGCCTGGCGGAATGTCATCTGCTCACCGCCGTACTTGCCTGTCTTTTTGTCGAGCCAGTAACCGTATTTGTAGACATTCGGAGCGAGTGAACGCTTCAGGATCACAGTGTCGCCCTGGTAAAAACCTTCGAGGTAGTCTAGTGCCGCACGACGGATGCTCTCGGTCGATGCTGTTTGTGCAAACGAAGCTGAAATGAGGGATAAAGAAAGGAAAATGCTGAGTTGGATTTTCATAGGATGAGATTTGGTCTGGCTTTTAACAAACCTGATACCTGTTTCCTTTTCGTTTGTTCCACTCATTTCCAGCCATAAGTTTAAATTTTCACTGCACGATTTTGGACATAACAGCCCGCCTGCGACCGCAGCTATCGGTATCCAATCAACCCCCCCGATGTTCGCCAGGCTAACTCTTCACTCTTCACTCTTAACTTTTAACTTTTAACTCCTCAAAGAATCGACCGGGTTCACTCTCGCCGCCCGCGTCGCGTGATACGATACAGTCAACACTGCTATCGCCAGGGACAACAATCCCGCCACCAGGAACGGCACGTAAGAGATCGGCATCCGGTAAGCGAAATTATCCAGCCAGGATGTCATCGCCAGCGAAGCGATGGGTATACCGATCAGAATCGCGATCAACACGAGTTTCGAAAGATCTTCTACCAGCAACCACACGATGCCCGTCACCGAAGCGCCCACTACTTTTCGAATTCCAATCTCTTTTATACGCCTTTCGGCCATGAACGCCGACAGCCCAAGCAAACCAAGTGACGCTATTATGATCGCCATAACAGTCAGGATCATAAACAGCTTGCCTGTCGTTTGCTCCGCCTTGTACAGTGAGTTGTAGTGATCGTCCATAAAGAAATAAGTGAACGGACGGTCCGGTACCATCTGCCTCCACAACTTCTCGGTGGCCGCGATAACCGGGGTTGGGTCACCCGACAAACGGATTGATATCTTGTTGAACCAATCCCTGTTTGGCATGATCACCAGTGGGCGGATCTCCTTGCGCAAGGTCTCGAGATGGAAATCCTTCACGACACCCGCTACGTGAAGGGTGCGTCCTCTTCCGTCGATAAGTTCACTCCCGATCGGATCGCCAGTCCATCCAAATTGTTTTACAGCCGTTTCATTCAGAATCACATAACGATTTGTGTCTGCAAAGTCCGTAAATATGAAGTCGCGCCCTGCGGCCAGCTGCATACCCCAGGTCCTCAACACACCCGTGTCGATTCCGAGTAAGGTCACGTTGAGTTCATGTTCATTATTAACCCCCTTAGGTTTGAATGTAGACGCGCTTTCCATTTGCCCGGGAACTTCTGCAGAACCCGCTACGCTCATGATCCCAGGCACGGACATCAGTGCATTCTTGAAAGCATCCTTGGTGGGGATCGCACGGGCATTGTCTATAACGAGGATGTTATCTTTCGTCAACCCAAGGTCTTTCGACTGGATATATTTCAACTGGGAGAATACAACCCATGTGCCTGTGATCAGGAAAAAAGAAATTACGAATTGAAACACCACGAGCCTGTTACGAAAGTTCGACTTTGCTGCCGGTACCCCTCCGTTACGGAGAGTCGATGCGGGGCGGAATGACGACAGCAGCAGGGAAGGGTAAATACCCGACAACACGCCGACCGTGATTGCAGTGAGGAACAATGAAGGGATTACGAATGGATTCGAGAAATAACTGAGCTGCATGTTTTTATTTAGTATGACGTTCAGCGTGGGAAGGCTGACTTCTACTATTATGATAGAGATAATGATCGCAATAGTGCACAGCATTACCGATTCCATCATGAATTGCCCGATCAATTGCCTTCGCAGCGACCCGAGGACCTTGCGGATACCAACTTCCTTCGCTCTCGTAGAATAACGCGCGGTGGCAAGGTTAACGAAATTGATAATCGCCATCGTGAGTATCAACAACCCGACACCCATGAAGATCATTACATATGTGGCGTTTCCGTTAACTTCTGCCTCCCACTTGAGATTCGAATGAAGGTGGATGTCCAGCAGTGGCTGAAGAAAGAAACGGTAGTCGTTGCCCTCAGATCTCCATTTGTCGTAAGTGCCCTCGGCCCTGCTAAGATATTTTTTAGACATCAGCGGAAGCTTCGACTCCAGGTCCTCATACGAGGCTCCGTCATTCAATAATATATAGGTGTAGAATCCGAAATTATTATTCCAGATGTTGAAGTCGGTCATCTTATCCCATCCAAATCCCATAATAAAATCATAATGGATATGGGAAGTCTCAGGCAGGTTCTCGATGACGGCAGATACATTGAATATTCCGGCGTCTCCCAGGGTGATACTTTTACCGATCACATCTGTGTTCCCGAAATATTTTTCGGCCATACCGCGAGTCACGACAACCGACGCAGGATCTTTTAAAGCAGTGCCTGGATCGCCGTGAATGAAATCATGCGTAAACACCTCAAAGAAGCTTCCGTCAACAGCTACACCCGGTTCGTCGAAACTCCTCAGGCGTTCGGTACTGACTGTAAACTCCTCCCTGCGAATTCGCGTACCTTCAACGACCTCGGGAAACCCGGCAAGCATTCCATCGCGAACACCGGGTGGCACGGTCGCCCACATTACATTGCGTTCCGGATAGACCCGGTCAAGGCACACACGATAGATCCTGTCGGCGTTGACATGATGCCTGTCGTACGCATGTTCGTCGGACATATACAGGAAGATGAGTATGCAACACGCCATGGCAGCTGCGAAGCCGAAGACGTTGATGAAGACAATACCACGGTTGCGAAGGATGCCCCGGTAGAGAGACTTGAATTGGATAGTTGCCATGATCCAAGTAACGAAGGCCAGCCGTAACCGTAACGTTGATTGGTCTACTATTCAGGTAGTTCGTATACCCGGCAAACCTAACGTATCACCTGTCTGGTTTTCCGTATCCCCTGTCTGGAGGGAAGGATTTGTTTTTACTTTTATTGAATGACGGACCTGGAGATCCAACGGCTCTGTATGGAGTGTGGGCAACGCATCGTTGGCCGCACCGATAAAAAGTTCTGTAATGATCATTGCCGTACGGCATGGCATAACAAGCTTCACAGCGATTCTACGTCGTACATGCGCAACGTGAACAACATTCTTCGCAAGAATCGGCGGATTCTTGCCGAGCTTGTTGCGAATGGAAAAAGGAAAATTGAATCGGAAGTACTGATGCGCCTGGGTTTCGAATTTGGATATTTCACGAACATCAAGAAGCGGCGCAATGGCCCGGCCACGCATTATTGTTACGACCAAAGCTATGTCAGGTTGCCGAAAGGCATTTGCCTGATCCATAAATCATAAGCCCCTGCCGCAAACCTTTTGCATTTCTTTGCGGAGCCTCCGCGTCTTTGTGTGAAATGTATTCCCAATGAAAAATACATGTGATGATTGGTCTTAACGTGAACGTTCTATGGATTCGTGGTACGAATCTCAGTGGGCACCCTTCTATGAAATACCTGTCATCCATGCCCGGGCTACGAAGCGCAATGCTGGCAGGGACCCTGAGGTTATCAAGGTGCGATCACGCTATGAAAATCTATCTCCTGACTCCCTCTGGGTCGCGGCCCTCCGTCGCCTCACGTGCATTCCATAGCCCCCGGCCGCGATGACATGTCAACACACTCCCCGTCACATCCGAAACCCTTACGATCATTCAACCTTCTATGTGGCCTACTCGCCACACTCAATTCAAGACATCCTCAGGAATCTATTGGCACTTTTTTAAAAGCATTGTGATCTCTTTTCCATGTGCCCTATGTGTTTAAAAAACCTTATACTCACACCATGAACTGGACACTCAAAGGCAAAAAAGCCCTCATTACCGGCGGAACAAAAGGCATAGGCCTTGCCATCGTCGAAGAATTCCTCTGGCTTGGCGCTGAAGTATTTCTCGTAGCCCGAAACCAACAGGAAGTCGGGAACCTGTTGAGTACCCTGCAGTCACGGGGTAACCTTGCGGACGGGTTGGCCGGCGATGTCTCCGATCCGGCTATTAGAAAAAAAATCATCGATACCCTCACGCAACGTTGGGGTCGCCTCGACATCCTCGTGAATAATGTCGGTACTAACATCAGGAAGAAATTTGTAGAGTATACCGAAGAAGAATACCGTCGCCTCTTCGATATCAATCTCTTCAGTCTTACCGAAATGTGTCGCCTCGCCCATCCTCTTCTTTCGAAAGGCGAGAGCGCTAGTGTGGTGAACATGGCTTCCGTCGCCGGATCATTCGACGTTCAAAGTGGTCCACCGTATGGAATGACTAAGGCTGCAATCATTCAACTCACGCGTCACCTTGCTGCCGAATGGGCATCGCAGAATATTCGTGTCAACTCTGTATCGCCCTGGTACATCGCTACACCCCTGACCGTTCCTGTGCTCACCAATAAAGACCGTCTCGATAAGATACTGGCCCGCACACCGATGAACCGTGTGGGTCAGCCTGCGGAAGTTGCCAGCGCTGTCGCCTATCTTGCGATGGACCATGCGAGCTACATCACGGGACAGGATCTGAAAGTCGACGGAGGGATGTCAATCAAAGGCTTGTAAAATGTGCACAAATCCCCCAGGTTACAGGTCGCAAGTCGCAGGCCACAAGTTGAGGGTATAAGTCGCAGTCCGCTGTCGCAAGCGCGAGGATTAGCCTTGTAAAGCAGGTTTTTTACAATAAATTGTAAAAAATTGCCTGACCATGAGATCACTTTTAACGGGAGTCGCCTTCCTGCTTTCAATTGCCGCCTTCGCGCAAACATTTAGCAACGCATCGAAACCTGAAGACGCCGGTATGTCCAGCGCAAGGCTTGCGAAGATCGACAAGCTCATCGAAGAGCATATCGGTAACAAGTGGATCCCCGGTGCCGTGGTGTTTATCGCCCGCAATGGAAAGATTGTTTACCACAAAGCGTATGGCTACGCCGACGTAGAGAACAAAACGTCGCTAAGGAAGGACAATATTTTCCGCATCGCGTCACAGAGCAAGGCGATCACCAGCCTCGCCGTGATGATGCTTTACGAAGACGGCAAGTTCGGCCTCGACGATCCCATCTCGAAATACATTCCCGAATTCAAGGGTCCGAAGGTCCTTGTTAACGTTAACTGGAGAGATACAACCTATACGACTACACCAGCGAAAAGTGAGATTACAATACGTCAGCTACTTACTCACACATCGGGTATCGACTATGCAGGTATCGGCAACCAGGAGTTCAGGGCCATCTACGCAAAGGCTGGCATAGTTAGCGGTATCGGCAATCACGACCTTGTGCTTGCAGAAAAAATGAAAATACTCGGCGGCATGCCTCTTAAACACAATCCTGGTGAAGCTTACACTTACGGATTGAATAATGACGTATTGGGTTATCTCGTCGAAGTGTTATCAGGTACGTCATTCGATCAGTTCTTACGCACAAAGATCTTCACACCACTAGGCATGAACGACACTTACTTTTATCTGCCAAAGGAAAAGCACAACAGGATGGTGAACCTGTACGAAATGAAGGATGGCACGATCTCGAAGATGACAGGCAAGGCCTACGACAACGTAAATCCGATGTATCCAACCCTGGAAGGCAAGTACTATTCCGGTGGGGCGGGCTTGAGTTCTTCCATCGAAGATTACGGCAAGTTCCTTCAATTGTTCCTCAACAAAGGAGAGTATAATGGGGTGAGATTACTGAGCCGCAAAACTGTAGAGCTCATGCTTACTCCGCAGGTGCAGCCTCCGCTCAATAACCAGGTCGGTCTTGGCTTTGGATTGGAAACAGATAAAAACGATCACCTCAGTCCTGTTAGCATCGGAACGTTCTCGTGGGGTGGTGCATTCAACACGCAGTACTGGGCGGATCCAAAAGAAAAACTGGTGGGTATTATTTACATGAATACATACGGTGGCCCGAGTCGTAACACTGCCGATAAATTTAAAGTATTAACGTATCAGGCAATAGTGGACTAAGTGACGCCGGATTTCTTCGACCTGACATATCTCTCCAAAGGCTCGGCCATTCAAAGAAAGGGTTTCCATGCAATCTCCTCACTGAGGATCATGGAGATTCTCAACGATTTTACTCCGGCGGTCGCCGGAACACTCCCGCTCGATCTTTTCACAGACAAGAGTGACATCGACATCATCTGTTGCTATGAAGATGGCGAAGATTATATCGATAAAATTCTTGGTGACCTGGATAAGGTGCTTGATAACTTTTACATCAGCCACAAGGATCTCGGTGGCATCGAAAGTAAGATCACAAACTTTGAATATGAAGGTTTTAAGTTCGAGATCGTCGGACAGAAAGTTCCGGTGACCCGGCAGGTTGCGTATCGTCACATGATCAGGGAGTGGGAAATACTGTCGGTAAACGATGCGGCTTTCAAAGAAAAAATACTCGAATTAAAACGAAGTGGCCTCAAAACCGAGCCTGCATTCGCGAAAGCATTGGGACTGCAAGGCGATCCTTATGAAGCATTGTTGCAATAAGCGCACGACGCTCTTGACTCATGGTTGCAACAACCGCACTTTAAGCTGAAAAACATTTGACCGGCGTACACAGGCTGTACCTTTACATCATGGATACGGCCTCAACATTACCGCCAGACGAAAATAAGGTTTACAATCTTGCCTTTGGCCTTGCCATCTTTACGATCGTCTACAACCTGGCGGAAGGAATTATCGCAACATGGTTCGGATACACGGACGAGACCATTGCATTATTCGGTTTTGGAGTCGATAGTTTCATAGAAATGATCTCGGGTATCGGGATAGTGGTTATGATCCTCCGCATCAAGAGCCATCCACACAGCCCTCGCGGGGGCTTTGAAGTAACAGCGCTTAAGATCACGGGTTATTCATTTTACTTATTGGTAGTGGGGCTTACGCTTTCCGCAATAGCGACAGCCTGGCTGGGCATCAAGCCCGAAACAACATTCTGGGGTGTCGTGATTTCTTTGATCTCGATTGTCGTCATGTTGTTTCTCATCTACGGAAAGATCTACACGGGCAAAAAGCTTCATTCCGATGCGATCATCGCAGACGCAAATTGCACGAAGGTGTGTATTTACATGTCGTGTGTTCTTTTAGCCTCCAGTGCTATTTATTACATGACTGGTTTCGCTTACGCAGATGCCATCGGCACACTTGGACTAGCGTGGTTTTCCTATAAAGAGGGGAAAGAATGCTTTGAAAAGGCAGAGAATAAGGAGTGCTCGCACGGGCATAAGCATTGAGGAGGTATCGAAAAATTAGAACAGGCCCTCACCGAATGCCAGCAAAACAAATAACCATTTTCCTTACCTTAGCCCCTTGTCTTACCCCTCAATGAAGAGACTTCTTACCCATCGCTTTGGGCTCATCGCGCTTCTTGCTCTCATTCTCGTTTTTATTTCGCTTGTCACCAGGACCGTGCTGCTCGTTCAATCATACGACAAGGTCGAGTGGTATATGGTTCCCGTCATTTACCTGGTCGGGTTGTTCTTCGATTTGGTCAACAGCACCTACGTAGTCATTCCCCTCACCCTCTACGTATGGCTCCTCCCCGATAAGATCTTCACCAAAGCCTGGCATCGCTTCATTCTCTATGGCATCTTCGTTTTCTTCACATACTCCCTCATCTTCAATGGTGTCAGCGAGTGGCTCTTCTGGGACGAATTTAACTCGCGGTTCAATTTCATTGCCGTCGACTACCTGATCTATACCACCGAGGTTCTCGGCAACATACAACAATCTTACCCCGTCGGATGGATCATCACCGTCGTGGCCATCGTAACCTTACTTTCCGTTTACCTGATGCGATCATGGATACGAAGGACTGGCGCCAGTTCAATGAGATTCAAAGAACGCACGAAATACGCGCTTGCTATACTTGTGCTTCCCGTGTTGATGTTCCTTATTGTTAAAAATACATGGCGCAACGTCAGCGGCAACCCTTTCGTGAATGAACTCTCCGGCAACGGCCTCTATGAACTATTCGCCGCATACCGCAACAACGAGCTCGACTACGACCGTTTCTACAATCGCATCGAAGACCAGGAAGCCTTCGAGATCGTACGGAAATCATTAAAAACTTCCGAGGCAGAATTCACGGGCGATAGTCCTTACAGCATCGAAAGGAAGATCACCAACCCCGGACCCGAGAAACCATTGAATGTCATCATGGTCAGCGTCGAGAGCCTCAGTGCCGACTATCTCGGCATCTTCGGAAACCCCGGCGGCTATACTCCAAACCTTGACTCCCTTTCGAAGCACAGCCTCCTCTTCACCAATCTCTACGCTACCGGCACACGGACCGTCCGTGGTCTCGAAGCACTTTCTCTCTGCGTGCCCCCTACTCCCGGCCAATCGATCGTACGGCGCCCTGACAATGACGACCTGTTCACGATCGGATCGGTCTTCGAAACCAAAGGCTACGAAAGCCGCTACATCTACGGCGGCTATGGATATTTCGATAACATGAAAGGATACTTCTCGGCCAACGGCTACGAAGTAACAGACCGCGATGGACTCAGCGAAGAAGAAATCGACTACGAAAATATCTGGGGCGTCGCCGATGAGAATCTCTTTACACTCGCACAACGCGAGATCGACAAGACCATCGCTTCCGGAAAGCCTGTCTTCGCCCAAGTGATGACCACCTCCAATCACCGACCCTTCACCTATCCGGACGGCCGTATCGACATACCATCGCACACCGGCCGTGAAGGCGCCGTGAAGTACACCGACTACGCCATCGGACGTTTCATCCGCGAGTGTTCTAAAAAACCCTGGTTCGAAAACACCTTGTTTATTATTGTCGCAGACCATTGTTCGGGCAGCGCGGGCACCACCAATCTTCCGGTTCACAAGTATCACATCCCCATGATGATCTACTCACCTGCCCACGTACAACCGGGAAAAATGGAAAGAATGATGAGCCAGATCGACATTGGACCTACCCTGTTCGGCATGTTAAATTTCTCATACACCAGCAAGTTCTACGGCTTCGATATGAACAAACTGGAACCCGGACGTGAAAGAGTTTTCATCAGTACCTATCAATTACTTGGATTCATTCGAAGCGATCAATTGGTGATCCTCGCTCCACAACAAAAGAACGATCAACTCTCGATCGATTGGTCAGATAAAAGCGCGACACCCTCGTCCACCAACGCCGACCTCGTCATGGAGTCGATTGCGTGGTACCAGGCAGCAAGCTATTCGTTCAAGAATGGGTTAATGAAGAAGTGAAATTCGATAGCAGCCATGCACCTAGTGGGAATGTTTCTGCTGCTGGATCGTTAGCATAAGTCTAATTGCCTCAAACGCAATCACAGTCGCCATTTCCATTCCATGGTTAAAGGTTCCGACCTGCGTAGGGAATAATTTTAGGGCAAAGCCAAACGTGAGCCCCGTCAGGAAAACAAGCCGCAATGGAAACTGGAAGTAATAGATCACATAACCGTACTTATTCCCGACGATCGTAAGCGGCCCTGTGATCAATAAAGAAACAATCAGCAAAACGATGATTGCCGGCAGCACATTTGGGATCAGTGCCGAAACATCGTAGTTCTCGAAGATGCGATTAAGGGTCGGGAAGGAACGGTAGAACGCAAGCAGGTCGAGGAAGCCGAAGCAAATAAAAATGCCGCGCATCGCTCGCTGCTTACGTTCTACCGGTGAAGATTACCAAGCTATCTTTTCTTTCTTGCCTGAAGCTATCGACCGATAGATCGCGTCGATGATCTTCATGTCTTTCAGACCTTCTTCCCCGGTTGCAGTGATCTCCTTGTTTTCAAGGATCGCCTGGCCCATACCGTCGAACTGAAGCGCCTGGTGATTGGTGTGCGGGAGATTCATCTCGCCCTTGTTTGTCCTTCCTTTGAGGGGTCCGTAGCCATAAGCAGGTCTCAGTTCCACCCAGCCATTCTCACCAGACACATACAACCGTTCCGTGCTGCTGGCATAGGTCGTTACCGAATTCGACACAACACCACTTGGAAATTCCATTTGCCAGAAGATTGTCTCGTCCACTTCTTTAAACTTAACCGGATCCGTTTTGTACTCTTGCGCTGTCACAGCGATCGGATCTTCACCGCAACCATAACGGGCACCCTGGATCGCATAGACGCCCACATCGAACATCGCTCCACCACCTGCAAGGGCTTTCTTCAAGCGCCACTGCGTAGGGTCGCCAGCTTTGAAACCGTCTGCTGTTTCAATGACCTTGATCTTGCCGAGTTCTTTTTCCTTTACCATGCGCTTCAATTCCATTGTAAAAGGCTCGAAGTGCAGCCGGTATCCGACAAATAACTTCACATTCGCTTTCTTGCAAGCGGCGATCATCTCTTCAGCTTCCTTTGCATTCAAGGCCATCGGTTTCTCGGTGATGCAATGCTTGCCGGCCTTCGCTCCACGAATCACAAATTCCTTGTGCATGGAATTCGGGAGAACCGCGTAGATCACGTCGATGTCTTTGTTATCGGCTATCTGGTCGAAGTTCTGGTAGTTGTAAATATTCTTATCGGGGATATTGTATTTCGCTTTCCACCTGGCTGCTTTCTCGGGTGTACCGGTCACGATGCCTGCGAGCTCGCAATATTTCGACTCCGCAAGACCGGGAGCCAGCCTGTGTTCAGCATAATAACCGAGACCGATGAGCGCAACACGCAACTTCTTTCCCTGGTATGGAGCAGTTGGGTTTGCATAGGTTGAAAGGGCTGGAACGGCCGAGAGCAGTGCGGCGCCTGCCGTTGCTTTGGTAAGGAATTGTCGGCGGGAATAATTACTCATAGGGTTTGTGTCTTTAGCGTTTTTGTCTGGTTTTCTTTCCAGTGGTGGTAGCCATGTGACCACTGGGCTACGTGTAATTTACACACTAAAGCCAAAAACGCCTCAACCACCCTGGAACTAAATATCTGACTTCTTGAGTTTGAGGTAAGCGAAGTAATTGAACAGGAAGATCCAGATCGAAGCTGTCACGACAGATAGGAACAAGGGATGATCGAGAACCTCCTGGAATACATACCGCATGAAGGGGAAGGGGACCAGCGACTCGACCGATTCCAGCGGAAAGAATGGAATAAGCGCATCAACATCGACGACCTTGTGTATGATGAACAGCTCCAGGAGACGTGCCACCATCAGAATGATGATCGTAAGACCGGCGCGATTCACAAGGACACTCATCAGCAACGCGAACGAAAGGTATCCGAACACCTGCAGAAAATAAGCAGGAAAAAATTCTACGTCATCGATGATCTCACTGAAACGAAGTTCGGGTGAGTAAATCAGCCCGGTAATTAATGCAATCAGAAATAACAAGACAGTGCTTATCCCGGCGAGTACCGCGTTGGTAAGGATCTTTGATTGGAGAAATTCCCACCTGCTGAGTCCATCAATGATATTCTGACGGACTGTTCTGTATGCAAATTCATTGGTGACCGAAATGATCACCATCACCCCAAGAACGAATTTGAAAAACCCTGCTACCCAGATCAGGTTTTGCCACACGTCAGGGAAATGATACAACGGAAATCGGTAAATATTGATGCTACCTCCGAAGTCTTCGATCTTGTCGGACGCAAATTTCAGGACTTCCATGCCGCTCGCCGTAACGAATGCCAGCGTGACGAAATATATCCCACACACAACCCAGAAGGTTCTGTAGCTGGTAAGTTTCTTAAGATCGATTTGTAGCAGATGAAGCATAGTCATTTCTTTCTGATTCTTACCTGATCTTCTTGTTGGTCGGTTCCGGTCCGGCTTCGGCCAGGATCTCCAAAAACTGTTTCTCAAGGCTCTTCTTCTGTGTGATCAGATGTGATGCAATGATGCCTTTTTCGAAGAGGAATTTATTCAGATCGCCACTGGAGAATCCGTCCCTGAGCTTCACTTCGAAAGGTCCGGCAGTCCGGTTGAGCGACATGGTGCCCTGGAATTGCAGAAGTATATGACTCAGGTCGTCGTGGAAGGCGATCACCTCTACGGTCTCTTCGCCGCGGCCTACGTCATCGATCGGGCCTGAGTGAACAAGGGTTCCCCTGCGCAGAACCGCGAAATGAGTACACACGCGTTGCACTTCATCGAGCAAGTGGCTGGCTAGGATGATGGTCTTACCGTCGGCTGCAATACGCTTAATGATCTCACGTATCTCGGCGATACCCATGGGGTCAAGGCCGTTCGTAGGTTCATCGAGGATCAGTACGCGGGGATCGTTGAGCAGCGCAGAACCGATCGCAAGCCGTTGTTTCATACCTAACGAATAAGTGCGGAACTTGTCGTTCCGGCGTTCGGCAAGTCCAACAACATCGAGAACCTTGTCGATGGAAGCCCTCGATGCGCCCTTGATCATCGCGTTAACTTCCAGGTTCTTCTGGCCAGAGAGATATGGGTAAAATATCGGGTGTTCGAGAACGGCACCGATGCTTCTCCTGACGGCGTTGCTGGATTGCTGTCCGAACCATAAGAAGTCACCTGATGTGCGGTTTATAACGCCCATCAGCATACCGAGCGTTGTCGTCTTGCCCGAGCCGTTCGGCCCAAGCATTCCAAAGACCTGGCCGGCCTGAACTTCAAGGCTTACCTGGTTGACAGCACGGAGTCCGCCGAAATGTTTGGTGAGCCCCCGGATTGAGAGTACTGTTTCCAATTCTTGAGAATGTTAGTGGTCGTGATCGAATTCCTTCTTGATCTTCCGGGCTACATCGGAATTCTCGTCAATAATCTTGAACAGTGCCGATGCTTTTTCGAGTGCTATCTTACCCAGGATATCCAACACATACACGTTGCTGGAATCACTCGCCATGATGAGTGTGCCTTTCACGCCTCCGCCACTTTCCCGTACGAAAATGTTGAAGCTACGTCCGTCGACACGGCCATTCATGATCTCTTCAAACGATTCTTTCTTCGTGTAATCGGCCTTAAGTTTCTTGTAGTCGCCTTCAGAAAAGGTTTCTTCCTGACGATCGATCATCAGGAATCGGATCTTTTCGATGTCTTTGATCATCTCATCGAACTCCTTGTCGTCCTTCTGATTCAACATGCGGAGGGTATTCTTATAAAAGTACAGCGATGTGCCTCCGGTCTTCTCATCCAACTGTTCCGTAGTCTTCGTTTGGGCCTGCGCCACTTGCAGGACGCCAGCCATTAACGCAAGAAGGAGAATCTTTTTCATTACTGACAATATTGAGGATGGATCTAACTCTTCACTCTAAGTTCTTAACTCTTAGTTTTTCTTCTCTTTCTTTTCGTCTTTCTTATCGTCGAGTTTGTGAAGGTGATCGAGTCCATCAATGTCCATCTTGCTGCCGATCTTGCCGATCTGCTTCAGGTCTATCTCGCCGAAGAGCGACAGTACCATGAAGTCATCGTTTCCGCCCATGACCATGACCAATTCAGCTATCTTGCCATTGGTGGCTCCCGAGCGGATGAAGAACTTCATGTCCTTATCATCATCACGAACCGACATCAATTCTTCATAATCCTTTACGGGGAGAAGCGCCATGGCTTCCTTGTACAATATACGTCCGTCCCGGGCATTATCTTTGGCCAGGATACGAAGACCCTTGAGTTTGCTGATGGCATCGACTACTTCTTTGTCTTCAGGATCCTGGATATCCATGTCAGTGAGCA
>WUUC01065501.1_pt1 | contig 21438 bp, 24 predicted proteins | sample 6278441 | NCBI WGS metagenome assembly WUUC01 (sample SAMN13675441, study PRJNA597444) | soil metagenome | isolation source: soil | place: USA: Washington | collected 2017-10
AATGCCCCTGCTCATGTGTAAGTATATAATCGGTTTTATGCAGTCCCCACGATTTGTTCTTTGAAAAGCTACAGGTGATCTTGTAGCCAAAACCTTTACTATTAAAACTATATTCAATACCCAGGTAAGTAGCAGTTGATGCCGCGGCATCCGTATCCACCTTTGCCCGGCCTTTATAGTCAGCCCATGTTAATCTTTTTCCTTCTCTCCAATTGATAAGTTCTTCGTCTGCACTCTGTCCGAATGAAATGAACGATAACGATAATAAAAGTGGGAGTAGTAGTTTCTGAACCATGTTAGCTAAAACGGTCAATATGAACAAAAAGTTGCAATACAAAACTGAATATGTTCATAAAAAAACTCCCGCGGCATTGACCGTGAGAGTTTTAAAAAAACCGCAGAAGGCTTACAATTTTGGCGCAGCGGCCAGCACTTCTGCTGTGACCCCGTCCTTATATTTTTCAAAATTTTTAACGAATAAACCTGCAAGAAAATGGGCCTTGTCATCATAAGCGGCTTTGTCCGTCCATGTATTTCGCGGATCCAATATTTCTGGCGGTACATTGGGGCATTCTTTAGGAACAGCCATACCAAATACCGGATGTGTTTCAAATTCGGAATTATTCAGATCGCCATCTAACGCTGCCGTGATCATCGCGCGGGTATATTTCAATTTCATACGATTACCGATGCCATAAGGACCACCGGTCCACCCGGTATTGATCATCCATACGTTTACTTTATGAGTCTGCATTTTCCCGCCCAGCATCTCTGCATATTTACCGGGATGTAAGGGCAGGAAAGGAGCACCAAAACAAGCGCTGAATGTAGGCTTTGGCTCTGTAATACCTGTTTCTGTGCCGGCAACCTTAGCTGTATACCCGGAAATGAACTGATACATGGCTTGCCCAGGAGTCAGCCTTGCAATAGGCGGTAGTACACCAAAGGCGTCGCAGGTCAGAAAAAAAATGTTCTTGGGCAGACCGCCGATGGATGGTTCCGCTGCGTTGCTGATAAAATGCAAAGGATAAGACACCCTTGTGTTTTCCGTGACAGAAACATCATCAAAGTTAATCTTGTTAGAACCAGGGAAAAAAGTAATATTTTCTACGAGAGCACCTGGCTTAATAGCATTAAAAATTTCTGGTTCTTTATCTTCGGTTAAATTGATGGTTTTAGCATAGCAACCGCCTTCGAAATTGAAAATATTATCGCCTGTCCAGCCATGTTCATCATCCCCAATTAATTTCCGGTCCGGATCGGCACTTAATGTTGTTTTGCCTGTTCCGCTCAACCCAAAAAAAACAGCTGTATCACCTTTGTCACCCATATTAGCACTACAATGCATGCTCAACACATTTTTTTCATGTGGAAGAGTATAGTTAAGTACGGAGAAAATACCTTTCTTTATTTCTCCTGTATAGCCGGAACCAGCGATCAGGATCATTTTATGTTTAAATGAAATAACGGCTGCATTGTGTTGTCTTGTTCCGCATTCCGCAGGATCTAATTTTAAATCGGGTGCCGAAAAAATTTGCCATTCCGGCGCGAAGTCTTCCAGTTCATCTTCAGAAGGGCGCAGGAACATATTGTAAGCAAAAAGGTTATTGGCCGGCCGTTGATTTATTATGCGGATAGTCATCCTGTAACGCGGATCTGCACACGCATAGCAATCACGAACCCATAATTCCGGTTGCCTGTCAAGGTAAGACAGGATCTTTTTATGAATAATGTCAAAATACGTTGGATCAATTGGACGATTAAAATCATTCCAGTGAATGGTATCAGCGGTGATGTCGTCTTTTACAATAAACCTGTCTTTGGGCGAACGCCCTGTAAACTCGCCTGTGCGGATTACCAACGCCCCGGTATCGTTCAGTACGCCATCGCCCAACCGTAATGTGTCCTGCACTAATTCTTCGGGCGATAATTGGTAACGAATATTGTCAATATTTTTTAAGCCTATTTTGGATAAACTTTTGGGAATCGTCATTACAGGTGTAGGCATAGCAACAATCGTATTTGTTTAGATTGCAAAAATAACATAGAAAAACCGGTAAATACAAACGCATGTTCGTATTACACATTAAAGCCGTTTTAGACATAGACTGTGTAATTTTGAAAATTTTGGAGTAGGAAACCATTTTTTTGAAAAAAATCCAAAAGTTCAGCGGTTTAATTAGCCAAACGCGATTTTGCCTGCCTTGGCGACTTTTTCTGTCACCTGCTGGTTAATTCAGTCTCTTTATCTTTAGCGCCTAAAGTCAATCAATGAAGAATTTACCTCTTGACCCGGAATTATTCATCCAAAACAGGGTACGTTTCGGAAAAACGATGAAGAAAAACGCCATCGCCATCATTGGGAGCAACGACGAAACGCCCAGTAATGGTGACGCCATTTACCGGTTCAGGCAAAACAGCGATCTCTATTGGTTAACCGGAATCACACAGGAAGATAGCATGGTTGTATTATTTCCGGATAACCCCGATCCAAAATACAGGGAAGTACTTGTGTTAGTCCGGCCCAATGAGCTAAAAGAAAAATGGGATGGTAAAAGATTGAGGGCAAACGAAGCAAAGGAAATAAGTGGTATTCAAACCATCGTATGGTTAGACGCCGTCGAAGGATTATTGCAGCCCTGGATCCATCTTGCTGATACTATTTATTTGGACAGCAACGAAAATGACCGCAAGGCCAGTACCTTAAAAACTAGGGATTACCGCTTTATTGAAGAAATGAAATCACGTTATCCTTTGCATTATTTCGAAAGAGCAGCAAAGCTGTTCAAAGAGCTTAGGGCTATTAAAACAGCACTGGAAGCAGAGGTATTGCAGCAAGCCATAGATATTACTGATAAGACTTTCCGTCGCTTGTTGAAATTTATAAAGCCCGGTGTCATGGAATATGAAATTGAAGCGGAAATCGTTCATTCATTTCTTAGCCAGCGATCCACAGGCGAAGCTTATGGTAGTATTATTGCAAGCGGTGACAGGGCAAGGACATTACATTATGTCTCCAACAACCAGGAATGTAAGAATGGAGAATTAATATTGATGGATTTTGGTGCGGAATATGGTGGTTATTGCGCTGACCTTACAAGAACGGTTCCGGTAAACGGAAAATTTTCAAAACGGCAAAAAACGGTTTATAATGCTTGCCTGCACCTGCATGACTATTGTAAAAGTTTATTGAAACCCGGTATCAGTATCCTTAATTATACGGATAAAGCAGGTGAAGAGGCGACCCAACAATTTCTAAAGATCGGCTTGCTGAAAAAGACAGATGTAAAAAATGAAGATCCTGAAAACAGGGCTTATCGCAAGTACCTGTATCATGGCATTTCCCATCATCTTGGTATAGATGTACATGATTTGGGAACAAGAACCGAACCTATAAAACCGGGCATGGTATTTACGGTCGAGCCGGGGATCTATATACAGGAAGAACAAATAGGTATTCGGATTGAAAATAACATTTGGATAACCAAAAATGGGAACAAAGATCTGATGAAGAATATTCCCATCACTGTAGAAGAGATTGAGAGTTTAATGAAAAAATAAAATTTATCTTTCCGGCATGAAGCATATCCCGAACCTCTTCACGTTATTAAATCTTGTTTTTGGTTGTATTGCAATTGTGTGTATTCTTCAAACCGGGCAAGCGCTTGTTTATATCGACTCTAATGGCTATACCTCGTGGGAACTGCCGGAAAAAATTGCGCTGGCTTCCTTCTTTATTTTTGCGGCTGCTGTAGTTGACTTTCTCGACGGATTTGTTGCAAGGCTTTTCAAAGCCAGCTCTGAAATGGGAAAGCAATTAGATTCACTTGCAGATGTGGTGAGTTTTGGCGTTGCACCCGGCCTGATACTTTACCAGCTATTGCGGATCAGCTTTGCAAGGGAGACAGAGGGGTTGGACGTCTCCGCAGTGGCATTGCTACCCGCCTTTCTTATACCTTGTGCAGGGGCATGGCGGTTAGCAAAATTTAATATTGACACTACCCAGCAATATTCGTTTAAAGGCGTACCTATTCCTGCTGTTGGAATTACCGTTGCTTCATTCCCGCTGATCATGCACTACCAGCAATTCAATTTGCACGAGACACTATTTAATAAGTGGGTACTTTACGCTATTATAGGTTTACTGAGCTATCTCATGGTTAGCAATATTCCTTTGCTCAGTTTGAAGTTCAAAGACCTTAGTTGGAAAAATAACATGCCAAAATATATATTAGCTGTTGTAGCTATTCTTGCTGCTATTCTATTAAAATGGTTGGCAATCCCAGTCGTATTCATCGCTTACGTTATTGTATCTTTGGCCTTCAAAAATAAAATCGCATGATATTCACGGTTCAGATCAAAATAATGCCGTTAAAAGAATTATTGGATCCCCAGGGTAAGGCCGTAATGGGTGGACTCGAAAACCTGGGCCTAAGTGGTGTTGACGATGTAAGAGTCGGTAAGAATATTACGCTTCGTATAAATGCTGATTCTGCGGACAAGGCAAAACAAATCGCTGAAGAAGCTAGTAAAAAATTACTATCAAACCCGGTAATGGAATATTTTGAGATCAGTGAATCTTCCAACACTTGACGGGAAAAGCAATTTCTCATTTAACTAAAAGATACGCTGCTTGAGCACTTCCCCAAAAAAAGCAGGTAATAACCATCTAAGGTCCCCTATTAAGGCAATGGGGGGTATCTTATATCTTGTTCCTACTCCTATCGGTAATCTTAAAGACATTACTCTCCGTGCAATAGAAGTACTAAAAGAAGTTGATGTGATTCTTGCTGAGGATACACGGAACACTTCGCATTTGTTGAATCATTACCAGATCACAAAACCACTTTCTCCTTATCACCAGCACAATGAACATAAGATAGTACAGCATCTTGTCAGCCAGTTATTGGATGGAAAAAAAATGGCGGTGGTCACAGATGCTGGTACACCCGGTATTTCTGATCCAGCTTTTTTACTGGTTAGAGAATGTGTGAAGGCTGGTGTTAGAATTGAATGTTTGCCCGGTGCCACTGCATTTGTTCCGGCCTTGGTCAATAGCGGAATTCCAACCAACCGTTTTGTTTTTGAAGGATTTTTGCCTTTGAAAAAAGGAAGGCAGACCTTGCTGAAGCAGCTGGCAGAAGAAGAAAGAACAATGATATTTTACGAATCACCTATGCGGCTGGTAAAAACGCTGGAAGAACTGGCTATTTATTTTGGAGCGGACAGGCGATGTTCTGTAAGTCGCGAGTTGAGCAAAATGTTTGAAGAAAATAAGCGGGGAACACTGGAGGAAACCGCAGCCTACTTTAAAGAAAAACCAGTGAAAGGCGAGATCGTAATTGTTGTAGCTGGTAAGGAGAAATGATAATTTAAACCTAAAAATCGACTGGGCATGGTTTTGAAATAGTAATGTGCAGCAACTTCGCATTTCAAAACAAATGATAAATAAGATGAAAAAAAGAGTAGTAGCATTGGCTGTATGTTTAACCTTTATTTGCGGTATTAGTTTTTCCCAGATCCGCGAAATTCCTAAAGTGGTTGAAGAAACTTTCGCCAATCAATACAAAGGCGCATCCGATATTGACTTCAAAGACCAGTTGGTAAGAGTGGATGTATATTTTATATTGGATGGCGAGAGTATGATAGCTTCCTATACGAATAAAGGATTGTGGAAAGAAACGCAAAAGGAATGGAGTTTTGATAAGCTACCCGATGAAGTAAAAAATGGCTTTGAAAAAAGCAAATATGCTGACCGGGAAATTGAAGAAGTGATTGTTTTGTACCTGCCAGGTGGTTTGGAACAATACAGGTTAAAGGCAAAGAAAAATGGAGTTGAAAAAAAATACATCTACTTCAATCCGAAGGGCAGGCTATTAAGAGAAGCCGTGACTTTATAATTATTTTCAATAAAACAGTGAGAATTTCCTTTGGGAGTTCTCACTGTTTTATAAAAAAGTCGCCGGTAATCATAATTCGTTCTCAAATAAACCTTGTTCCTGATATCTATCTTTGTAAAAATAATAAGGCATGATTAGAAAACTCTTTTTCTCTGTTACAGGTATTATGGCGATGGCCCTTTCTTTTGCGCAGCCCACACGATGGCAGCAAAAAGTAAAGTACGCGATGGATATTGATATGAATGTTGAGACAAACCAATTTACCGGGAAACAAAAGCTCGATTACTGGAACAATTCACCCGATACACTGACTAAAGTGTATTATCATCTTTATTTTAATGCGTTTCAACCGGGAAGCATGATGGATAACCGTAGCCGCCGGCAAGGTACCATACAAGCCGGGAGAGGTGCCGATTGGGATTCCCGCGTAAAAGATCGTATCCAGAATCTTCAGCCGGATGAAATTGGCTATCAAAAGATCATTTCGCTAAAAATGAATGGGCGTCCGCAAAAGTTTGAAGTCCTGGAGACAATACTGGAAGTAAAACTGGATAAGCCGATCTTACCAAAGGCCAAAGTTGTTTTTGATATGACATTTGAGGCACAGGTGCCGTTGCAGATTCGTCGCAGCGGCAGGGATAACCCTTCCACCAAAGTTCGATATTCAATGAGCCAGTGGTACCCAAAATTGTGCGAATATGATTACGATGGCTGGCACCCCACGCCTTATGTTGGCAGAGAGTTTTATGGCGTTTGGGGCGATTTTGATGTAAATATTTCCATTGATAAAAACTATATTTTAGGGGGTACCGGTTATTTAAAAAATGCGAACCAAATTGGTTATGGATACGAAGATGAAGGTGCGAAAGTGGTAAGGCCTGCCGGAAATAAACTGACCTGGAAATTTACAGCGCCCAACGTACATGATTTTATGTGGGCCGCTGATCCTGACTTCAAGCATCTCACCCGCAAACCAAGAAAAGAACTTACACTGCACTTATTGTATAAAAACACAGCTTCAAACGCGGCTGTGTGGGAAAAAATACTTGATGATGCAGAAAAGGCTTTACCATTTATAGAAAAAACTTTCGGGCCATATAGTTATAAGCAATATTCATTTGTGCATGGCGGTGATGGCGGCATGGAATACCCAATGGCCACTTTGCTTGCTAGTCCTGGCGCATGGTTGCATGAATGGATGCACAATTGGTACCAGGGTGTATTGGCCACCAATGAGTCGTTGTATGCATGGATGGATGAGGGCTTTACCAGTTACGCAGATAGCAGGATATCCGCATTCCTGAAAAATGAAAAGGAAACTTTTGAACAATCAGGAAGCTACAAGAGCTATTATTCTTTGGTAAAGAGTGAGAAAGAAGAGCCGTTGACCACACATGCAGATCATTTTAATACAAATGGTGCTTATTCTGCTGCCGCTTATTCCAAAGGTGCGGTGTTTATGGAGCAGTTAGGTTATATCACTGGCGCGGGCACAAGGGATATGATTTTACTCGAGTATTATAAACAATGGAAATATAAACATCCGGATATTTCAGATTTTATCCGCCTCGCAGAAAAGGTGAGTAATATCGAATTGGACTGGTACCAGGAATATTGGGTCAACTCGATTAAAACCATTGATTATGCCTTTGATAGTTTATGGGAAGAAGGCGGTAAAACAAAGATCAGGTTAAAGAGAGTCGGTTTAATGCCCATGCCGGTCGATCTGCGGTTGACATTCAAAGATGGCACCAGTGAATTGCATTATCTGCCGCTTGACCTGATGTATGGCGTTAAACCGGTTGAAAATGTTGTTACACGGAAGGTATACCCCGCCTGGAAATGGACAAATGAAAAATATGTGATAGAAAGTGACAGGCGGTTAGGCGATATTTCTATTGCGGAGATAGATCCTTCGCAAAGGATGGCCGATACGGAAAGACAGAACAACAGGATTCAATTGTAAGAGCAAAAATTTATTGTGACAAAATAAAAACCATCCGTACAGCGGGTGGTTTTATTAATTAGGGCCCTAAAGATCATTGCTCGCAGCAATAGGCAGGTCTAGGTTAATGGTAGAATTTTCTGATCTTTTAGTCGCACGAAACTACATGGATTCCCTTATTCCGCATATACCCTTTTTGTGGTATTTTTCCCGGTTAGCGGCCAAAAAACTTGTTGACGGCCTCTATCCGGTTAGTGACATGTAACTTCTCGTAGATATGATACACATGCTTACGGACCGTTTCGGGGCTAATAAACAATTCCGCTGCAATTTCTTTATACATGAGGCCTTTTGATAGCTGCTCCAGGATTTCTTTTTCCCTATTGGATAAAATTTCCAATTGTTCCCCACCGCCAGTACTGGTCTTTTTCGTTTGAAAAGCGGCCACTACTTTGCGGGCAATCTGACTGCTCATGGGCGCACCGCCAAGGTATAATTCACGTATTGCTTCCAGCATTTGAGGAGGCGCTGTTTTCTTTAATATGTAACCGCTTGCTCCTGCTGTCAACGCCTGGAATATTTTTTCATTTTCTTCATAAACGGTACACATCATGAAATTAGTAGACGGCACTTTGTCTTTAAGCGCTTGTACACAATCGATCCCGGTCTCGTCGCTGCCGAGGTTAATGTCCATCAATACAACATCCGGCTTTATCAGTGGTATTTGAGAAATGGCTTCCTGGGCCGTGCCAATGGTGCCAACGCACTTAAATCCTTCAGACATATCGATGATCTCTTCCAATGCATTTCGCAGGTCCCTGTTATCATCAACAATACAAACGGAGATATCCTTCATTAGGCAAAATTGGGTTTTCAGAAACTATCAGGCAATACCACAAAGTGGTAGTTTTAATGTTAGCGGGTCACATAAAGGATAAATTTATCCTTGAAAAAATCTTCGCCAAAAATATCCTTGATCTCCATCAATCGCGGACGGGTAGTGCTTTCCTGTATTTCCATTGCCAGATCACCTCCTTTAAGACAAATAAGGCCTGGTGAAGCATATGAACTGCCTGGTGGTTGGTGCTTGGATTTTAACAAAGGCCTGCTCCATCTCCACAGTTCCTTTAATGGTGCTACAGCACGGGAAACGACAAAATCAAATTTCCGGTCCCTGATCTCTTCAATCCGGCTATGTTGAGTAGATATGTTAGTTAAACCAATGTTCTCTGCAATGGCAGCTACTACTTTCAATTTTTTAGCAATGCTGTCGACCAGGTGAAATTTTACTTCCGGGAAAAATATCGCCAACGGTATCCCCGGAAAGCCACCTCCTGTTCCAAGGTCAATTATTTCGCTGCCAGGATGGAAGGGAAACGTTGCTGCAATGCTCAAAGAATGTAACACGTGTCGTTCATACAAGCTATCAATATCTTTACGCGAAATGACATTAATCTTTTCGTTCCACTCTTTGTAAAGTCCGCCCAGGGCGCCAAATTGTTGAAGCTGCGCTGGCGTAAAATCCGAAAAATATTTTAGAATTATTTCCATTTGGACTTCACCTTTAATTCCAGTTTTTAGTTGGTTTTCGCCACAAAGCCGGTGCGAAGATGATGTAATAAAGGAACATCCATAGGTCAAGAAAAAAGAACCAGGGCCACAGATCTTTTTCATCCATTTTTTTCATGGCCTTGTAAAAAATAACGCCCTGCAGTATCAATCTTATAGCGAATAATCCAAGTGCAATTCGCCAATCATATAAAATAGCAGAAGCTATTAACAAAGGATAAAAGATAAACTGGGTCATATAATATAATCCAAGTAAGAGCTTATGTTTTGGTTTGTAATATTTAGCCGTAGTATAGTGGCGGGCCTTTTGTTTCAGCCAACTGCCCCATGTTGTTTTAGGAATAGAGCGGGTAGTAGCCCCCGGATCAATTACAATAGCCGTATTTTTTTTTGTGGCCACCTTGTTTATAAACAGATCATCATCGCCACTGGGGATGTGATTGATGGAAGAAAACCCTTTGTTACGGATGAAAATATCTTTTTTATAAGAGAGATTTCTGCCTACACCCATATAAGGCGCACCAGCCAACGCATAGGAAAGGTACTGCAGCGCAGTATGAAATGTTTCAAAGCGAATGAGTTTATTCAATACGCCGGAAGTTTTATGGTAGGCACCATATCCCAATACTATTTCTATGTTTTCGTCATAGCCTTCCTGCATTTTCTGAATCCAATTTTCACTGGCAGGAACACAATCAGCGTCCGTTAACAATAATATCTCATGTTTTGCTTCCCGGATGCCAATAGACAACGGATATTTTTTCCCTGAAATGAGCTTAGCCTCGTGTGTTAATTCAACAACGTTTAATGATTTAAATGTGCGTTTTAGTTCCTGTAAAATGTATTTGGTGTCGTCTACCGAATTGTCATTAACCGTAACCACTTCATAGGTGCTGGAGTATTGCTGAACCAAAATTCCTGGCAGGTTGCGGGCCAGGTTTTCGTCTTCATCCCTGGTGCAAATAATGACTGATACAGGGTGCTGCTGTGAATGTAATTTTTGCTTTGGTTTATAAAAAGCGATCCGGCTAAAAAACCAGGAATAATAAAACACTTGTATAGCAGTAGCAGCGGCAAAGGAATAGAAAACGATCTCTCCCCAGTTAATGGTTGGCATACCGGCGAAGATATACAGTTTATGGTTTTTCGTTTAAGGTTTGTGGCTATCTTGCACGGCTCATTATTGGTCTTATGGCTGCATTGGAATTTTTATTGGAAAAAACGGACGCTGGCTCTAAAGCAAGAACAGGGAGGATCAAAACAGATCATGGGGAAATACTGACACCGATCTTTATGCCGGTAGGAACAGTAGGAAGCGTAAAGGCTGTGACTCAGCAGCAGCTTGTGAATGATGTAAGAGCGCAGATCATTTTAGGTAATACCTATCATTTATATTTAAGACCGGGACTGGAGGTATTGGAAAAAGCCGGCGGCTTGCACTGGTTTAATGGTTGGCAAAAGCCGATATTAACGGACAGTGGTGGTTACCAGGTTTTTTCATTGGCAGGTACCCGCATCATTAAAGAGGAAGGGGTCACTTTTCAATCGCATATCGACGGATCGAAACATCTTTTCAGTCCTGAATACGTGATGGATATTCAGCGCATCATTGGTGGCGATATCGTCATGGCTTTTGATGAATGCCCGCCTGGTGGCAGCGACTTTGCTTATGCCAGAATATCGCTTGAGCTTACTAACCGGTGGCTGGATCGTTGCTGGAACAGGTTTCATTCCACACCGGATAAGTATGGGTACACCCAAAATCTGTTTCCTATCGTACAGGGCGGCACATTTAAAGAACTTCGTAAAAGTTCCTGCGAATTTGCCGCGTCAAAAAACGCAACAGGTAATGCTATCGGCGGATTAAGTGTAGGCGAACCGGAAGCAGTGATGTATGAGATCTGTGATTGGTGTTGTGATCATTTGCCCACAGACAGACCCCGCTACCTGATGGGAGTAGGTACACCCTGGAATATGCTTGAATGTATTGGCATGGGTGTAGATATGTTTGATTGTGTAATGCCAACCCGGAACGGACGCAACGCCATGTTATTTACTACCAAAGGGGTGATCAATATTGACAATAAAAAATGGGAATTTGATTTTTCAGCTATCGACGATGGACTGGACTGTGAAGTAAGCAATTATTACAGCAAGGCCTATCTCCGCCACCTGATGAAGGCAAAGGAGTTTTTGGGATTAACGATTGCCAGTGTTCATAATCTTGCTTTCTATTTATGGTTAATGAAAGAGGCGAGACAGCATATCGAACAAGGTGATTTTGCAAGCTGGAAAACCATGATGACCCAGGTGCTTAAAACGAGATTATAACTTAAAAATGCCGGTTTTTATGGCAAATAACACCAGGCCCACCCGCGATTGTAAGTTAAGCTTTCTTAAAAGTTCATCCCGGTAGCCTTCGACAGTCCGGGTACTTACGTGCATGGCACTTGCTATTTCTTTATAAGTCAGCTCGCTGCAGGCATATTGCAAAAAAGTGAGCTCTTTATCCGAGACCAGGGAAACCGCTGAATTTTCTTTCTCATGGCTGTCTTCCTTTCTTACATAGCTGAGCATTTTGTTACTGACCAGTTCGTTCATAAAAAATCCGGTATCGCGGATATTGTCCAATGCTTGCCGGAAAACCGCTGGCTTACTATCTTTCAAAATATATCCCCTTGCTCCGTCCTTCAGCATGCTGATAACAACTTCGTCATTATCGATCATGCTCAACACAAGGATCTTGATTGATGATACATTTTTTTTTATCCATTTGGTAGTTTCAAAGCCATTCATTTCCGGCATAGTAATATCCAGCAGGATGATGTCTGGTACAGGGTGAGTTTTTAATTGTTCTATGAACTCCCTGCCGTTGTCTGCCTGGAACGAAACAGTGTAGCCGTCAAAGGTCGCTATCAGCGCTGCGAGACCATTTCGAAGCAGTGCATGATCATCAACTAAGGCGATACTTGTTTTATTTTTAGTCACTATTGTCTGTCTTTATAGAAATGGTAATATAAGTACCTTTTCCCTGTTCGCTTTTAATAGCAAGGTCTGCACCAATCATTTTCGAACGGCTTCTTAAATTTTGTAACCCCACGCCGCCGGGGTTTTTGCCCGCATCGAAGCCTTTACCGTTGTCCCCGATCTTTATTACAAGTTTGCCGTTTTCGTTTCGTGCATTCAAATGTATGGTATCTGCTGCGGCATGACGGATGATATTGCTGACAATTTCCTGTATCATCCGGAAAAGAATAATTGGCTTATCATTTCCCAGGGTCGGCAATTCCTCGTCCTCTTGAATAAATGTTTTGTATTTACCGGTTTTTTGCAGATCGCTCAAAAGCCTGGTGACCGGCAGCATCCACCCGTTGGTCCGTATATGGTCTGCATTCAATGAGTGACTGATACTGCGGAGGTCAGCGATCGCTTTTCCCATAAGGTCATCCATCATCTCTATCTTTTCGCTTTCACCTGGCGCCTTCAATGTATTCAGGTTGATCCTGACAAGACTCAATACCTGCCCTATATTATCATGAATCTCGCGGCTTATTTCATTAAACGTCTGTTCCTGTATCTCCAGTTTCGATTTCAGAAGGGTCTGTTCAAATTCGATATTCAGCCTTTCTTTTTCCAGCAATAACTTGTTCTTTCTTTTCAGGTAGATGCGGAAAAGAAAAAGAACCGAGATCACCAGTAACAAAACAAAAAGGCTGGCAGCGATAACGGAGATGATCAGGTCTAACTTTTCTTTTTGCATAAATAAAATGCCCTGGTAAAACAGCTATACATGAAAATACTCATTAACTGGGGTATCAGGCGGTATAGTTTCATTCCAAAAATAGTAGCTTCGTAAGCAAGCAAATATTTATAGAGGGCAAAAGAGATATTTACTACCGGGTAAAACGCGGCGATGCCAATAGTGATCCACACAACCGGCAACCATTTTCTTTCTTCATTATTGCTATCTAGCTTGAAGTAGTTAAATAGAAATAAGATGGCGCATAATGTATTTAAAAGCCCCCCCGCAAGACTGATATAGGTATTATAGCTATATATGGATTTGATAAAACTATAAGTAATAACTACAGCAAGCATAAAAACAAGGGCAAGCATTTTTATAAGTCCGCGGGCCGGCGCATTAAAAGGAATTCGCATGTAGAACCACGCAAAAAACAAAGTTGTTACCGGGGTGTAAATATTATAAACAAGGGCGGTGGACCGGCCCGGCTGATTATAAGTATAAAAAAATACGATCAATTCCTGTGCAGATATGAGCAAAAGAAAAGGAATAAACGAAGTAAGCTGCCTGCTCTTAAGATCCTTGCGGTATAGCAATGCTATCAGTGCACTGGCAAGCAGGCAACTTAAATAGATAATATGAAGCACGGTTGGCATCAGGGTTGTAAGCCTCCCTGGTTGTAAGGTGGAATAGGCGGCGGCGGATTGCCATCCTTTCCCTCAGAAAAGGCCTGGGTTGCGGGTTGTCCGTTCTTATAGGGCCAAAGTATGGCAGTGATTCTGCCGGCAGCAGGCTCCCCTTTGGGATATACGCCCAGGCAAATTCTTAGTTCATCCGCAAACGGCATTGTCTGTGCCAGCCAGTCCATAAGTTCTTTTCCTGCAAATGAAACGCTTTGGGTTTGCTTATCCGGATCTATACCGTGTTGTTTAAGGTAGTTGACGTACTCCGTCATCATTGCAGTGGCGACATCAACGGAAATAGGACGATTTTCCATCAGTATTAGTTTTAGTGAGTTTAGCCGGTAAGATATTGTAGTGATATATACTTTCAATGCGTTAAAACAAAATTGCGTTGAAAAACGGGGGTTGGATACCGTTAAAAGACGGGGGTTGGGTACCGTTAAAAAACGGGGGTAAAATTGGGTTATAAAGCGCTTGTACGGCAGGTGCCAGTTTACAACCTTTGCATTGAGGGTCTTTCAATTACCATTGACCATTAAACCTTACTTGCAGTGGCCCTATCCGGACACACATACCTGCCGTCTGTATGCCTTTTCAGCGGCAGGGTTTTTAAAAACCCGGTTTTCAGAAAAAATGTACTTCGCCCAGTTGGCGCCAGGCCCGGAAAATTTTTAAAAGAAACGAATAAAATCCGGCGGATAAAATACATTTGCTGAAAGTATATCTTCGTTACACGTACATCATTACTGTTATGTCAGGCTCCTGCATTGGTAACTCCGCACCTTAGTTTTTTTAGAAGTAATTACAAAAAGGCATCTTTAGCTATCCTTACTATTCTTCGTATTACTTTTTTTTTAAAAAAACCAACTCAACGCATATGGAAAAAAAACTTGCATTATGTATCGGGATCAACGATTATCCTGGCACGGGCAGCGACCTTTCAGGCTGTGTTAATGACGCGAATGATTGGTCCAAAATTCTTACTCAAAAAGGATTTAAAGTCAAAAGATTATTAGACAAGGATGCTACGAAGAAAAACATCCTGGCCGAAATGAAGGCGCTGATCGTACAGGCCGTAAAAGGCGACTCTATTGTTTTGCAATATTCCGGTCATGGTACTTATATCCCGGACACCGATAATGATGAAGCTGATGGTACCGATGAATGTTTATGCCCTTACGATCTTTATACAAAAGGCCCTATTACTGATGATGAATTAAATGATCTTTTCACTTCAAAAAAAAATGGCGTCCGCCTGGTTTTACTTTCCGACTCCTGCCATTCGGGAACGGTGACCCGTTTTGCTGAAATAACGACACCACCTACTACGTCCGGGAAGAACGCCCCGGTACGTAAAGTAAAATTTCTTCCACCTGCTAATTTTCTTTCCAAAAAAGAGTTTAGCAAACTCGGGACACTCCGCATTTTGCGGCGTTCATCACCACCCGGCCGATATGGCAGCTTATTAATGTCCGGTTGCCAGGATGTTGAATACAGTTACGATGCCTGGTTTCAGAACAGGCCGAATGGAGCTTTCACTTTTGTGGCGCTGGAAACGCTTAAAAAATTAAAAGCAAATGCTACTTACCAGGATTGGTTCAATGCGATACGTAAAGTGTTGCCTTCGCAGCAATACCCCCAGTCACCGAACCTTTATGGATCGCGGGCTATGAAGAAATGGAGAATTCTTTCATAGCGTTTATTTGTTTAAACGACAATTACTAAATTTATTAATCACAAAACATACATTTTTATGACTGCACGAATTTTTAGCCGGAAATGGCCAGTCATTCTTTCAGTTGTCATTTCTTTCTTCATTTTTTCTTGCCGGGTCACACTTGTCCCCGAGTACAGTGCCCAACTGGAAGAGCAAGTTTCAAAAACTGCCAAAGCCACGGATAAGTTGTACATCGATATGCTCGATGTGCCTTTGCGCAGCAGGACATACGAAAGTTTCAAAGACAGGTATAACGAAATAGAGTCGGAAATAAACTCGATCAAACTTAAGAACGAAGCAAGACCCAAGAACGCAGACTTTCTTGTTATTAATAAAAACCTGAAGGACGCATTTGAAGAAGCAAAAAAATATCACAAAGAAAATTCAACACTGTCCGATGGAGAGGCAAAGGCCTACCAGGCGACATTAGCCGGTTTCTGGCGACCTCTTTACGTGGCAGAAATTGCGTTAAAGCCGAAACGGTAAATAGAAGCTTTATTTAAAAATAAAACCTTTTTTATGGTATTTGATATTAATGAAGTCGCTGCGCAAATGTTGGGAGCCGTCAAGAGCTCTGTAAAGGACGATTGGAAACTGGTAAAAGAAACTGCCAGTGCTTTTTTGCAAACCAGGAAAGACAGGCTTGAACTGCTGGCAAGCCTGCGATTAAATAATGAGATCAGTCAAAAATTTTTTACAAAACGGTTGGAAGACGAAAAAAAGATCATGGAATCTGAGTTGCATGCCGTAGCCGTGCTCACGAAAGCTTCGGCACAGCGTGCAGCAAATGCCGCATTGGATGTATTGGGAAAAGCAGTTTCAAAATTGATACCGTTATAAGACATGTAAGTTCCAGGCATGACACATTACTGGCTATTGAGCAGTTTTATACCGGTTTGTGTAAATTCTATTTTGCGCTGCTTGTATAACGCGCCAGTGGTCATCTTGAATGTTTTTTTACTCATACCAAAGAAAGAATAAATTTCTTCCGGTGACGACTTGTCATGGTAGGGCAGGTAGCCATCGTTCTCTTTTAATAACCTCAATACTTTCCCGCTTTCATCTTCCACCCTTGTATAACCAGGCTTGCCGGCAACCACATCTATTTTATTTTCCGGCAATATAGTTTTTATAAAACCCGGGAAACGGTCACCAATTTCGATATCCCTGTAAACTTCATTAAAATGCAACAGGCCAATGTGCTTGTTGTTGATGATAACGACATAACCAAGGTCGCTGCGCCGATATACCAGCAGATCGACAATATCTTTTTCTTTTACCGTCAGTTCTTCATTGGATAAAGACCCATCGATACGCTCGGTAGCGGCCAGGCGGCCTGTTTGTTCGTCCGTGTAAATTTTCACCAGGTATTCTCCCTTTGGCCGCATGAAACTTATTTGCTGTGATTTCGGAACAAACAGGTCTTTCATCAATCCCCAATCCAGGAAAGCGCCATGTTCTGTGGTGCTAACCACTTTTAATTTCACTATATCGCCTAATACGGCTTTTGGTTCCAGCGTTGTTGCAATTATCCTGTCTTCTCCATCGTGGTACAGAAATACTTTTAGTTCATCACCAATGGTAGTACCCTCCGGTACAAAACGTTTCGGCAATAGAATTCCCTCCTTTCCATCGTCAAGAAACACACCCATCGGTTTTTGCTTGATCACTTTTAATATATTGTACTCGCCTATTTTTATCATGTAGAAAATTTGAATTACAGATGGCAAAGGTAACAGAATAGCTGTGAGCGGTTTTATAAGCTTTAAGGCTGTTGCCAGTTTACTTTTATATCTCCCGGTTTGCCAATCTTTCACATTTCATTCCCCAATAATTCTTTTCCTTTGCAAGCGAATGGGAAAAATCGATTGGTACATACTGAGGAACTTCCTGGTTACTTTCGTATTCTGCATGTTGTTGTTCATGGTGGTGGCGGTCGCCGTCGATACCAGCGAAAAGGCCGATGATTTTGTAAAAACGGGGCTCAGCACCTACGAGATCATCAAACAATATTATTTTGGTTTTGTACCGTTTATCTGGGGTTTGCTTTTTCCTTTATTCGTTTTCATTTCTGTTATCTTTTTCACCAGCCGAATGGCTTCCCGGTCGGAGATCATTGCCATACTGGCCAGTGGCACCAGTTACAACCGGATGTTGAGGCCCTATTTGGTAGGTGGTTTGTTCCTCGCTATCGTATTATGGGTTGGAAACCGGTACCTGATTCCAAAAGCCAACGGCATACAAGCAACTTTTAAAACGCAATATTTTGATAAAAACGATCCCAGTAAACAGATCCAGTTAAGCGCATGCCGCAATTGCTTTTACCGGCGCATTGATTCCATTACTTACCTGGGACTTAAAAATTATGACACTACAACAAAGACCGGAACTTCGTTTTTTCTTGACCGGGTAAAGAATAATAAAGTAGTATATAATCTACGTGCACCCCATATTGAATGGGATAGCAAAAAAAAGAAATGGAGATTAATTAATGCATTGGAACGGAAGGTCGACAGTATGAGCGAAACAACTAAACAGTTTGACACGCTAATATTAAATATAGGGCTCAAGCCGGAAGAGTTGAGAAGAGACGAATACCTGAAAGATAAACTGACAACCCCGGAATTGGCTGCCTTCATTGAGCAGGAAGAGTCAAGAGGCACCGAGGGATTGAGTGCTTTGAAGGTAGAGCGTTACCGGAGGACCGCTACGCCATTTGCGGTGTTATTACTTACAATCATTGGGGTGGTACTAGCCAGTCGTAAAACCCGCGGCGGAAGCGGGAAGCACCTTGCGATAGGGATCATTACCGCAGCGTTGTTTATTATGTCAGACCGGTTTTCCACGGTGTTTGCTACTAAAAGCAATTTTCCGCCCTTACTGGCAGCCTGGGTCCCCAATATAATTTTTTCCCTTGTAGCATTCTGGATGTATAAGCGGGCGCCTAAATAGTAATTCGAAGTTATATAGCAGGAAGTTTTACAGCAGCACGTGCTTCTTAGTCAACGATATGTAACGCTGATTGACGAACATTATCACGCAAATTTTTGTTCTACAGGGAGCATTAACTACCTTTAGCACTTCACATTATAAAGAATTCTAAACAGGTTGTCATGGGAATATTGAAAGAAAGGTTTAAAGCAAAAGCCGATCAACTGGGTGCTGAGATAAAGGAATTGCTGAAGGAACATGGAACCAAAGTGATTGGTGAAGTGCAGTTGTCCCAGATCTACCAGGGTATGCGTGGCATGACGGGCCTGGTGTCTGAAACATCGCTGCTGGATGCGCAGGAAGGTATTCGTTTCAGGGGCTACACTATTCCTGAATTACGTGAAAAATTGCCCCGTGTACCGGGTGGGTCAGAGCCTTTGCCGGAGGGGTTATTTTATTTAATGCTGATTGGTGAATTGCCCACTGAAGAGGATGTGCACCATGTTACTTCGGTCCTGCAGCGGCGCAGCCATGTCCCTAATCATGTTTTTGCCACGATCGAAGCATTGCCGGTAACCACTCATCCCATGACCCAGTTTGTTGTTGGCGTGATGGCTTTGCAAACAGAAAGCCAGTTTGCAAAAAAATATGCTGCCGGTCTTAATAAGAAAGATTATTGGGAAGCGGTGTTCGATGACTCGATGGACCTGATAGCCCGGTTACCAAGGGTGGCTGCGTATATCTATCGCCGTAAATACAAAAACGGCGAACATATACAGCCGAATGGACTATTGGATTGGGCGGGTAATTTTGCTCATATGCTTGGCTATGATAACATAACCTTCATGGCCTTGATGCGTCTGTATATGACTATTCACGCCGATCATGAGGGTGGAAACGTTTCGGCGCATGCTACACACCTGGTAGGTTCGGCGTTAAGCGATCCCTATTTAAGTTTTGCGGCTGGCATGAATGGCCTGGCAGGACCATTGCATGGTCTTGCCAACCAGGAAGTGATCAAATGGATCTTTGAAATGCAGGAGGAACTCAAGACGGAAGAGCCAACAAAAGAACAGATAGCAGAGTACGTTAAGAAAACGCTCAGCGAAGGCAAAGTGGTACCTGGCTATGGGCATGCAGTATTAAGAAAAACTGATCCACGGTTTACTGCCCAAATGGAATTTGGTAAAAAACATATGCCCGATGATAAACTGGTAAATACGGTCTGGAATGTTTATGAAGTGGTGCCGCCGATTTTGCAATCCATGGGTAAAGTGAAAAATCCCTGGCCAAATGTAGATGCGCACAGCGGCTCTTTGCTGGTACATTTCGGTCTGAAGGAATATGAATATTATACGGTATTATTTGGTGTGAGCCGCGCATTGGGCGTGTTGGCAAGTCTCTGTTGGGACAGGGCTCTTGGCTTTGCATTGGAAAGACCCAAGTCAGTAACAACCGATCTTGTAAAGAAATGGATAAAAGGAGAAGATAATATTTGGGGAGATTAAACCCCACTCCCCTCAATAAAGAAAGCCCCTGCAACTAACAGGGGCTTTCTTTTGAATTAGCTGTTAGGTCTGTATACCAGCTTCAATTTATACCACATTTTTATGTCCCTGATGAAAATAGTTTTGGTCTCATTCTGGTACGGTTTTTTATATCCTTATAGAACAATAATTTATTCCTTAACTCTTAAATTAATAGCCATGAACACAAAAGGTAAAGTTTTACTTGGTATCCTGGGTGCAGCCGCAGCCGGGGTAGTAATTGGTATGTTGGTAGCTCCCGATAAAGGAGATGAAACCCGCAAGCGTCTCAAAAAAACTGCAGGCGAGTGGGCTGATAGTCTTGGTCACTTATGGGAAAGAGGCAAACAGGCTGCTGAAGACGGAGCACAGGAAGCAAAGGACAAGGCTCGCTACGCAAAATCTACTGCTGAAGAAAAAGTTAGCAAAATGAAAGAAAACTTTAGTTAGTATGGTGAATTACTGGAGCAGGATTTAGGGTCCTGCTTCAGTTTTTAATACTACAACTTTTAACTATAAAATGGAAGAGCTCAAAGAAAAAACGGAAGACCTGGTAGATCATGCAGAAGAGCTGGCAGAAACTTTCTACCGGCTGTCGGTTGTAAACGTTACACTTAAAGCTTCTAAATTAGTTTCAAATGCGGTGGTAGTGATCCTGTCCTGCGTTCTGGGATTCTTTATTTTATTATTTCTCGGCCTCGCTCTGGCATGGTGGCTCGGCACTCTTATCGAGAGCAGGGCTGGTGGCTTTTTGCTGGCCGCCGCATTTTTCCTGCTTATCATTGTTTGTATTAATTTTTTTAAAAAGAAAACAATTCTTCCTTTTTTGAAAAATCTAATCGTACGCCAATTATATGACTAATGCCATCCGTACATACGAGGATTTGCTGGAAGAACAAGCTAGATTGAAACTGTTGCTTAGTGCTCAAAAAGAGCTGGTCCGGCAGGATATCAATGTGATTAAGCAGGAATTTGCGCCGGTAAAAACGGCTATCTCCATGATTGGAAAATTCACCACCAAAGAAAATCGTAATGGTTTCCTCACCATCGCAGCCGATACCGTTATTGACATGGTTATAAAAAGAGCCGTGCTATCAAAGGCTGGCTTTATTACGCGGCTTGTCGTTCCCTTCATCATGAAGAATTTTTCCTCGCATGTTATCGCTGAAAATAAAGACAAAATCATAAGCAAACTCGCTTCCTGGTTTAGTAAAAAGGACATGAACGGCACCGAGCCCGTGACCGAAGAAGAAAAGGCACGTTTTAATGAGGAAGAAGAAGATTAATCTCCTTTTTAAATAAATAATTCAAATCCCTTATTTTTGCTGCCCGCAACTTTATTGCAAAGCACATTAGGGGGTTTAGCTCAGCTGGCTAGAGCGTTTGCATGGCATGCAAAAGGTCACCGGTTCGACTCCGGTAATC
>WUUC01116270.1_pt1 | contig 21431 bp, 18 predicted proteins | sample 6278441 | NCBI WGS metagenome assembly WUUC01 (sample SAMN13675441, study PRJNA597444) | soil metagenome | isolation source: soil | place: USA: Washington | collected 2017-10
CGTCGGACGGCGTGGTCCCGACACTCAGCATGGTCTGGGACCAGCTGTTGTGGTGCGGCGCCGCCGACCACCTCGACGTGCTCGGCCACTTCCACGACGAATTCAGGCCCAGCCGCCACGTCGACTGGATCACGAGCGGGGCTGATTTCGGACGGCCTCAGTTCTGGCGCATGATGGACACCCTGGTGCGCTTTCAGCTGGAAACCTGAAGCACGCTGAAACTCGGGCCGCTGCCGGGGCTGCAGGGCACCGAGGAGGTATGACCAGTGCCCCGCATTTACGCCCCAATCCTGGAAAAAAGGTCTGCACCGCCAGATCTATTCTGGCAAAGTCCCGGGCAATGCTGACCTATTTCGACGGGCGATTCTTGCCGGAAGGCGAAGCCACAGTCAGTGTGCGCTCGCGCGGACTGAACTACGGGCTGGGATGTTTTGCGGGAGTCCGGGGCTACCTTGCCGACGACGGGCAGCAGCTTTTCGTATTCAGGCTCGATGACCACATACGCCGTCTGGAGCTTTCGGCAAAGCTGCTGTTCTTGCGGTTGGAGCCGTTTGCACAGGCGCGCCAGGCCGTGCTCGATCTGCTGCGTCACAACGAGGTCCACTATGACGTGTACATACGGCCCATGGTGATCAGCAATTCGAACGAGCTTTCGCCCGTGTTGCGCGAGCAGGACAGCTCGTTCATCGTGTATTGCTTGCCGCTGAAGCGTTACATCGACAAGGAGTCCATCGACGTCTGCGTCTCCTCCTGGCGGCGGACGTCGGACAATGCCATTCCCTCGCGCGCCAAGCCGACGGGGGGTTACCTGAACAGCGCCCTCGCGCGGCGCGAGGCCTTTGACAATGGCTTTGACGAGGCCATCCTGCTCACCGAGGCTGGCATGGTCAGCGAAGGCAGCGCGGAGCACGTGTTCATCGTGCGCGACGGGCAGCTGATCTCGCCACCGTCCACCGAGCATAACCTGGACGGGATCACGCGTCGCAGCCTGATCGCCATGGCTCAGGAAGACCTCGGGCTGCCGGTGTGTGAACGCCCGGTGGGGCGTACCGAGCTGTACACGGCCGATGAGATGTTCCTGTGCGGCACAGGCGCCGAGGTCACCCCAGTACGCTCCGTGGACCGGCGCAAGATCGGCGAAGGCGGCGTGGGGCCGATCACCACGCGCCTGAAGGACCATTTTAATGATGTCGTTCACGGCCGCGTCCCCGAGCGGGCGCGCTGGCTCACGCCTGTCTGGGGCTGAGGTCTGGGCCTGAGGGTCCGCGGCTGGGCCGCCGGATATCGAGCTGCGCCGTCCCGGTCTGGGGCGGCGTCGCTGGTTTTGCGCCGCGCAACCCGCCGAGCGCCGACCCGATACTCAGGAGGGGTCAGGACCCGGCAGTGGCTTGTCGAGAATGGTGTACTCGAGCTCCCGGGCAACTCCTGAGCGCAGGTAACTCACCCGCAGCTTGTCCGTCTTGCGCAGGGATTCAAAAGCGGCATGCGCCTCGGCAGGCTGCTCGATGGGCATGCCGTTCACCCGTGTGATGATGTCGCCCGGCGCGAGGTCGACCCCCTGCCACCACGAGAGCGGCTTTAGCTCGACGATACGGAAACCGACGAATGTCCCCTGGTCGACATAGGCCTGCAGCTCGACGTGTTGCAGAAAACGTCCCAATCCGCCCTCCAGCGCGGCGTCGACGTCACGCCGCCACAGGCTACCCGGCGGCGCTGGAGTCAGATCCTCGACACTGACGTCCACCCCCGCCGGTGGCGCGGTGGGATACTCCGACTCCGGATAGCGCGAGCCGCAAGCCGATAGGGCAGCACACGCGAACAGCGTGGCCGCCACCGCCCTGGCCCGTGACGGAACATGCATACTCTTCTGGATCACTGGTGACCCGCTCCGGGCCGGGGCCGAATCAGCGGGAAACACCGGACCTCCGGGCACCAGCACAGGACACGAGTTACTAGCATTGGCTGACACGCACAGGCTCCTCGCAAAGTCTCAGGCTATGCCCGAAAGTTTGCCAGGCGGCAAGCCGCTCCGCCGTTGCTCATCCTACGTTCGTCGCGAGGTACTTTTCTGGCGCCCCAGCCCTTCTTCGGCGTCAGCATTCAATTGAGCTGGCAAAGGCCTCGGCGATGGCGCGGACAAGTCCTTTTTGAACCTGTTCGATGCCCACGTCCGCGTGAACATGCACCAGGCGGTCCTCCGGCAAGAGGGTCTCCGCCGCAGCGTAAATCCGGGCGAGACGTCGCTGGAGATCTCGATGCTCGAACAGCTCCAGGGGCTCACCCCGATCTCTCCGGCGCAGCTCGGCCAGCTCCGGATCGACATCCAAGATCAACGTCAGATCCGGGCGCAGAGCGCGCTGATTGATCGCCCGCAGCCAGGGCACGACGTCCTGCTCCGTCGGCGCGGTCGCGGACTGATATGCCAGGCTCGACAGATCATAACGATCGCAAATCACCGTAACGCCAGCGCTCAACGCCGGAGCGATCTCGCTTGCGACGTGCTCCAGGCGATCGGCGGCAAATAACAAAGCCATTCCGTCCCACGTGGGCGCGCCGATCTCCTCCCCGGAAAGTATCTGGCGCAGGAGCCGCCCGACGCGACCCGTGGATGGCTCATGCGTAAAACGTGCCGGTATGCCCGAGCTCGAGAGTGCCCGGACGAGTAGCTGTGCCTGCGTCGTGGTCCCGGAGCCGTCAATCCCTTCGAGGACGATGAAACGTCCAGCAACGGCCGGACCCAGCCCGTCAGCGCTGCTCACGTGGCCTGCTCGATCCACGCTGGGGGCTCGTCCACTCCGAGCACCAGGTTGTCGATCAGGCGCGTCGTCCCAACGCGCGCTGCCAGGAGCACGCAGGCTCGTCCGGGCGCGACCTCGCCTCCCGACACCGGACGCAGATCCGCGCTATCGACCAGCGCCGCGTATTCCACCTGCAACTCTGCCTGTCCCAGCGCCGCCGAGATCTGCTCCTGTAGCCGTCCGGCGTCGCGTTCTCCCCCGTCGAACGCCTGGGAAACGCGGGCCAGGGCTCGCGGCAACGCCAGAGCACGCCGCCGCTCGTCAGGACCGAGGTAGCGGTTCCGAGAGCTCGCCGCCAGGCCATCGGCTTCACGGACCGTGGCTCGTTCCACGATGCGGACTGGCAACAATAGGTCGGTGGTGAGCCGTTTGATCACCTGGAGCTGCTGATAATCCTTGCGCCCGAAGATGGCCGAGCAAGCACCCGTCGCGGCGAAAAGTTTGGTGACCACCGTCGCCACGCCCTCGAAATGCCCGGGGCGGCTAGCTCCGCACCAGGCCTCGGTCAACCCGCGCACGTTGACGCGCGTTGCGTCACCCGCAGGATACATCTCCGCGAGCTCCGGCGCAAAAACCACGTCCACGCCCATTTCCTCGGAGCGTGCCAGATCTCCGGACAGATCTCGCGGATAACGCTGGTAGTCTTCGCCCGGGCCAAACTGCGTCGGATTGACGAAGATACTGACCACCACCGCGTCAGCCACGCCGCGAGCGGCTTGCATCAAGGCCTGGTGTCCATGATGCAAGGCACCCAGCGTGGGCACGAGTCCCACGCGACGCCCGTGCCCACGCAGCTCGTCGCAGAGCGCGCGATACTCCGCCAGCGTGTGTACGAGCCGCGGGCTCACTCCGGCACCTTGGGGCCACTCGCGTAGCGCGCCTCGTCAGGAGCCGCTTCCGGCCGTGGAGCATTGCCAAAGCTGTGGCGATCCTCTGGAAACTCCCCGGAGCGTACCTCCCGCACGTAGGCGCGGGCAGCTGCCTCGACGCTCTCTCCCAGCTCGGCGTAGCGCTTGACGAAGCGCGGCACGAAGCCCTGGAACAGCCCCAGAAAATCGTAACAGACGAGCACCTGCCCGTCACAGTCCGGGCCCGCTCCGATGCCGATCGTCGGCACGCTCACGCTTTCGGTGACCATCTTGGCGACAGCCCGTGGCACCGCCTCCAGGACGATCGAAAACACCCCCGCCCGCTCCAGGGCCCGGGCATCGTTGATCAGACGCTCCCTGCCCGCTTCATCCTTGGCCTGAACGCGGAACCCACCGAGGGTGTGCACCGACTGCGGCGTCAACCCCAGGTGGCCCATCACGGGAATACCGGCGTCCACCATACGTGTCACGGCCGTGCACACGGACCCGCCACCCTCCAGCTTGACGGCCTCGGCCCCCCCCTCCTTGACCAGGCGCCCCGCCGCGGCCAGGGCCTGCTCAGGCGAGATCTGGTAGCTCATGAACGGCAGGTCGGCGACGATCAACGCTCGCGCGGCGCCTCGCCCGACGGCACGGGTATGGTAGATGACGTCCTCCAACGTGACGGCCAACGTATTCGGTAAACCCTGCACCAACATGCCCAGGGTGTCCCCCACGAGCAGGATGTCTACGTGAGCAGCATCGAATACGCGTGCAAAGGTCGCGTCGTACGCCGTCAGCACCGCGATCTTGCTCTCGCCTTTACGCGCGCGTATCGCGGAAGCGGTGATTTTTTCCTGTGCCATGGGGCCCTCCACCTCTCTTAATGCCGTGCGCGAGAACTCGCAAACCGTTCGCGGCGGAACACGCTCGAGTCCTGCCATTGCCCGACTCGTCGGCTGCGCCCTGCTGCTCCCGTTCTGGGCATCCGCCTGTACGCGGGCGCCGCTCCCCTGCCGTTCGTCCGTTGCCTGCTCCAGCGGCAGCGAGTGCCTGGCCCATCGTTGCGTACCGATCGGAGCCGAACCCGTGGCCCCCGGCAGCACCCGGCTCGTGCTGGAGCCCAGCGCCGTGGCCGTGGTGCGCGTGCACGGCGCGCCGGGAGCTCTGCCCGCCAGCGTGACGTTCGGCGGCCCGCCCCGGCAGAGCGAGCAGCTGCTCTTGCGTTTCCCTGACACCTGGGCGGCTCTGCAGGTGGACGCTGCCTTTTTGCTGCTTTCCCCGGCGCTGGCTGCGGATCCGACGGGGCCCGACATCGAGGTGAGCGTTCGTCTGGCGGCTGCGGATTGGCCCTCGGGAGCGATCAGCGAAGCGCCTCAGGGCAGAGGACCTCGTAGCCTGGGCCTCGCACGTACGCGTCCCCCCGCACTGCTCCGAGTCGACGTGAGCGCCCAGCTTCGAGCCTCGGCGGAAGCGGGCGTTCGTGACTGGGGCTTCGTGATCGCTGCCGTCAGGGAGAACGATCGCGAGCGAGGCGCCACCTACCTCACCGGGGCCGACGGGCACGCGCCACGGCTCGAGGTGTACGGATCACCTGCCGCACCTGCCCGCCCGCCGCGCTGAGGCTTGCGCCTCCGAACCCCAAATGGCCGGTCGACCTGTTCAGTGAACCCCAGCTGCGAGCGATCTGGAGGGCATAAAGTCGGGCCTGCCGGGCCGCGCGAGCTACTAATCTGACGCCATGGGCGACGCAGAGCCGATCCTCAGCGTACGTCACCTGGTGACCGGGTTCATGAGCGACGCCGGGACCAGCGCTGCAGAGTCCCCCATCGAAAGCGTTCTGGACGACGTGTCCTTCGAGATCAAGCGCCGGGCCATCGTCGGAGTGGTCGGCGAAAGTGGATCTGGCAAGACGGTCCTGGCGCTGTCCATCGCCCGGCTCTTACCAGCGAGCGCCCGCATCCTGGCGGGTGAGATCGAGTTCGAAGGTCGAGATCTTCTGCAGCTGCCTGAACGAGAGCTCGCGGCGCTTCGAGGGCGTCGGCTGGCCATGGCCTTCCAACAACCCGCCACGGCGCTCAGTCCCGTCCACACGGTGGCTGGGCAATTCGCGATCGCGCAAAGAGCGCTCGGTCAACTCCCGCAGCTCGACCTGCTCGGGCGCGCACGGCGCGCGGCCCGGGCTCGCTCGATCGAGTTGCTGGAGCAAGTCGAGCTGCCGGATCCCGCCGGGGTCCTCGATGCGTACCCACATCAGCTGTCCGCCGGCATGCGCCGGCGCGTGCTGATCGCGATGGCGTTGTTGGGCGGACCTGCGCTCCTGATCGCCGACGAGCCGACCGCGGGCCTGGATGCTCCCACGCAGGCGCAAATGCTCGACCTTTTCAGGCGTCTTGCTCAGGATCAGGGCATGAGCGCCCTCATCATCAGCCAAGATCTTGCGGCCGTGGCACAGATCGCGACGGACGTCCTCGTGATGTATAGAGGACAGATCGTGGAAGCCGGTCCCGTACGGAGCGTCTTTTCTGAGGCGCAACACCCCTACACGAGAGCATTGCTCCGTCAGTTAAAGCAATCGAATGCGCCGGCTCCGAGCCGAATGGCCTCGCGTGGCAGCGGACCTCCGCCGACGCAGGATCGGCAGCCAGAGTCCGCGGTTCCCTCCGAGCGTGCATGTCGCTTCGCCGAGCGCTGCGTGCGCCGTGCTGCTACGCCAGAGGCATTTCCGCGCTGCCGCGCTGACCTCCCCAGCCTGGAGCCCGCCTCGGCACGGCACCGCGCTCGATGTTTCTACCCGCAGCTGACGGATCTCGAACCGCATGATTAATCAGGTGCTTTGCGAGCCGTCCGAGCTGGACGCGACCGATGGTTCAACCCCGCTGATCCAGGGCCATGCCCTGTCCAAATTTTTCAGCGTACGCCACGGCATGTTCGGCAAGAAGCGGCTCGTTCGGGCCGTGCAGGACGCGTCCATCGGCATCGCCGCCGGGCAGACCGTGGGCCTCGTGGGCGAGAGCGGCAGCGGCAAGACGACGCTCGGGAGGCTCCTGCTGCGCTTGATCGAGCCCAGCTTCGGGCGAGTCTGGTTCGATGGCCATGAGATTACGCACCAGCATGAGCGCGACCTGCGCGCTCTGCGTCGCCAGATGCAGCTCTTGTTTCAGGACGCACCGGCGTCCCTGGACGCGCGAATGCGTGTCTCGGACATCGTCGCCGAGCCCCTGCGCATCCACGGCCGGGAAAGCGACGCGGAGACGCAGCGGCGCGTGAGTGAGCTACTGAGCAGCGTTGGACTGCCGCTGCGGCTGCTGGGACGGCGCCCCCCGGAGCTGAGCGGCGGCGAGTGTCAGCGGCTCTGTCTGGCGCGTGCGCTCGCGTCCACGCCGCGCTTCATCGTATGCGACGAGCCGGTTGCTGGGCTCGACCTGCTGGAGCAAGCTCAAATCGCCGAGCTCTTGCTGTCCCTGCAGGCGGAGCACCATATCTCCTATCTGTTCATCTCGCATGACCTGCGGCTGGTCTCTAAAATCAGCCGCACCGTCTACGTGATGTATGCCGGTCACGTCGTGGAGAGCGGTGACACGGCATTGTTACGGCAGCACGCCGGCCATCCTTATACACGAGCTCTGCTGAACGCGGTTCCGGAGCTAGAGCCGACGCGCCGCCGGCTCCGAGTGCTGCTCGACGGCAGACCTCCCAGCCCGTTTCAGCCGATCGACGGCTGCGCCTTCCACCCGCGTTGCCCGCGCGCCGAGCCGGGCCTATGCGAACGCGAGCTGCCGCCACTCACGGAAGTGGCCCCCGGACATCAGGTCGCGTGCTGGTATCCTCACACTTGAGCCGGAACGCGCAAACGCGGGGGGCGACGTCCGCGGGCCTCCAGGTTCGAGAGACGCTTTGAGACCACGGCGGCAGGCCCTCAGCCGCCTTCTGGATGGGGGGGACGCCGGCGCGTCGCGAGGTAGCTGGCCTCCAGGCTTTGACCCGCCTCCAGGCTCAGGATGCCCACCCCTTGCTCCAGCAACGCGCGCAGGATCAGGGCATTATTTGCGGCGACGCTCGCGGTTCCGCTCGAACGCACGCTGAGCACGGGCTCACTCCATTCGAAGGTCGCCGAGCTCACCTGCTCAGCCAGGCGGCGCAGGTCCGGCGAGCCGGTGAGTGTCAGCCGCGCCAGTGTGTTGCATTCGAGCAACGTCTGCATCGGCCCCTGCCGCACCAACCGCCCCTGTTCGATGAACACGGCGTAGTCGCATAGGCCCTCCAGCTCACTCAGGACGTGGGAGCTGATCAGCAAGCTACGCTGCCCGCGCCGCTCCGAAAACAGCTCACGCATCTCGGCCACCAGCTCCGGATCGAGCCCCGCCGTGGGCTCGTCCAGCAGGATCAGCTCCGGATCACCCAGGAATGCCTGCGCCACGCTGAAGCGCCGCCGCATGCCGTGCGAGAGCTGCCTCTGCTGGGCGTTGGCGCGATCGGCCAGATGAACACGGTCGAGCCAATGGTCTGCCTCCCGGCGCGCGTCCGCTCGGGACAACCCCTGGAGCTCGGCATAATACCGCAAGCTCTGACGCAGGCTGGCGTGCGGGCTCGGGAGGCTGTCCTGGGGCATCAGGCTGACACGGCCAGCGTGCCGTGCGGCATCAAAAGGTCCGTCGCCGAACAGCTCCACGCTGCCGGCATCCGGCACCAACAGACCCGTGAGCAACCCGAAGGCGGTGGTCTTGCCGGAGCCATTGGGGCCTATCACCGCACAGATCGAGCCCTTGGGAATGCTCAGGCTCAAGCCGTCCAGCGCGACGCGCCTGCCATAACGTTTACAAAGCTCGCGTGTTACAACGACGTTCACGCGTCCCTCCGGCGAAACACCAATAGACCGAGAGCGAAAGCTGCGGCGCCGATGCCGAGCAATGCGCCCATCGCGAACAGCGACGTGAGCCAGTGAGGGGACCACAGACGCAGCTGGTACTGCGCCGGAAAGAGCCAGGCCAGATGCTGGGCCCCGGGCGCCCGCTCCGGCACCCATTCCGCCTGGCTGAGCGCGTGACCCAGCCACAACGAGAACATCGCCAGGACCGACAGGGCCCAGGCGCGCGCCGGCGCGCGGCCGAGCAGTGAGAGGCCAGAGAAAATGCCCAGGTACGCCAGTCCATAGATCCAGGCCCGGAACGCCGCGCGCAACAGCCAGAGCAGACTCGGCCCGTCCAGGCGCGCTTGATAATAGGCCACCGCGGCCGTCACGAGGGCGCCGAGCAGTAACCCCACACCGAGCAACAGCGCATGGCCCAGCAGCTTGCCCAACGACCACGACAGGCGGTCGCAACGTGTGAGGACAAACCGCGTGGCGCCCTGCGCGAGATCGCCGGCGTGGGCGCTAGCGGAGGTCATCAACACGAGGGGCGCGACCAGGTGCAGCGCCATGAAGCCGTAGAACAACGCGAGCGGCTCGATCCGAGACAACTCCTCGCGCAGCGCGGCGTCGTCGATCAAGCTCGAGAGCACGCGCGGAAGCGCCTGCCGACGCACCATGTCGTCCGGCAGGTGTGCGCCCAGGCCCGGTAGCAAGCTATCCCGCGCTGCCTGCTCCGCCGCAGCCAGGACCCTGGAAAAAATATAGGCGCCCAGCGCGGCCCCCGCTCCGTACACGGTGAGCACCACCACGACCAGGCGAGAACGCAAAGACTCGCCCAGCTCGAAGCGGGCGACAATCCAGAGCTTGTGCAAGCTCAATGGCGCACCCCAGACGTTTTCAACTTCCTCACGTCGACCAGGGTTCCAAGAGGGTGTCCATTTCGTCCGACCAGCAATACCGCAGGTCCCCCGCTGGATATACGAGACACGACGGGTCCAGGCGCATTCAGCCATTCTGCCGTGGTAAACTCGGCGAGGTCAACGTGCTGCGCCGGCGCGACTCCGGCCCCTCGCGAAGGCCTGTAGTCCCCTGTATCACTGAATCCCTTGCCTAAATTCGGCGGCTCCAGACGGGAGGATGCCGCGAGAGCGCTGCGGCAAGGGCAACCCTCTGCCCCAGGAGGTCGCTTCTACATTTGCCTGGAACTTACGTTCCAGGGCAGTAGGCTGATACTCCACCGTGCGCACGAGCTCTCGCAATTTCGCCATCCTGCTCTTCGACGAGGTCGAGCTCCTGGACGTGGCGGGCGTGATGCAGGTGGCTTCGCTGGCTGGCAGGCACTGGAACTGGCGCCCCTTCCGCCTGATCCCCACCGCCCTCGACGCCGGCCTGGTCGAAACGCGCAGCCAGCTGCGGATCGAGGCCAGGGTCGCGCTCTCGGACTGTCCAGCGCCGGAAATACTGCTGGTCCCCGGTGGCTACGGCGCGCGCCGAGCCGCGCAGGACCCGCGCATCACGAGCTTTTGCGCCAGGGTGTGTCCGCACGCTCAACTCACGCTGGCGATCGGCGCCGGGGTCACGGTGCTCGGAGCCGCCGGGCTCCTGGACGGCGCGGAGGTCGCCGTGGCGCCGGAGTCACGCGAATGGCTGAGCGGCGCCTTACCCAACACGCGACTGCTGGAGTCGACCGAGATCGTGAGCTCGGCAGCCGGCAAACTCTTGACTATCGCCAGCGGCACTCAGTCCATCGATCTCGGGCTGGCGGTGGTCGAACGCTTTCTGGGAGCCAAAGCGGCGAGCAGCCTGCGCATCAGTCTGGGTCACCCGGTCCCCGTGACGCGGCTCGATCTCGGCGAGGCGTTCAAGCTCATGCCTCGTTAGCGAGTCATGACGCGCGCGTGCGAGAATGCGCCCGCCAGCGGGGCGACAGCGTCGTCATGCGTCGCTGCTCAGGGCCTCGGGGCGACACCCGGCGCGGCGAGAGGCCCTGCGTCGGGGAACAACGAGCGAGCCGCGCGGCCCGCGTCAGAACGCGGGGCCAGCGCGGCGGGAGCCGCTCCGTTGCAGGTCGCCGCGAACAACTCGACCGCGCGTCCGCGCGGTGTCGCGAACAAAAGCTGCTCACCACTCGCGGCCAGGGCCGCCGCCGTGTTCATGTCGGCGGGCAGCCGCAGCGCGGTGCCGCCGGGGGGGAAGCGATCGATGCGCATCAAGACGCTGCTGTCCTGCGCATCTGGAAAGGTCAACCACGGTGCTTCGCCAACGCCCGCGGCCAGCCAGCTCGGCTCACCTGAACCGAGATTCTCCTCGCGCACCGGCGCGACGTCGCGGCTTCCATCGCTGCGTAGCTCCGCCATCAAGACACGTCCGCCGCTCGCGGTCGGCGTCACCGCACCCTGACGCCACACGATCCAGGCGTGACCTGCCGGGCTGGTCGTGAGATCGTAACCCACGACGCGCTCTTCCTTCGCCGTCAGACGCCGCAACTCCCCCACTGGGTGGCCCTGGAAATCGAGCGGAAGGATCTCGATCCAACGCGCGCCATACGACAGCTGGGCGGTCCGATCCTCTTGGTCCCTGCCGCCCGGGTCATAGACGCGCGCCCGACCCTCTCCGCGTGCGGCGTTCGCCAACCAGCCCAGCCAATACCCACCCGGACGCTCCGTCAGGCGCGGACGTTCGGCATCGATCCCCGAGGCGGAGAGCGACCTGCCCTCGACGGGGCTGGAGCTCGCTCCGTGCACTGCCCCATCCAGTGTCATCGTCGCGACCAGCACGCGGCCATGACTGTCGGAGGGGGACCAGTCATCCCATGCGATCACGACCTGGCCGGCGTGGGCCACCAGCTCAAATGCATTCGACTCGTCGCTGAGCGTGCGCGGCCCGGGGTGCCAGCTGAGTGGAGCATCGAGCGCACCTCCCCGCACACGAGCCACCCGAATCTGATGGCCACCCGGGACCGGCTCGTGCACACCCACCACGAGATCCGCGCCATCGCGCGCGAGCCGCGGCGCCGAGACATCTCCCTGTAAGCGCCCGAGCTCCAGCAACTGCGACGGCAGCGCGTCCGAAGCCAGCCGCCCGAGCAGCGCCACCGCGCCGCGAGGCTCGTGACGCAGCCCGGTGGCGAACAAGTCTCCGCCGATCGAGAGCCCCACTCCCGGCTCGGTCGAGAACGGCAGCTCCAGGGGCGAATCCGGCTCGCTCGCCCGGCCCTTAACCTCCGCGCCACTCGCCTCCAGGGTCAATTGCAAGCTGCCTCGCCGACAGTCGGCGGCCTCGGCCGCCACCTCCGCCGGCCCACTCGGTTCTGTGGGCTCATCAGAGCAACGACAGCTAGTGCAGAGGACGGCGCACGCCACGAACAAAAGCGGAGCTCGCGTGAGCGCGCGCTGCCCAGCTGGCCGTAGCTCGGTCCGCTGCGACAAACCACGCAGCGCCCGGGAGCGCGAACGAATGCGTAGAGTGATCAAGAGTGAACCGACCCTAATCTCGTGTCGTCCGGCTCACAAATGTTTTAGGGTGCCGGGCCCTGCGAACGAGTAGCTGCCACCGCATGTCCCCTGCCTTACCCCAACCGTACCGACCCAATCCGCTGCTCCGGGCGCTGTATCAGCGCTTCTTCAGCCAGATACAGATCGACGAGACCTGGGTAGCGCAGGTGCATAAGCTCGCCGCGCAGGGCACCGTCGTATACATCCTGCGCAATCTCAATTTCGTCGACTTCTTTGCGCTCGACTATCTGACGAAGCAGTTCAACCTGCCCGAGATCCGCTTTGCCAATGACCTCGGTCTGTGGGTGCTGAACCCGATGGGCAAGGGTTGGCTGAACGCCATCTTCCCGAGGAATCCCGTACCAGCCGACGAGCTGAGCGCCGCGCTGACGCTGGGCGGCTCCGCCGTGCTCTTCCTGAAGCGGCCCCCCAGCGTGCTCGACGTCGCAGCCGGCGCCAGCGGCGGGCGCGGGCTCAAGCAAGGCGACGAGCTCGTCCAGGCGATGATTCGGCTGCAGCGCAACACGGATGTACCGATCTTGCTGGTACCGCAGTTGTTTCTGTGGACCAAGCGGCCCGACACACGTGGCACCCGCATGCTGGACATGGTGTTCGGGCCGCGCGAGTGGGCCAGCCCGGTGCGCACCATCGGGCAGTTCTTGTCCAACTATCGTCACGTGGAGCTGAAGGCGGGAGAAGCCGTCAACCTGGCGGAGTTCTTGCGCAGCTACCCGGACGCGAGCGATACGGCGTTGATCAGCCGGCTCACGTATACGATGTTGCGCCGGCTCGAGCGCGAGCGGCGATCCGTGACGGGGCCCGCGGTGAAATCGCCCGAACGCGTACGCCAGGAGATCCTGCGCAGTCCACGTTTTCGAGCCGAGGTAAAGAAGCTCACTCGCACGGGTAAGAGCGAGGCCGAGCTCGTCGAGCAGTCCTTGTCGGTGCTCCGGGCGATGCAGGCCACGCCGGAGGGCGCGATGCGCAGCGTCCTGGCCGTCGCCCTGGATCGCCTGTTTCAACGCATCTACGCAGGCATCGACGTGGACAAGGAGGGCATCGCGCGCATCCGCCACGAGAGCAAGGAGAAGTCCCTCGTTTTCTTGCCGAGTCACAAGAGCCACATCGACTACCTGATTCTGTCCTACGCGTTCAACGAGGAGAACCTGCCGCTGCCGCTGATCGCCGCGGGTGACAACCTCACGTTCTTCCCGATGGGGCCGATCTTCCGCCGGGCGGGGGCTTTCTTCATCCGCCGATCCTTCGCCGGTGACGCGCTCTATCCCATCGTGGTGGACGCTTACGTGCGCCGCCTGATCCGCGAGGGTTACCCGCTCGAGATGTTCCTGGAGGGTGGGCGCAGTCGCACCGGGAAGTTATTGGCGCCGAAGTTCGGGCTGCTGAAGATGGTGGTGAGCGCAGCCCTCGCCGTCTCGCAACGCCCGGTGTGTTTCGTGCCCGTGAGCATCGGTTACGAGCGGGTCGTCGAGTCCTACGATCTGGAGCTGGGCGGCGGCGAAAAGGCCAAAGAGGACGCGGCCGGACTGCTCGGCGCCACCGGCATTTTAAAGTCACGCTATGGCCGCATCAACCTGCAGTTCGGGCAGATCCTGAGCCTGGATCATATCCGCTCCGATCTGGGTTTGCCGGCGGGCCCGCTGTCGCCGGCCAAACAGCGCGCCCTGGTCACGCGGCTAGGCAATCGCGTGATGGATGAGATCAACCGTGTCACCGCCGTGACGCCGGGTGCGCTGACCGCCTTGGCGCTGCTCAGCTACCACCGTCGGGGCCAGACCCACGAGAAGCTGCTCTTGCGCTGCGAGCGCTTGCTCGCGACGTTGCGTGGGCTCGGTGCGCGCACCACACCCGCCTTGACCGCGGCGGGCAGCACCAGCTTGCGCTCGGAGGCTATCCGAGAAGCTGCACAAATGTTCGCCGATGGCGAGCTCCTGAACGTGCATTACCCGGCCGAGGTCGGATCGCGCAAGCGCACCAAACCACGCGCTGGGCGCGGAGCGATCTACATGATCCCCGAGGAAAAGCGCCTACAGCTGGACGGCTCGAAGAACATCATCATCCACTTTTTCCTGGAGCGCGCGCTCGTATCGATGGCGCTGCTCTTGCCGCCAGGCCGCACGCTCGGGGAACCGGATGCGCGTGCCCGCGTGCAAGAGCTGTCGCGCTTGTTCAAGTATGAGTTCCGCTTCCGGGCGGACGCGAGCTTCGACACGATCTTCGAAGAGACGGTGGCGGGCATGCTGGAAAATGGCGATCTGGAGCGCCGCCAGGACAAGCTCGCGGCAGGGCCCGGGCGGGACGGATGGACCGGGCATCAATGGCTGATGACCTACGCGGCGCTGCTGCGAAATTTCGTGGAGTCCTACCGCATCGCCGCGCGCGGTCTGGCGGGTCTGCGCGCTGGCCCATTGCATGCCAAGGAGCTGGTCAAGCAGGCGCTCGCCACGGGCCGCTTGATGTACCTGTCGGGCGAGGTGGAGCGCGCGGAGGCGATCAGCAAGCCCATCCTCCAGAACGCCTTCGCGGCCTTCCAGGATCTCGGGTACCTCACGCAAGCGGGTGGCCAGCTGCACCTGCCCACCGAGCCCAAAGAGGACCGCGTGGCGGCGTTGGAGGAGTCCATCGCCAAATACCTGGACCGAGAAGCACCCGCATGAGGCAGAGCGCGGAGCTCAGCCGGCAGTGGCTCAGCCGGCAGTGGTTCAGCCGGCAGTGGCTCAGCCGGCAGTGGCTCAGCCGGCAGTGGCTCAGCCGGCAGTGCACGACCCTGGCGGAACATGACTGACCCGAGGCGGAGTCGACCGAGGCGGCGGCTCGTGCTGGGCCTTTGCGCCGCGCTGCCCTGTCTGGCTGCATCCGCGTGTTTTGGCACGCCAACTCCACTCGCGCCGGGGCTCTCGGGATCGGTGGGGTGGCCACATCACGGCGTCCAGACGGGCGCGATCGAGCTGCCCGAGCAGGGTCCGGGTTTCGCGCGCTTCAGGAGCCAGGGGACCTATTACTGGGGGCAGCCGTCGCTGGTGAACGGCATTCAGGAGGCCGCTCGAGCGGTGGAACGTGATCTCCCCGGGGGCGCCCCCCTGGTCGTTGGCGACCTCTCGGCGAAAAGAGGCGGCAAGATCTCGCGACACCACACGCACCGATCGGGGCGGGATGTCGATCTGTTGTGGTACGTGACGACGCTGGATGGCGTGTCCATTCGAAACCCATCCTTCGTGCCGCTCGGCAACGACGGGCTCGCACACATCTCGCACGGCCGCGGCTACGTGCGCCTGGATGTCCCGCGCGAGTGGCAGCTGATCAAGGCACTGCTCACCTCTCCGCACGTGCAGGTGCAGTGGCTGTTCGCGAGCAGCGTGGTGGAGGCGTTGGTCATCGACTACGCGCTGGCCCGAGCTGAAGATCCGGAGCTGATCTGGCGCGCCCAGAACGTGATGAATGAGCCTGCCGACGGCCTGCCCCACGACGATCACCTGCACCTGCGCATCGCGTGCTCTCCCGAGGCGAGCGTGCAGGGCTGCGAAGGTGGCGGCCCGTACTGGGAGTGGCTGCCGACCCCGGCGGCGCTCCAACCGCTCGACGACAATGACCTGCAGCTGCTGAACGCGCGAGGAATTTGAGATGGAAGGCCAAGTCATCCACGGCGACTGCCTGACCTGCCTCGCCGACGTCGCCGCGACTGGGCGGCGCTTCGATCTGATCTACGTCGATCCTCCCTTCAATGCCGGCGGCAAACGCAAAGCACGTCTGTCCGCCGGGGTCGAGCGCTCCAAGGGGACGCTCGCCTACTCGGATCATTTTGGGAGCGTCGATGCGTTCGTCGCCATGCTCGAGCCGAGGCTCGATGCCATGCGTGGCTGCCTCAGTGATCGAGGAAGTCTGTGGTTACACCTCAGCCACCACACGGTGCACGAGGTCAAATCCGCGGCGGACAGAGTCTTCGGTCGAGGCTGCTTTCAGGGCGAAATCATCTGGCTTCCAGGCAACGGCGGGCGCCGCCGTACAGGCCCGAGCGTCACGCACCAGACGATCCTGATCTACAGCAAAGGGCCGGCGATGATCTGGAATGGCGAGGACGCCGCGCTCCGGGAGCCCTTCGCCGGCACCAGCCTGCGCATGCACTTCAGGTCGGTAGACGCTGAAGGTCGCCAGTATCGAGAGCGAGTGATCGCGGGCAAGGCCTATCGCTATTACGCTGACGCCGGGCGCCGCATCGGCAGCGTGTGGGCGGACTGCCCCGCCATGAATGCCAATACGCCCCTCTCGACGGAGACCACCGGCTACCCCACGCAAAAGCCTGAGGCCTTGTTGGAGCGCATCATCCGGGCTGCCAGCACGCCCCTGAGCGCCGTGCTGGATCCGATGTGCGGCTCGGGCACCACGCTCGCCGTGGCAACACGCCTGGGGCGCCGTGCGCTCGGCATCGACCGGAGCCCGGTTGCCTGCGGAATCGCGCGGGCGCGGTTAAAAGCCACAGTGGCGGCTCAGGAGGTCCTGGCTGGCCGCAAACCCGCGGGGAAATCGCAGGGATCGGCCGAGGAAATAAGCTGAAAGATCGAGAACATGCCGGCACTGATCGGCGCCCGAACTATACTTGCGGAGGACCGGAACGCCGTACAAAGTCAGGGGACCGCACCCTGCGGAGCTCCCCTGCCCCAGACGCCGGGTCCCAGAACCCCGCCCGATGACGAAAGTGATAGCCGATGCTCAATTTCAATCTCTCCGAGGAACAAAGCGCGCTCTCCGAGGCCGCGCGGCGCTTCGCCAAGGAGCGCATCATTCCAGCTGCGGCCGCGGCTGACCGAGACGCCAAGTTTCCGCGCGACATCTTCGAGGAGGCCTGGCGCCTCGGCTTGATCAACACCACGGTGGCCACCGAATACGGGGGCGCTGGCATGGGCGAGCTGGACAACGCGCTGATCACGGAGCAGCTCGCGTATGGCTGCACCGGTATTCAAACCAGCATGCTGGCCAACACGCTTGCGGGGACTCCGATCCAGCTCGCAGGCAACGACGCTCAGAAGAAGAAATACCTGGGGCTGCTCACCAGTGAGCCAGTCTTCGCCGCCTATTGCACCACCGAGCCGAGCGGCGGAAGTGACGTGGCCGCGCTCAAGACCCAGTACACGAAAGTTGGCTCCGACTACGTCCTGAACGGGGAAAAGTGCTGGATCACCAACGCCAGCCTCGCGAGCTTCTACGTCGTCTTTGCCACAGCCGACGCGAGCAAGAAGCACAAGGGCATCGCGGCGTTCATCGTGGATCGAGACACGCCGGGCCTCAGGGTGGGCAAACACGAAGACAAGATGGGGCAACGCGCCAGCGACACGGCGGCCGTTCATTTCGAGGACGTCAAGGTCAGCTCAGCCAATATGCTCGCGCCCGAGGGTCAGGGCTTCAAGCTCGCCATGGAAACCTTCAATCAGACCCGGCCCGACATCGGCGCGATGGCGGCGGGGCTCATGCAGCGCTGTCTCGATGAATCGGTCAACTACGCACGCGAGCGCAAGGCATTCGGGGTGCCCATCGGCGAGCATCAGCTGGTGGGTGCAATGCTGGCGGACATGGCCATTCGTACCGAAGCCACGCGGCTTTTGTACCAGAAGGCGGCCTGGAACCTGGACCACGGCGTGCGCATGCCGATGGCATCGGCCTTCGCCAAGGCGTTTGGAGCCGACGCCGCGATGCAGTCTTCCATCGACGCCGTGCAGGTCTTTGGGGGCAATGGTTACGTCAAGGACTACCCCGTGGAGAAGTTGATGCGGGACGCCAAGGTCCTGCAGATCTACGAGGGCACGAGCCAGATTCAGCGCGTGGTGATCTCGCGGGCATTGCTCAAGGGCAGCTGAGCCGAAGCTCCCCGCTCCCCGTTGAGCCAGCTCCCTCGAAAGCGGCGCCGCTACCGGCGCCTATCGAGGTCCGGCTCGCGTCTCGTAAGTAACGAGCGCCATGCCACGGGCCGATTCGCCTGCGACGGCCCGTGGCACGGCGCGCTCGGCGCAGCCTGGACGCGAGACTACCTTTGCTAGTTTGCGGCGCCCGGCGCCGGCGTGCCTTGTCTCTCGCCAGAGGACGATGCCGTGAACCATTCCGGAACGTACCTGAGGATTGTTACTTCCGAGACAGGACACTAGCCCGGCAGCTCAGCGCGGGCGGCGGCGAGGAGATCGAACAGGGCCTGCGGATTCTGCAACGTTCCGGGGTTGACCACGTCCGCGACTTTGGCACCAGCGAGCAGGCGTTTGATGGGCACCTCCAGCTTCTTGCCGCTGAGCGTGCGCGGGACATCACTCACCGCGCAGATCTCGTCCGGTACATGCCGGGGGGAGAGCTTGGAGCGGAGGGTTCGCTTCAACTGCTCGACCAGCGCTGCGTCCAGTTGCTGGCCCGGAGCGAGCACCACGAATAGCCAGAGCTTGCCGACCCCGGAAGCGTCGCTGCTATCGACCACGACACTGTCCCGGACCTGCTCCAGCTCCTCCACCACGCGATAAAATTCGCTGGTGCCCATCCGCACCCCCCCGCGATTGAGCGTGGCATCCGAACGCCCGGAGATGACGGCGCTGCCGCGCTCGGTCAACAGGATCCAGTCCCCGTGTCGCCACACTCCCGGGTAGTGGTCGAAGTAGCTCTCCCGATAGCGTTCCCCGTCTGGATCGTTCCAGAAGCTGACGGGCATGCAGGGCATCGGGCTCGCGATCACGAGCTCACCCAGCTGCCCGAGCACCGGTTGCCCCGAAGCATCGAAGGCCTGTACGTCGGCACCCAGCGCACGGCATTGCAGCTCTCCCGCGTGGACGGGGAGCAGCGGAGACGATCCCACGAACGCCGTGCACAGATCCGTGCCACCGCTCACCGAGCCGAGCAGCACGTCATGAGACACCTCCTTATACACCCACTCGAAACCGGCGCTCGGCAAGGGCGCCCCCGTGGAGCCGACCGAGCGCAGGGCGCTCAGGTCGAACGCGGCCCGCGGCACCTGGTGCGCAGCCCTGCACGCCATCAGAAAAGGCGCGCTCACTCCAAAGTAGGTGACCTTCTCCTCTGCGGCCAGGCGCCACAGCGCGCTCAGATCCGGGTGGCCCGGGCTTCCGTCGTACAAAACGATGGTCGCTCCCACCAACAGCCCACCCACGAGATAGTTCCACATCATCCAGCCGGTGGTCGAAAACCAGAAGAAGCGATCCGACTCGCCGATATCGGACTGGAGAGCCAGCACCTTGAGATGCTCGAGCAGCATGCCGCCGTGCCCATGTACGATCGGCTTCGGCAGACCGGTGGTCCCCGACGAAAATAGGATCCATAGGGGATGATCAAATGGCACCGCGTCCACCTGCAGCGGCGCGTCCACGCTCGAGAGTTGCTCAAAATCCAGGTCGCCGGCGGCTCGGCTCGCGTCGCCCACCCACACACACGCCTCCAAGGAAGCGAGCGCGCCGCGCAAGCGCGCGACGTCGGCACGTCGATCAAAGTGTTTGCCCCCGTACCGATACTCCGCGCACGCGATCAGCACCTTGGGAGAGATCTGCGTGAAACGATCGAGCACGCTCTCCACACCGAACTCAGGCGGGCAACTCGACCAGATCGCGCCCAGGCTGGCCGTAGCCAGGAACGCGATCAACGCCTCTGGACCGTTGGTCAGGTATCCGACGACGCGATCGCCGCGGGTAACGCCGAGGCGAGCCAACCCGGCGCGGCAGCGCCCTACTGAAGCGACCAGCTCACCATAAGTGAGCTCGCGCCGGAGACCTGCCTCCGTGCGATGCACCACGGCCAAGCGCGCGCCAGGCGCATGCCGCAGCCGATCCACATAGTTCAGGCCGGCCCCGGGAAACCAGCGAGCACCCGGCATGCGCCGCTGCTCCAGCACACACGTGAAAGTGCGCGGACCCATTTCAAAGTAGTCCCAGAGGCTGCTCCAGAAGTCCTCCAGCGCGTCCACGCTCCAGCGCCAGAGGGCCGCGTAGTCCGCGAAGTCGAGCCCCCGCTCACTTCTCAACCAGCTCATGTAGTGCGCCAAGCGCGATGCCTGCATCCGTTCCCGACTGGGTGTCCAGAGCAGCTGCCCGCCAACGCCGTTACTGCTGTCCATCAACGCCAGTGTACCGCCCGGACGCGCCTCTTGCTGGCCCTCCAGCATGCTTCCCGTGCGCGGACGGGGGGTTCCACCCAGAGGACCGGGAGCCCGCTGCCGGACGGCGGCAGCGGCGGCCGAGGCTGGCGGCCGGGCACGAGCAGGGGTGTGCTCCGGAGCGTCACCCCGCCAGCCGGATGGCGAGGTTTGGGACGCCTCCTCGGGTCTCGAATTCCCAAGCAGGCGCCCGTCGCCGGCCATCTAGCCCAGGCATCGCGGCTGTGGACAATTCAGCTGTGGGCAACCTCTCCCTCGAGCCCCCAAGCACGACCCGGACCGGAGCTCAGGCTCGCGAACCGTCCAGGCGAAACCGATGAGCCGTTGTTTTCCCGGAACGGGCGAGCAGCTGTTGCTGGCCTCTGGATAAGCAGTGGATCAGTGGTGGAGTACTGTCTAGATCAGTACTGGACGGGCGATCCATTCCCTGGCAATCCGCTCAGCCATCTCTGCCCACATTTCTTCATATTGGCCGCCCAGAATCGGACGGGTTGGGGTTTCATCTTGCGACACCCCAACTGGTTGGGGTATACGACTGTTCTTGGTTGGTTCGGCGCCGAGCAAAATCCCCTGATCAGATGTTACTGAGCGGACTAGCAGTGGAGATGCCAATATCAGTGCTGCCCGGCGTTGGGGGTCAAGTCCTCTGGCGTCGGATTACTCGCCTGGGCACTGGACGGGAGACCCAGAGGAGGCTCGGGGTGAGTCGAGGGTCGTCTTTCGCTTCGGTCAAGGCTCGCGGCGCGAGCTTCGGGATGTCGAGGGTGTGGCAGCCATCGGAGCGAAGCAGAGTAGAGCGCCGAGCACGTGGGAGCGGAACGCCGAGCTCGTCGGTCGGTTTTCAGCGCAGGCGCATGATGGGAGGCGATGATGTATCCAATTGGGCCACCGTCGCCCGTCGGCGCACACCCGAAGCCATCGAGCCGGGCAAGAGCGTGACGACGAGCCCGTGATCGTCGGACGGAGGCTCTCAGAGAGCTCCTCCCGAGAAGCTTCTCCTTAAAGAATCAGACGAGTCGGTAACCTACAAAAAGATCTCGGCTCACAGCTCTACTCGAGAGCGATTCATCCATGGCCACTCATCGACACGGCGCGCTCGCACGACCGCGCATCGGTGGAGCTCGGCTTTCCCAACACGGCGCCGCATCCCGAGCGGGTTTGTCTTCAAGAAGCTTGTTACTAAAAATGCGTCCTTCTCGCAGAGACACTGGTCTGCAAGTGAGTGGGTCGAAGTGCCGCGGTGGTGCGGCCAGGAAAGGTGATGTGGATGGCACAGTCGACAATCGTGGG
>WUUC01123966.1_pt1 | contig 21427 bp, 14 predicted proteins | sample 6278441 | NCBI WGS metagenome assembly WUUC01 (sample SAMN13675441, study PRJNA597444) | soil metagenome | isolation source: soil | place: USA: Washington | collected 2017-10
ACAGCACGCCGAGCACGCCGCCGCTCAGGCAGATGAGGAACGACTGCCAGAAGGGGAAGCCCGTCCACCATCCGACGATCACCAGCCCGGGCAGGACGAAGATGATCGCCGAGAGCGTGCCGGCCGCAGAGGCGACCGTCTGGACGATGTTGTTCTCAAGGATCGACGAGTCCTTCACAACGCTCAGGATCGCCATCGAGATGACGGCCGCCGGTATCGACGACGCGAAGGTGAGACCGACCTTGAGGCCGAGATAGACGTTGGCCGCCGTGAAAACCAGCGTGATGAGCACGCCGAGGATCAGGCCGCGCACGGTCAGTTCTTTTTGTTTCATAGCCCTACCTTCCGAATGATTAACACGCTCACCTGATGGCTCCTCAAGTTACACAAATCGGCAAATCAGGCTGATGACCATAGCACCTATGACTGAAGATGCCGCCCCTTCAACTCATGGGCAGTGGCTCTGCAACAGACTCTTAAACACAGACTCCCCCAATCGGCTCGCGGTCGCTCCCAACGCTTTTCGCTAAGGAATTGGGTGCTCAGCCTCTTCCGGCACGTCCATCTTCTCGCTCAACTCCTCCAACGCGTTCAGCGCCTCGTCGTCGTTCCGGGCGAAATTCAGTACCCGCTGGTAGCTGGCCTTAGCGTCGGATAGGTACGGTTCGCCCAACTGTCTGTAGGCGCGGCCGAGCCTCTTGAATGTGTCGGCGGTCTGCAGAACGTTGTTAGCCTCCATGTAGTGATGGACGGCCCCGCGCCAGTCTCCGTGCTTTTCGCCGAGAGCGGCCAGTGCGAGGAATGCCCAGCGCAGCTTCGGAGCCTCTGCCAGCGCCTTGTTGAAGTTCTCGCGAGCCGCGTCGGGGTCGTTTAAGTCAATGTAGACCTCTCCGAGCAGGACGCTGTAGATCGCACGCGGGGCAATTTCAATAGCCTTCATTAGATCACGCCGGGCGCGGACTGGGGAGTGCATGCATTTGTTGATATGGGCGCGTATGACGCGAGCCGGCGGGTAATCGGGCATCGCCTCAATAGCTGCGTCTATGTCGTCCAGGCCCGGATCAACCATCGCCATGCTGACCTTTTTCCCCTCCTTATCGGCCTTCTGGATTTCCCTCTGTAACACGGCTGACGCGCTGATGAGAAGGGCTGGCCCGAAATCGCGTTCCGGCCCGATGGCCTTCTCGGCGGCTGCGTGAGCTTGGTCGAAATTCAGCAGCGCCAAGTGCGCCTGCGCCAACGCTATGTACTCCTCGCGTGTACTGGGTGACGGCAGCGCCTTGACGATGCGTCGGGCCTCATTCAAGACCTCTGGCGGGTGCGCGCCGGACTTTATCGCCTCGTCACTGTCGCACAACAGGGCGAGGCGGACGAACCATGCGTAAGGCTTGTTCGGGTTGAAGGTGAGTGCCTTATTGACCAGCGCTAAAGCCTCATCGCGCTGCCCGACGAGTCGCAGGTGGTCGGACTCATCTATCATCTCGGCCGCCTGTTCGGCCTGAGACAGTTCGCGCATCGGCTCGGCTGGCTCCGGCCAAATGCGCATCGAGCGGAACGTCACAACGCCCGATGCGTAGAGCAGCGCGCAGACCGACAGGGCGACGAGCAGGAAGCCCTCCAGCAGTCGGAGCGGGCGGCGCCATGCGCGGGGGCGCGCGACTACGGGCACAGGGGTGGGGGCAGGCGGTTCCGGGAACATCATCCGCTCCATCTCGCGCGCGCTCTGCGGGCGACGCTTCACATCGAGCGAGAGCGCACGGTTGATCTCCAAGCTGACGTGTTCGTCGAGGTCTGGGTTGTAGAGGCTAATGTCCTTGAGCGGGTCGGCTTCGCCGCGCTCGACGCAACGCACTCTCTTCTCGGCCTCGGGCGGGGTGTGCGTGGTCAGCAGCTTGTAGAGCGTGGCCGCCAGTGAGTAGAGGTCAGAAGCCGGCCGGGCCTGCTCGCGCTGGAACTGCTCGGGCGGCGAATAGCCCGGCGAGTGGCAGCCCCAGTCGTACTCGTCGCGGGAGATGGTATTCATCTCCTCCGTCTGGCCGTAGGCCAGCCCGAGGTCAAGCAGGTAAATTCGCCCGTCCTTCACCTTGAAGTTGGAGGGCTTGAGGTCGCGGTGGCGCACCCCCAGAGAGTGTAGATAGTCCAGTGCGTGGAGGCTCTGCCGCGCCCACTCGAGGACGGTCTCGGCGGGTAGCGGCCCGAGTGCCTTCGGCCTCTTCGCCATCACAGCCGACAGGTCGTCGCCCTCGATGAGATCCATGATCAGAAACTGGACGCTGCCGGCCGTCTGCAAATCAAGGCAGCGCGGCAGCGAAGGATCACGTAGATTGGCGAGGAGTTGAGCCTCGCGCTCAAACGCGGTGCGCATCTCCGGCTCAGGCCGGAGGTTCACCTTAATGGCAACGTGCGACTTGAGGACGGTGTCGAAGGCTTCGAAGACGACACCCATCCCGCCCCGCTTCAACTCGCACTTCAGCACGAATCGAGTCGGCAGTTCAGGCCACCCTTTGGCCGCTTGGGTCTGTTCGTTCTCGGACATGGGGGTATCTCCTTCTAAGACTTACCGTGACGGGCTGTGATCGGCTGTGTCTGATGGTGACGGGTGCGCCTCGCCCATTCGCGGCGTGCGCGGCGGCGTGGATCACCTCGCCGCGCGCACGCGCGGGGGCGGTGCTTTATCGTCGCTCCGGCGCGCTCGGCGTTCGCGTGCGACCTGCTTCTTCTTCATCTCGTCCGACAACTCGGCGTAGACAACCTTCGTATTGGCCGGCAGGGACGAGCAGGAGGAAGAAGCCCAGTCGTACGTAGCGAGGCAGAGGGCGAAGTCGGTATTACCCGCAAGCAGGTGTAGGAACCCGCGCTGAATGCGATGCTTGAGGGCGAGTCCGCGCGGGGTCGTGGTGCCGGCCGCGCCGCCGCCGCGCCGGATCAACTCCAGCGCGACCAGCGCCTGATTGGTTTCAGAGAAGCTCCTCACGCCGAGGAAGGGTGCGATCTTGAACCAGTTCGTTTTTGTGATCTGGAAGTTGCCGGAGGCCGAAGAGCACACGCGCTGGCCGCCCATGCGGAAGCAGTACCAGCACGAGCGGGGCAGCGTGAGTGCCGGGTGGAGTTTGAGGCTGGGCGCGCGGCATCCGCCGACCATAAGGTTCGGCTCGCCGGCTTCGGCCTCGCGGACCACGGCGAGGAAGTGGCGCACGTCGTGCCGCGATACCAGCTTCAGGAGCAGCCGACGCATCTTTGGGCCGTCTACATCTTCGACGTCCCGATCCAACTGGTACTGTCTAGAGAGGCGCTCCATCAGCGCGATCCTTTTCGCCGCAGCCCTAGTGCCCGGCTTCGAAGCCATCTTCGTGGCAGCCTTCGCGGGGCGCTTCTTCTTCGCGGCGGGTGCGGCGATGCCGCCGTGTGCGCCGAGCAAAAGGAGGAGCAGGCTGAGAGTCAGTGTCATGCAGAGGCCGGGCCTTGCGGAACGTCCCCTCGGCGCGCGCCCGGGCCGAAGCTGCGGGCGTGCGCCGGAGGAAACAAGCCGCTCAAACCAGTCGCGGCGCATCCTCGATAGGGTGCGCGAGGTGTGTTCGCTGGTAGTCATGGTTGTTCCTCACTTTCGTCTATCATTCGCCAGCCGTCGGGGAGCTTCAGTCGCTAGCTCAAGTCAACATGGACGTGCGATGGCTCAACCAGCACGCGCCAGCCCCTCGAACGCGCGATCTGCCGGAGCGGCTTGAGCCGCGCGCGGTGCGGCCCCCAACTACGGAGATCCACGGCCTTCCCGCGCAGGTGGTTGCTTATGTAGATCCCGTCGCCGACTTGGCGGGTTATTACGGCGGCCATCGCGGCGATGGCGCGGCGTCGGCTGCGACGATTCGCCTTGAAGGCTTCCGCTATTTCGCCGACAGCTCGCTTGTTGCGGTAGGTAGCGATTACGTGGGCGATGCCGTACTTAACGAAGTTCGGGTACATCGCGGCGGCCTGCTGGCGTTCATCGCGGCCAGTGCTTGTCACGAACAGTTTTAGCCCGCCGGTCTCCTTGCTGTAATCTTTGTGTAGGAGGTCGAGGTTTTGTGTGGCACTAACGGGTTGTGATGACGCCCGCTTCTTCGACTTGCGACTGGTGATCGACGCGACCTTCGCGCGCTTGCGATTGGCCGGCGGCGGGGCGTTCTTTGCGGCGGTGGAGTTTCCCGGCGGGGGCGGAGCAGCCGCGACCGAGCCGGGCGAAGGTTGAAGAGCCTCGGAGTAGAGCAATCCCGGCGCGGGCGCGAAGTCTTCCGCGCCGTCAAACGAATAGTGAGGGTTAGCGTGCAGCAAGCCCTCAGTGTAGAGCAGAAAGAAAACGCTCAGCATAAAGAGCCTCATCTTCTTCAGCATTTCTCTTTTCTCCTTTCACAAGACGCGTTAGGGGTTCGGTTTCGGCCCCGACGGGTTGGCTTATTGTCGTGGCCGGTCTCGGACTGCAACGTATCGGACGGAACTTTGTAAGCGGCCAAACACGGCCCGGACGGTTATTTCACTAAGGTGCTTTGTGCAGCCCCGGATGGGCTTATGCACCCGAAGAGTTGGACGGATTGACACGACGACACGACGGGCAGAAGAAGCGGGGCACTCAGTGCCTTCGCGTAACGTCGTGGATGTGTGCAAGCTGCGAGGAGTCGCTAAACATCGGTCTGTAGTCCGAAAATGAAAGTTTCGGGCTGCCGAACTCCTCTCTACCTAATAGTTCGTGATTCGCGAGCGAAAGGGGTGAGGAAGGCGAAATTTTTTCAGAAATTTTTTCGGCCACCGCGCTGGGTGAAAAATTGCTTTGAAAATGGAACGAAATCTGCTCCAATGCACGGGCAACGTCGGGCTGACTCAGGTTACCTCTTATCGTCACAGGCACTCTCACCTCATGTATGCCGAGGCTCTTCGATGGACGATTTCTCAAATAACAGTGAAGAGATAGACCGTCTGTTGGATGCCATCCGCAACGGTGACCACAGTGCGATGGACAGGCTGGTGCCGATAGTCATCGGCGAACTCAGTCGGCTAGCGCATTCCATCCTAAGGTTCGCGCCCCGCGACCAAACGCTGCGCACGAAAGCGCTTGTCAACGAAGCCTACATGAGGATGGTCAGCAAGCCTCCGAAGGATTGGAAGAACCGCGCCTACTTCTTCGGCGTGGCGGCGCAGACAATGCGAAACGTGCTGGTTGACTACTACAGGGAAAGGAACGCCCTCAAACGTGGCCGCGACCTCGTGGTTCAGGGCGTTGAGATAGACGGCATCGTTAAGCCAAAAGATAGGTGGCTGAATGATCTCCACGAGGCGCTATACGGCCTCGAAAGGGTAAACGAGACTTGGGCCTGGATTGTCAAGATGCACTTTTTCAGCGGCCTGACTTTCGAAGATATAGCGAAAGTCTTGAACACCACACGTGACTCAGTCAGGAACCAGTGGCGACTCGCTAAGGCGTGGCTCAGAAGGGAGATGCAAGGAGATGAAAACCGCTGATCATCAGAGGCTGGTCGAGATCTTTAATGCGGCGCTGGAGCTTCCCGCGGACGAGCGCCCGCAGTTCATCTCAAGAGAGTGCGCCGCCGACGCGGAGTTGTGCAAGGAGGTGGAATCGCTCCTCGCCTTCCACGACGACGAGTTCCTTGAAGAAGACGTAAGCGAGAGCGTGATGGAGGTGTTGCGCGGCGGCCTGCTGCCCGGCCACGTCATCTGCGACCGCTTCGAGATCATCGAGACGCTCGGTCGTGGCGGCATGGGCGTGGTCTACCTTGCACACGACCATAAGCTGAAACGCCCTGTCGCGCTGAAGGCGCTGGCGGCACACCTCAGTCAGGACAAGAGGAGGGTGAAAAGCTCCCTGCAAGAGGCACTTGATCTCTCGCAGATAAAACACGAACATATCCTCCACGCCTACGATCACGTCGAAGACCACGGCACGAGTTTCATCGTCACCGAATACGTCAAGGGCATGACCCTGCGGAGGAAGCTTCAGGCAGGACCGCTCGACCTCGCCACGGCCCTCGGCATTGCGCGAGAGATGGCGCTGGCCCTCGAAGCCGCGCACGCGAAGGGTTTCGTTCACCAAGACATCAAGCCCGAGAACGTCATCGTGCAGGAGGACGGCCATGTCAAAGTTCTCGACTTCGGCATCGCCAAGCTAACCGAGCCGGAGCCGCGCGAGGACGACGAGCCTTCCCGGACGGGCGTCAGCCAAACGCAAGGCATGTCTGGCTTCGGCACGGAGAGTTACGTGTCATGTGAGCAGGTGCTCGGGGAGAAAGTAGACCACCGCACGGACATCTGGAGTTTAGGCGTCTGCCTGTACGAGATGTTGGCGGGCGTGCCGCCGTTCAAAGGCGAGAAGCCGATCAAGACCTACGCCGCGATCATCATGGGCGATCCCGCGCCGCTCGGAAAGAACGTGCCGGAGGAATTGAAGGGCATCGTCAAAAAGGCTTTGCATAAAGACCGCAACGAGCGTTACCAGAATATGCTTGAGTTCCGCTCCGACCTCGAAAAGGTCTCGCCCGAGCAACCGGGCAAACGTGCGGCGCGTGCGGACAGCCGTGTTGATACCCTCAAGGGGTGGAGAAGAACACGCGGAAAGACAATCTGGTGGGGGCTTCTCCTCGGCGCGACTTTAAGCCTCCTCTTGGCGGTAGCCCTGGCCGCTGCAATCTATCCCTTCGATCTGTTCAATAATCAAGACCCGAAGTCGGCGGACAGGGCGGCGGAGGTCGCACAGGCCGTCGTCAGCGCCTGTCATCTGATATTGCTCATCGTCGCTCTCGGCTATTTTTATAAGCACCCCGGGGCGAAAGGCTTTCGCCCCCTCGCAAGCGACCTGCAACACGACAACTTGAGGTCGGACATCACGGACTCCACGGGCTACGTCAAGGTGGAGGACTGGAAGCGGGCGCGGTGTATAGCCGAAGATGCTTTGAAAGATTATAGAGGGTCTTTCGTATTTTTGCTGGTCGCCTGGTTTATTCTCTACTCGGTCGCGTTACTGAGGCCGTTTGTCGAGGAGCACTTTATCACCTCCCTTTTTACCCAAGCCAATAATTTCAACACGCTCTGCATCTGGTCGTGCTTCCGCATCCTGAACGAGCCGATAACGACCGAGAATAGGGCCGATAACAGTGAGGGGATGGTCATCAGGGCGCTGAAAGCTCAGACCGTGACGATACTAATCATTTTCTTGCTAATGTTCCTTTGGTTCAGTCTTGAGGCAGGGCTGACCAAGTCTTTTGCCGATCAAGCCAAATCTTTACCCAAGCAGGCCGCGTCATTATGGGAGCGGGGCGAGTCTTTAGCCGAGCAGGCCGGGTCATTATGGAAGCAGTCTGAGTCTTTGGGGGAGCGGGTCAAAAATATTCACCTGGCATCCAAACTCCTGAGCGGTATCTGCGGAGGGGTCGCGATGGCCCTCTTCGTCGGTCGCTTCCAGAGTAAGTTCGTTAAATCAACCGACAAATCCACCGACGAATCAACCAACAAATCAACCGACTGGATGATCGTCATCTTCTACCTTTACACGGTGATTCAGACACTGTTCATCTTTTACGGGGACGATTCGGTCCAAGGGAAATGGTGGGCGGCGGCCATCATGCAGTCCGCGCTGTACCTGAAGTGCCTGCTCATCCTCTACACGTTCTGGCTCTTCCAGACGGGGCGGCTCCTGTTCTACCTGGTGCGTGTGAGGCGCGCTTCCGATCAGGTAGACAGCGAATGGCTGAAGTTCCGTGACGTCCTGAGGCCGGAGGGCTGAGGCGGAACCCGGCGCGTGCCCGACGCCCGGCAGAAGCGAGAATGGGAGACTGCCTCAATGTTAGCCAAAACGTTCCCTGGCGTCGCTACCTTCCGGCGAACAGACCGGTAAAGCGGCAATGGAAGGGTTGTGATGTAATGAAGCAGACACCTCCATTATCGCTCCACAGTCAATGTCAAATATTTTGTCAGTACGACTGACTTATTGAAACCATCACTTACTACAACCTTGATTCTGACTTTAGTTGCCCCTTTAGCAATGTCATCCGGCGAAATGTTATAGCGCGTCGTTGTAAGCCCGACGGCGATGGGTTTCCACCTCACATCTTTGTCCGTACTAATCTCCACACTGTATGTAATATTAGGTCCCGTGGCCGCTGCCCATGTTATTGAGAGCGGCACCTCTGCTCCGGCAGCAGGAGAAGGCCTAACGCCTGTTATTCCAACTCCCAGTTTTGTCTTAAATAACTCCAAATTAAGTGTGCGGACATTTTTGATCCGGGGAGGAGTTTTGTTGACGACGTAGGTGTCGGCTACAGTCTCTATCTCACCCGAATCCGTGTTTTTGAAGAGCACAAGCTCGATTTTAGACGTACCTACATGATAAGGAATGACGGCATCGATCAGGCCAACGCGCGGGCGGTTGTTTGCGCCATCCTCCGCAGGTTCATTCACAGGAGGCGACTTCTCTGACACGTCTTTAGCCTTGCCCTGTTCCATATTCGTCTCTACCTGTGTTTCCCTGATGAACACAAGATACTCAACAATTGTCTTATCATCCCGCCCGCGTAAACGGATTTTGCCTTGTAGTCCCCGGCGTTCGGGGACAGCCGTCGCGCCAGTCGAGATTGAAGTGCGTCTAGCACTGGTGATGCGCGCATTAGGTATGGTCAAATCAACAGTTGCAACCAGATGAATAAAGTCACCGTTTTGCAATCCCTTGTCCTGCTCCTCGTCACGCCCGCGCGATTCGTCCGCCGATGCCACAGCAGCGATACTCTTTAATGAACCGAACAGTTTGATGAAGGGAGTTGGCGATTGTGGTGTTACGGCATGACCTTCTGCGCGCAACCACTGCAATATCGCAAGGTATGTGTAGGAACTGATCCATCTGTTAGGGCAATAGGTCATTAACTCGGTCCATTGGCTTCCCGGGAGAGCTTTCATCGGCAGTACCGGTGAAATTTTGTAATCTCCTACGTCGAACCCAACATACCCTCCCTCCGCAGTCGTCAGATGCCCCCCCGCCTCCTTGAACTGAAAATCGGGATCATCCTGAGGAACGTTGAAGCAAAAGCCGGGGTGTTTGCGTCCCATCGTATGCGCTAACTCATGGCCTGCGTAAAAATCTCCGTATGACCCATCCGTATCCCATAAATAGGGATCGTACTGCTCGGGTCTTCCGACTGGCCCTGAGGCAACTGCCGGCGGGATCATAATCGCGCCGGGGATGATACTGGAGCAACCCTCCATGAAGCGCCCAGAATCGGACACGAGTCCATAGTAGTGTGTCGTGCTGCTCGCCAGCCCGTCGCTAATCTCTCTTCCGCGTAGCTCCGCGACTATCGCATTCGCTTCATTGCAGGGCTGTTTATGGTTAAAATTTATACTGACCTCTTGAGACCTGTATCTTGGCTCGAAGATGAGTTGTGATTCGGCCACCGGATAGACGCGCCTTAACCATGATTGAAGAAGTGAGACATCACGCTCCGAAGGAGAGTGAAGCGACGGGTAATCAAACATTCGATAGTCCAGACCTATGAGCCGGACTGTGAAACTCGGCGAACCGGTAACTTTAGCCGACCTCACTTGCTCGGCGCAGTTGGCGCAGATTAGCGGCTCAGTCGGAGCAGGATCGAGTCTCGAACACGTCGTGGGCACTAAAGGGTCGTATGTCACAGACACAAGACGCGCGTGGAGTATGCCTTCATCCTGATCGGCAGGCAGGCTGATTTCACCGGGCGGCAATCTGAAGTTAAGGCTTGCTCGCTCATCCTCTCGTTTTCCCTGTATGTCGCCGTTCATCGCAGGATTAAGTTCCACCCCGGCGAAAGAGGTAAAAGTCTTGACGCTGCCGGATGGCAGGGTGAGTGACAACTCCCCTTTGATCGGTAAACAACCTTCAGAATCATAACTGAGATAGACTCTGACGACCGTGGTCTTGCCCGCTATGATCGGGACATCGTGTTTGAGATTTTGAACCGACTGAGTGACCTCAATGTCTTCCACCGTCACCCGGCGCGAGTTGTGCGCGAGCAACCCGACTTTACCGGTCAATGGAATAATGGCTTGTTCGGAATTCGCGGCTGCCTTCGGCGCTTTTCGGATTTGAGATGCCTGTGCGCTGGTGTGCATTCCAAGTAGTGTGAAGGCCAATATGAGACAGGCAACCCGGGTGCGAGCGCCTGAACCATCTCTCCACGACGCCGGGAAAAGTCGCTTCTGCATATTCAGACCTCCTTTAAGCAAACTTCCTAAACAGCTATAAGAATTTATTTGACTCGTCAAAGTTTAAAGAGTGCGACCACCCGGGCGGGTGGTCGCACAAACCTTCTGAGTGTCCGGTGGAACGCTCCGAGGCGGCACATGTTCGTGCGCCGCACGCTCACTTGTTTCCAATCGGGATTTTGTACGTGATAGAGAAGCCTGTATTCCAGCGGTAGTTCTTCTGGATGGGCAACTCATCGACGCCCGCGGGCACTGCCGCGCCTTCGAAAAGGTCTCCGGCGAGTCTCTGTTGCCTTCCCGCATAGCCGCCGAAAGTGAAGAACAGGTTATCCTCCAGCAGGCTGATTGAAGGGCCAACGAGAAACTCCAGGTCTGTTCCCTTATTGTCGTTTTTCGCTGTGACGCCGAGCGACAGATGCCAGCCGTCAATCGGCCCCATTTTGCTGCCGGGCAAACGACCGTTTAACATCACGAGAGGTGTTATGCGGGTCGGGGAGTCTTCTTTAAGCCCGATGACCGTGGTCAAGTTCGGCTTACCTTCTGACAACACCGGATTGCCCTGTATGTCGCGCTCGAAGCCCTGCACACGTACGTACTCTCGCTTGCGTAGGGGCGAGAAGGCGAGACCGCCCGAGATTGAGAAGAAGGGCGCGTGCCCGAACTTCAGGACAGTGTCGGTGGCTTTAACAAGGTCTTCCGCCTTTGCTGTCGTCCCTTCGGCTGGTGCGAGTTGCGTGCGTTGGAGGCCGATTCCGACAGTGGTTGTCCGGTCGAAACGACCCAACTCATGTACTTCGATAAAGTTTCGTTGATTCCTCGCAACCTTGTCTACCACTTCTTTGAAGTCATCCATCTTCTTCTGGTCGGCGGTCAAATCCTTCACGGCTTTGTCGTACTTGTCAGCCCTTACGAGCAGACCGTCTGCGGCCACCCTGATCGTCTCCAGAGCAGACTTATCAGCACAGTTTGGGAAGTCTCTCTCGATGATGTCGGCCCGGACAGTGAAAGAACGTACCAGGCTTCTGAGCCTCTCGGTCTCCTTCTGTGTGGCCTCGATGTCCGACGCCGTCGCGCCTGCGTCCGTGACGGCCAGCAGTTTCTTTGACTCGCAGTAAAGCTCATCACCCGTACTCCGATCATCAAGAAGAACTTTTCTGTGCAGGTCATATGCGTCCTTACGCTTCTTGTTATCCTGTCCCATCCTCTTGATGCTTTGCGCGATGGTCTCGCTGAGTGTGAGGGCCCGATTCTTGTCGTCGTTCAGTGCGGTCAGGAGCGTCGTGAGCGTCATCGACTGGCACATCGGGTTGCCGCCACCTGCCGGATTAACGGGATTGACGGCTTTGCCGGCATCTGCCGCCGCCGGCTTAGGCTCAGCGGTGAAATCGGTTATCACTCCGCCGAGTAGCGGTATGAACTTACCTATCGCGGTCTCCTCCACGACCTTCCTGTCCTCTGTATAGGTATAGCGGTAGAGGTAGGGATTTTTATTTTTGATCACTACTTTGACGACATCACCTTTTTCGAACTTTCGCTCGCCGCTGGTTTCGCCCACGCTGCTCGCATCAATCACAAAAAGTTTTCCGCTCGGAGTCGGCAGCGGGGTACAGACGACAGCCTGTGCTGCTGCTCCGGTGGGCACCGTGTCGCGCGCAGCCTCGCCGAAGGAAGGGGTAACTCTGTTAGAGATAGACGTCCCGTCCCCGGAGCCGCTCCCTGATTGCTCGTGCGGCGGCGCCGAAGACGCCTTGGGTGCGCCCGTATCAGCGTTGGTGAACCCTCGCTCGCTAATGTTGATGGCAACCGGTGTAAACATGTTTCTGCCGGCTGACACCGCCTGCTGCCGACGTCGGACGGACGTGTCCAGTCCGTGCGCTTCCCTACTGGCAGGCACGAGTTTCGGCCCGTCCACCCTCGTCAATTTGAGGGCAGTTTGGCTCACCTTCAGACTAAAATTGAGGACGAGAGCCGTGGAATGCAGCGTAGCTGCGTCCGCCACCTTCAAGCTGAAGATATACGGCTCTTCGCGCGGTGATCTCGGCATTCCGCTAATCGTTCCGTTAGGGCGCACGAAGATACCCGGAGGCAACTCGCCCGCGTCGAGCGTCCACCTGAAGACTGAGGTCCGCCGCCCTGTCTCCACTCGCAGCGCGTAATTCTGGCCTAAGACGGTGGCGATATTTGCCACATACCTCTCTCCTGCCTTCCCATCCGGCAGGGCGTAAACATCCGGGGCCTCCTGAGAGTGAACGGTAAACGGGACGCCTTGCGCGAGTAATATCACGCAGAGCAAACATCTAAGTGTGAGTTTCATTTTATGCCTCCTCTAATACAAAGTTGTTGGTTAACGGGGTCCGCCCACAGAGGCACGACGTTACGAATCGAGTATATTCAGCGCGACGGACATTAAACTGCGTGCAGGCTCCATTGCCTCGGTCTTACCTGAACCGCCCGGTAAACCTTTCGCCGAAGTGTTTAAGGCCGCTTTCACGTTTTTCAACTTCTCCTCCAAGGCTTCCCGGACTTGCTGAATCTGCTCTTTGGCATGCAGGGCGGCGTCAGCCCTCTGTGTCTGTCGATGGATCTCGTTCTTCAAAGCACCTTCGTTCTGCTGCGACGGCAAACGTCCGAAGTAGTAACCGATAAGGACGAAGATGATCGGCTCTAAACGGTCGACTAACCTTTCGTCATCTAAGGGCTTGAGCCACCCGACGAGGGCAGCGCCGTATAACAGGACGAAGAATAGTGTCAGCGTTGTCATCGCCCAGTGCCGCAGAGAACTCGATGTCTCTTGCCACTTGGTGCCCGCCTTCGCTGTACTGGCTGTCATAAGAGTTTCCGGCACTGGCTCAGTCCTCTGAAAACATTGCAAACTAAACAGCGGGTGCTTTATAAATGCTTACTATTCAGGTTTCGGGACGGCTGGGAATTGCCTGCCGGGCTGTGTTCATTGCAGGCGATTTATTGCCCTCTCATTCACTAACGCACCAAACGGGGCTGAGACCTATCACCCCGTCCAAATTTTCCATTTGTCTTGATGCTGGTAGCGAACTGAACTTTCGACGGAAGAGCCCGTCGCATAGGTCTGCGCGTTTTAAACGGAGCCAAGCGATGACCACGCCCCTACAGATAACCGAGTTACTGATCTGCTGGTGTAACGGGGATGAGTCGGTTCTGGAAAGGTTGATTCCACTCGTGGAGAGGGAACTACACAGACTCGCGCACCACTATATGCGGCAGGAAAATGAGGGGCACACCCTGCAAACAACGGCGTTAATTAATGAGACATTCCTCCGCCTGGTTGATCAGGACCGGGTGAAATGGCAGAACCGCGCCCATTTTTTCGGGATCGCGGCGCAGTTGATGCGACGCATACTGCTTAACTACGCACGAGATCAGAAACGTCAGAAACGTGGCGGGGGGGCCGTCCACGTCTCCCTCTCCGAGGCTGCACATTTGCCGGGCGAGACTTCAGTAGAACTGATAGCCCTGGATGAGGCCCTCAACAAGCTGGCAACCTTCGACGAGCGGAAGAGTCGTGTTGTCGAACTACGGTACTTCGGCGGGCTTACAGTTAAAGAGACTGCGGAGGTATTAAAAATCTCCGAGGTCACAGTGATGCGCGATTGGGATATGGCGAGGGCGTGGCTGGCGCGAGAGATCGAACATGGAAGTTAACGATTGGCCTCGCGTCGAGGAAACATTTCACGCGGCCCTACGCTTCCAAGGTGGGGAGCGGGACGTATACCTTGCACGCGCCTGCTCAGGAGACGATTCCCTGCGCCGCGAAGTCGAATCTTTAATCGCAGCATTCGAGGCGGGGGATGATTTCTTGAAGCAGCCCGCACTCAGTCTCGGAATGCGATTGCTCTCCGAGGAGACGGGGGATTCACTGACGGGTAAATCTGTCGGCCCGTATCACGTCTTAGGCGTGCTCGGCAGGGGGGGGATGGGCGAAGTCTATCTGGCGGAGGATTCACGCCTTGGCCGCAAGGTGGCCCTGAAATTCCTCTCGGGAAGTCTGCTGCATGACAACTGGGCCAAACGGAAGTTAGTGAAAGAGGCTCAAGCCGTTGCCTTGCTGGATCACCAGAATATCTGCGCAGTTTACGGGATGGAAGAGATCGATGGACTCAGCTTCATCGTCATGCAACACGTTGACGGCAAGCCCCTCACGGACATAGTGAAGTCAGGCGCTATCGATCCTAAAACCGCGCTTAACCTTGCGGTGCAAATCTTGAGTGCTCTCTCAGAAGCACACGGTCACGGTATTATCCACCGGGATATTAAACCCCAAAACATCATGGTGACGGCGGGCGGTCAGGTGAAGGTGCTGGATTTCGGGCTGGCGAAGCTCATCCAGCAGCGCGGACTCATCGGTACAGCCGAACCGGGCGGTGATACAACGCAGACGGGCTTGATACTCGGAACCGTTGCCTACATGTCGCCGGAACAACTGCGCGCGGAGAGGCTCGATTACCGCAGCGACGTTTTCAGTTGCGGAACCGTGCTGTACGAAATATTAAGTGGTAAGCACCCCTTCACGCGCGCGAGCACTGCCGAAACCGTTTCGGCCATTCTGTCCAGCAAGCCGCCCCTGCTGAAAAGCATCTCCCCTCAGGTGTCGCACGAACTCACTCGCATCGTTCATAAGTGTTTGGAGAAGGACAAGGAGCAGCGTTATCACTCCGCGAGCGAGGTGCTCTACGAGATCGACGCCCTTCAGAAGGGTCACAAGGTCGGCGCTCGTGGCCGTCAATCCTATATCCTCCGAATAGCCGCAGCCTGCACGGTCATCATACTCCTCGCCGCTTTATCGATCCTTGTCTACTTTCGCCTGACCAGAATCCCGACTCTTGCGGTACTTCCTGTGGTTAATCAGGGCATTGACCAAAACTTCGAGTACCTGGGTAACGGTTTAACAGAGGGACTCGTCTCAAGGTTCTCCCGTCTGCAAGGTCTGCACGTCAGAGCATTGACAACGGTCTCCGGCAACGGAGGGAAAGCGGTCGCGCCGGTGGAGGTCGGGCGTGAGATCAATGCCGACGCAGTGCTGGTCAGCACCATCACACAACGGGGAGATTCCCTGACGCTTGAGTGCAGCCTTGTGAAGACCGCCGACGGGTCAAAGCTGTGGACCGGGACGTACGAACTTACCATCCCGAAGATCTTCGGCCTGCAAGAAGACATCGCCGGACAAGTGGCATCCCACTTAAACCTACGTCTGAGCGGGCCGGAGAAGAATCTCATGGCTAGGCGTGGGACGGAGTCGCCGGAAGCCTTTCGCCATTACATGCTCGGCAAGTACGATTTGAAAAACAGGAAAAAGGAGAACATTCAGAAGGCTGTCGAACACTTCGAAATAGCGATAAGTCTGGACCCCGTGTACTCTCAGGCTTACGCAGGTCTGGCTGAATGCTACGTAGCGCTTAACACGGTCGCGTACGGGCATGTGCCTACGGAAGAGGCGATGACGAAGGCGAAGGCCGCCGCTAAACAGGCGCTTGAGATCGACGAAACGTTACCAGAGGCACACACTTCGATGGGCGTGGTCTACATGAAATACGAGTGGAATTGGCAGGCAGCCGAGACGGCGTTCCGGCGTGCCATTGAGATCAGCACAGAGTACGTCCCCGCCCACTACTGGTATTCGAATCTGCTGGCTGCGACCGGTCGCCATAGAGAGTCAATCGCCGAGAGTAAAGTGGCCAGAGACCTTGACCCGTTCTCCGCTTCGGCGCGCATGAACTTTTGCCGTGCTTATTACTTTGCCCGGCAGTATGACACGGCTTCAGACTGTTTCGGCAAAATCCTGAAACAGGACCCGGAAAATATAAATGCGCAGTACGTGCACGGATTGGTCCGGCTGCAAAAGGGTATGTACGACGAGGCGATTTCCGCGTTCCGGCAAATATACGCTAGTAATAAATCACTGGCGGCAGCACCGCTCGGGTTCGTTTATGGAAAGACAAATAGAAGGGCGGAAGCTTTGAATGTGCTGGCAGAGGTTGAAGAACTTTCACGACAGGTATATATGCCCCCACTGGAAAAGGCGATCATCTACGTAGGACTCGGCGAGAGGGACAAGGCGTTCGAGTTGTTAGAGAAGTCATACGAAGAGCATTTCTCATCGCTCATGTACCTCGCCGCCGACCCGTTGTTCGACGACCTGCGTCAGGATTCAAGGTTCATAGATCTGACCCGTCGTCTTAATCTTCTAACACCCTGACCAGCCTTAACGGTGCCTTCCCCATATCAACAGGACAGTTTACGGCGGGTGTGCTCGGATAGCTTACGGGCTGGTAGAGCAGGGTATATGGCCGGGGATCGCAGATAACCTCTCCATGACGGCGCTTGTATCGGGGCGGCGGCGAGGATCGGAGTTCACCAACTCCTCGACGACGCGGCATAACTCGACAGGGGTGTTTCGCCGTAGTTTCCCTATCGGCGGTATGATGCGGACATTGGGGAGTTGCCCCGTCAATAAATGATATAGCACCACACCGAGGGCATACAGGTCATCATATTTTTTGGATGGGGGACTCCCTCTCCCCTCCCATGCGGGAGGAACGAAAGCTTGCGTGCCCCACGGCACCGGATCATTACTATCCAGCGGGCAGGCACCTTCAAAGTCCAACGGCCTTAATTTTCCTCGGGTGATCATGAGGTTGGCAGGCTTGCAGTCACGCCACGCCCATCCGGCGGAGTGGACGCGGGCAAGTAGTGCGGTGAGCTGGACGCTGTAACGGATCACGCAGGCGGTGGATAGTCGCCTGCGTTTTCTTGATAGGAGGGCTTGAAGAGTTTCCCCTTCGATGAACTCACTTACCAGATAATGGTTACCTTCCATATTGAACGATGAGTAGACATCGGGCACCTCCACGCCCGCCGCCCGTAATGACGAAAGAACTTTCTCCTCGTGCCTCACCCTCCAACACCCATCCCGACCGTCCCAGCCTGTTTCCCCATTACGACGCCCCTCCTTCAACAGACAGAGGCGGGGAGGGTTAACGGTTAAATCGAGCGCCTTGTAAACCCCTCCTTTACCTCTCTGCGAGAGCGCCTGAAAGGCCCTGATGGTAGTTCCGAGGGGGCTGATGAGTCCGATGGGCTTGTCCGTCTGCTGTCCCCCGTCAAAGGGATCGGCAACCCAATCCGGTCTGGCCATCTTCAGGTCGCGGCGGTCCGGCACGAGGGTGCCCTTCGGGTCTCGCATGGCAGGCACTCGCGTTCCGTCCGAACCCTCTATTTCTAAAGGCTGGAACGCCCCGTAGCGGTAATAGATCGAACTTCCCCGGCGCAACCTCAGATCGAACGGCACGGCTGGCGCAGGCGTCTTATAGGTCAGGCGGTGGAGTTGTTCTGCTAATGCTACGGCCTCCTGGTCAGACCGTGAGTAGACTGTGAGGAACTTCCCGATCTGACCATACCCGTAATACAACCCTGAATTGATTTTATCCAACTCCAACAGAGATAAGGGAGCTTTGAACAACACGCCCTGACTCTTTAATAGCGGAGCCGCCTTGGCCAGTACCCTGTTCGCCGTGAGAATCGTGGCTGACAGGTGTAGTTTCCAACCTTGTTCAAGGTCATGACGAGTGGACGCGCGGCTGTACCTCCAGATGGAATTTTCCGGGATAACAGGAAGAAACTCGTCACATAGTTTTTGCCATCTTCGTTGTAACGCCGAGGGGGTGCCAATGGCTGCTACGTTTTGCCAATCGGATTCAGAGAACATGTTCGATAAGACCCTCGTGAAGATTAAGGCAAGCGCAGGTGGAGACGATCCGGCCCCGCAGTCTGCCCGGATAGAGAATGAATGAAGGTTGATGGCGCACGACGGGCATGGCATCAACCTTGTCAGCAGGGATAACAACGCGCGGCACCTTTTGTGTTCACGGTGATCTCCGAAAAATGCTCAGCCCTCGTTCAGGAGGTTGGTTACGTTCTCATCGAGTCTGGTCGTCGTCCCGGCACCGCAAGTGCCATTTGCCAAGAGGTACGCTCTGGCTTTCTGTCTGGCCGTGTCGCTGACGTTCTCCTCTGTCGGGATCAAGCGAGCCAGTTGTTCAGGATGATCCGGCAGTGCGAAAAGTCTCATGTAATCCACCCATTCGGATGCACCGCCGAGGATCGCCTTTACTGCCTTATCCTGCAACTCGGTTGCGGTTTGCGATGTGGTTCCGCCGGAATTGCTGAGTTCTTCCTGAATCTTGGTCATCTTTGCGCGGATGTTGTCTCTAACTGTCATTCTCTTTTCTCCTTATCAATACAACAATTAATGTTGTTCAAATGCGCCATGCGCACGCATTCCGGCACGGGAGTCACTTATTTCAGGACGCCCGCGAGGCGTAGCAAATCAGACAGATCGAATTTCCCTGCGGTCGCCCCCAGCGTAGGAGACCACCCCCGGGAGGTCAGGATAGAGTCGGGGCTTCTGCGTACCAACCCTATCAACACTGATGCGACCAGCTTCGTGCCAGCCGGGCCGAGATGACCTCCCCCGACGCACGCCGCTTCGGCGAGTATATAAAACCAGAGCGGCGTCCGACTTAAGAACCCCGAGTCGTGCAACACCTCAGCCTGCTTCTCATTCGCCGCGACGCCCTCTATGTCAGCCTCCGTCAGGACTGGAACACCTAGAACACGTGCGACAGCCTGTCCGGTGGGGATGCTCAGGTGGTACCCTCGCAGAAGGTCCCGGGTGGCTAAATTGGTCGTAAACTTTAATGGTTTTCCCTCCTCGTCAACCATTTTGAAGAGGGGTAACACTATGCGCGTATCAAACCTACGAGCCTTGTTAGCGCCGCCGTCAACGAAGCGCCTCCAATCGATTATCCAACTATCGGGAATATGGTGATACCGGTTTAACACCTGATACATGAGCAGGTCGCTGAGTCCGGGACTGGCTGTTCCCTCAAAATTTTGATTGTATTCGTAAGCCCCCCTGATCATGCTATGCCCGAACCGGAAGGCTGCGACGCTGAACTCAAGTGGAATGAAAAAAGCATCATCCGGCGGATTGTATACCTCGTGCGGCTTCTCTCTCACAATTTTCAGCGTTTCGGGATGACCGATACAATCGAGGAAGTCATTGATGACTATGTGCTGACAATGCTGCCTGAGAAGCCGCCGCGAGTCGTCGAAAGTATGGTCTTGTTTCACGATGGCGTTGTGTGCGCGCAGGAATGCTACGTGTAACTGAGAGAGAATGACGTGTTGATCATTTCTAGGATCGCCGATTCTTGCTGTGCCGTACCGCTCCTCTTGATTTACAACATACGGCTCGCGGGGCAGGTCGTCGGGCACGGCACCCTTTATCTGAAATATCTCATCGCTGATGGCTGCCCGTTCGGTCAGCATGTACTCACCGACACGCGGGACGGGCTGGCAATCGTCGGTATAACAGTACTTGCCGTAGATACTGTCTAAGTCCAGAGTGCCGGTGCGGGTGTTCTGAATTTTTTCGGGCACCCCGTCCGGAGCTAGGGGCCTAGGGTCACTGAGGCTAATGTCAACGTCTTTGGTGACGGCCTCGAAGGTGAGTTCATGGACAAGGAACTGGGCGAAATAGGTGTAAGCCGCCGGGATGTCAGAGTCTAAGCCTTTGTCGGAGTCCGGACCCTTGTCGGAACCGGAGTCGAGCATTGTCTCCCCGAGACTTTTGAGGTCTTTTATGGTCTTTTGACCCTCCGGCAGCAGGTTCGCGGGATTCTTAGGTAGGTCAGGGCGCAGGTAACCGAAGCGAGTGAGTATGGGTGGCTCTTCAAAAATACCACCCAGTTTCTCGTTCGATTCCTCGATTTTTTTAATTGTGGCCCGGACCTGCTCTAGTGACTTAAAGGCTCCGTGTGAAATACGCTTCATTAGGTTCCCCTACAGGGATTCGTCGGTTATCTGGAAACAAGAGTTCAGAAACCACCGACAAGCCTGCGGATATCTTGTGCTTAAACAAATCAGAGAGAAGTTTCTGAGATTTGCTATCGGTGTAAGAGACCTACGGCCATGACCATCATGACAACTATTCTTAATTATTAATTGCTTGGTAGGAGATGATAGAGAGAACAGCGTCATCGAATATCGGCGGCCATTGAGCGCGAGCAGGGTAACTTTGAAGTGCCCGGCCGGTCAAGAAATATTTTCATACGAGACTATTGAATAGCCCTGAAATAGAAAGCCACCACATGAGATCGTTTGATTGACACCGTCACCGGGCGTTTCCGCTGTGCGCATAAGTGGCACTACAGGCGTCTGACTGGCTGAAGGTTAGAACAACGCCACATTCAAAGTCGCGAAAGAAGAAACCGAGGATCACAGTTAAGAGCTTTGGCGAGTGAGGTATCTCAACAATGCCATAGAACAGGGCCACTGTATATTCGTAAAATAAGCATTATCGGAATTAATATAAAGAGAAGTGTGAAACATATAAAACGTCAGAATTATTTACCTTAATGACTCGTTATTGAGTTGTCTATGAGAAATAAAAGATCAAGATAGGACAAGATCAGAAATTGGTAGCTAGACAACCTTCCTATTGAATACTTGAATATTCTCGCCAAGCTACCTTAGCTTAAAAAGCATTAAATAACTCTGTATTGAAACCAGAAACCCTTAAAGTGACCCCACTTTTGGGGCCTGGCAGGTAAACTTAGCTCTTGTTTCATAGGTCGATCAATGTTATAAGGCCACTTTATGAGTACATCTGCCCAAACCATTGACGCTACGTCCGAGACCTCGCCTTTTAGTATTAGTCCTAATCCATTGGCCATGCATGTGACTGACAGTCTGCGCGCCATCCTTGTTAAATGCAGATTTACGATCACTAAAGGTCAGGGTGTGGCAGTCCTCTTAGGCGAATTGGGAACGGGAAAAAGCACAGTGTTACGTTATCTTCATGCCGAATTTTCATCCCGCTCGGAATACCAAACCAGTCTGATTCCGACGCCTAAATTCAACTCGAGTTTCGCCTTTCTCCGGTACTTGGCTGAAGATCTGGGGGTCCCTACCAAGCGATCATTAACGGCACAAGCCGATGCTATACAGGACTATTTGCGCGAGGGTTACGCACAGGGCAAGAACACCGTTGTTTTCGTCGATGAGGCACAGATTCTTTCAAACGACCAACTCGAGACTCTTCGCGGGCTATTAAATTTCGAGACGAATTCGAGAAAACTGGTGCAGTTTATAGTTGCCGGCCAGCTTGAACTCCGAGAGA
>WUUC01164236.1_pt1 | contig 21426 bp, 27 predicted proteins | sample 6278441 | NCBI WGS metagenome assembly WUUC01 (sample SAMN13675441, study PRJNA597444) | soil metagenome | isolation source: soil | place: USA: Washington | collected 2017-10
CTCACGCATGCGGTCCAACGATACCCCCGAACGCAGGTCGCCGATCACTCCTGTACTCGCCGGGTACCAGTCCAGGTGAGTCTCCCTACGGCCGTGGCGGACGATCATCACCGAGGTCAGGATACCGGCGTCGTAGAACTGTCGCGCCAGGACACCGAGGCCCTGCTCGGTCGCAAAAACAAGACTGCCAATTTTGAGACTCATTACTGCTCCTCTTTCCTCTTATCCTCTCAGCTCTGCCCACCCTGATGCTTCTCCGCCCACGCTCGCCGTACCTTCTCCGAGAGGTCGCGGCCGTACATCACGGCGTCCACGGTATTCCGTTGCTCGGTGTCCTGATAGAAGTTCCACAGGTTGGCGACGATGCGGAACCCCAGCTCCTCGTAGAACTGTTTGGCGATGACGTTGTCGCTACGGGTAATCGCCCACAGTAGCACGACATTGGTGGGCATCAGGCGGTCAACCAGCTTGTTTACCATCGTCCGTCCGTGCCCCTGCCGACGGTACTCGTTGGGTACAGCGATATCGAAGATCTCCACGGTCCGTCCCGAGCCAGCACGCCATACCAGGAAGCCGCGGGCTCCCGAGGGATCTTCATCATCCAACGTCAGCCGCTCCATACCGTAATCTCGTTAAGAGGGCATTGTTCCGCAGATCTCTACCAACCCGTTACGCCGCTGTACTTCCCACACGGCTAACCGTTCTACTCGTTCTTTCCAGGGGCCAAGTAGTTCCAGTGCCGCCCGTTTTACCTCGGTTCCTTCCCCGGTATCGTTGACATCGTGAACAGCGATCACTCGTGCTCCAGCCCACAAGGCGGCGAAGATCTGCTCCTTGGTCCCATTGTAGCTGTGGTCGCCGTCCAGGTATGCAAAGTTGGCGTGGCGGATAGGTTCCCAGTCCTCAATCCGTAAGCGGAATACCTGGACATTCTTGATCCCCCTCTCCTCCAGGTTCTTCAGCAGGATCTCGTATAACTTGTCTCCGGGGACAGTATTGTCAAAGTCGGTAAAGGGGTCCACAGCATACACAGTCCGTCCCGTTGCTGCCAGTAGTACGGTACTGCGTCCCTGGTAACAGCCAACTTCGAGGATGGGTCCCTCGCAGGACATAGCGGACCTCCACAGTAGCTCGGCTTCCTCCTTGAGTAACCAACCATTACCGGGGAGGGTCTCATAGGATTCCTCGAAGGTCATACGTCCTCCGGTACTGGTGCTACCTGTACAACGGTGTTCGGGTCACGGAAGTAGATATAGCTGCCATAGGGATTTGCCCCTACTTTGCGAGTATAAATCTCGTCCCAGCGCTTGCAGTGAAACTCGATATCCTCCGGCGTCATCAGTCCCCAATGGAGTACGCGGAAATCGGGGCGCTTGATAAGGACTGCCTCACGCCCTCGGGGCTTGATCTTGGGGGCATGGACAGTAGGGTGATAGTAATGAATGCCTGAGTCCACTTGGAGGTTGAATAGCTTCTCCCGCCCAGAATATTTGAAGGGGCCATCAACCCGGTAATGCTTATCGTCTAGCCACAGATCCAGTACCCGAGCGTGGATGATGTCCGCTCCGAGAGTCAGGTACTCCGCGATCTTTCGCGGTGCTTCCTTCTCCAGCGTCTCATCCACGTCTAGCTGAAGCATCCACTCGAAACCATGATCCAGGAGAACCTCAAGGGCCTGTTGCCGGTGGGACTCGTCAAAATACTCATCTGGGTTATCGTTGCGATAGGAGCCACAGCACAGGGGATGCCTTTTGAACCTCTTTACGGTGGATGAGGAGCAGTGGTCAAAGTTAACGGCAAATGGGTACTGAAGCCGCTCTAACTCAGCCTCGAAACGGTCAAAGTGCCGTTCATCACCCCTCTCCCCATCACAGACCGAGAAGATAATACCGAGGGTACGGTTCACAGGCTTTGCTCCTTCCAGGTCTCGGGCACGGCTGGAGTAACGATCTCCAGGGGAAGATGGTAATTAAAGGGCAATGGCCCGCGAGCCTTGATGTAATCGATTACTTGACTGATCCCTTCCTCCAGCTCTATCGTTTGCTTGAACCCAAATCTCTTGCGGATCTTGTCCGAGGAGCACAACGCTACCCGAACCTCACACGGTCTTCCTGGGAGGAAGATAGGATCGCCGGGAAAGTCTAGCTGCCGTGATACCTCCGCTGCCAATTCCTTGATCGTAATCCCTTGCCCGTCCGGTCCGATGTTGAACACCTCGCCGTGGTCCACACGAGTACTCAGGTCTCCCAGTAATAGCAATGTAGGCAACACATCCTGGATAAAGCTAAAGCAACGTACCTGCATACCGTCGCCATACACTACCGGAGGCTTCCCCTGTAAGATCCGATTGACCATGATACTCAGGACGTTACGGTATGGGTCGTCATACTTCTGGCGCGGACCCACGACGTTGTGCGGTACGGTATGGACGACCTCGACGCCGTGTATTTCCCCCACGAGGTCCAGCTGCTGTTCGGCTGCCCACTTTGCCAGACCGTAGGGGTCTAGCGGACAGCAATCCATCGTCTCCTCATAGGGGGTTGGACAGGCACCGTAGCGAGCCATCGAGGAGCAGTTGACTACGCGCCGGACCCCGGTGACTGCGGCGGCAGTAATGACCGCGGTACTTCCTCCAACGATGTTCTCGGTAATCAGGAATGGGGAGAAGACAGACAACCCCTCGTAGGCTAACGCGGCACAGTGATAGACAACATCACAGCCTTGCATTACCCGGGTAAGGTGTTTCAAGGCAAGGACATCCGTCTGGCTAAATTGGTACTGCTCTTTCCCCTGAGCGACGTTGTCCCAGTAACCGCCGATGAGGGAATCCACCCCTACGACAGTGTGTCCTTCTCCCAGGAGGCTATCGACGATCCAGGAGCCAATGAACCCTGCTGCCCCGGTTACCAGGACCTTCATTCCTTGCTCCTTGTTCGCCGATAGACGTTGTCGTGGTGCGTACCGTTGTGGGCATAGCTGAAGACCTTCTCGAAGCCGTAATCCGTACACACCTTGTCCACTTCCGCCTCGTTGTCGCCGTCGTGAACTTCCAGGTTCAGCAGGCGAATACCGCCGCGGCGCAGTACCCAATCGGCACCTTCCAGAACGCGCAGCTCGGCCCACTCCACGTCAGCCCACAGTACCGCATCCTCGAAGAGACCCAGGCCGGCGTCCAACAGGTCAACTGTGGTAGTAGGGACGCTTACCTTGAGCCCTTTACCATCACGGCGGACATCCACCACCAGACTACTCCCCATCTCACCTTCGGGGCAGAACATGTCGGCCATGCCCTCACAGCTCCACGCCGCTGTATTGAGTAGCGTACCGGGGTAGTCGGTCAGGATCTTCTTGTATACTTGATAGTTCGGCTCCAGGCCGATGATCTGTATCCCCGGATACTGCTCGGCGAACCGGTGGGCTTCCTGCCCTAGACCTGGTCCACAGTCGATCAGGTAACGAGGCACGAAGTCAATATGGGGAAAGACCTCGGTAGCTTGTTTAGCAAGGTACGGCTCATAGTTAGTGGAGCTAGGTCGGTTCATTACTTTAGCAACCCTTCGGCGAGCTTTAGTGCGGCGGCAATACTCTGGTCCATGTCCAGGTAACGGTAAGTACCCAGCCGTCCCGCCACGAGCAGCCTCTCGCAGCATTCCGCTCGTGCTCGGTATTTGCGGTACAGCTCCTGATTAGCGGCATCGTTGTAGGGGTACTCGTAATCTCCGGGGCTCTCCGGCGTGTAGGGTGTCTCGAAGGTAAGGAGTGAGCCCTTCTCCCAACTGGGTTGTTCGGCCAGATAGTTCCACTCGATACTGCGGATATGGCCCACCGTGGGATCGGGTTCGTTGACCTGGACTACTTCCTGTACCGGGCTCCTCCGGTAGCAGTGCAGTAGGTCGCGTCGCTGACCTCGATAGGCGAGCTTCCCTAGCTCGAAGTCGAATAGCTCGTCAATCGGCCCGGTGTAGATCAACTTCTGCCGTGCTACAACTTCCCGGCGGTGCCACAGATAGTCGTAGTTGAGGACGACGGGGATACCGTACAACAGGTTAGCGATCAGTCCTGAGTAACCCAGAGTAGGCAGCCCTTGATACCTATCCGTCTTCAGCCGTTCGTCCCCGTCATCTAATCGCATCTCGACCCGCGACTGTACCTCCTCGGGAGGCGTTACAGTCCCCCACATCTTCAGGTTGTACCCGTTGACTGCCTGGCCCCATAAATGGCGGTCTCCTACCCGTAGAGGCCAGCGATAGAATGTCCCACCGATGAAGGTTTGTACCTTTGCTGCCCACGAGTAGAACGGGCTGAACCGCTGTACCCACTCCCACAATCGCTCGCAGTTGGTACGGAAGTAGTGGGGACCGTAGACGTGGTAGCGTAGGCCGCTGGGCTCGTGGATGCGGTCACGGACGTTACCGCCAGCCTCGGCACGACGCTCCAGTACCAGGACCTCACGACCGGTGTCGGCCAGTACGCGGGCAACCGTTGCTCCGGTCAGACCCGAACCCACCACGACGTAGTCAGCGCGGAGCATCAGGGAAAGTTCCTCCGCAGGAAGTCCTCGAAGCCTGGCCCATCCCGATAGGCGTTCCACTGAACCTCTTCCAGTTGCAGCCGCCCCCTACCGCCAATCTCCTGGTTCTCGACGGGATTCTGGAGCCGGTCCAGTACCGCCGACAGTGTCTCAACGGCGTTCTCGGGATCGAAGGTCAGACAGGTACGCTCCGGCTCCAGCAGTCGGTACAGGCGCGTCTCGTCGATGTACTGTTGGGTGACCACCAGTGGCACCGAGGCAGCCATTGCCTCTACCGTGGCGTACCCTACGGTGTCACCGATCTTGAGGTGGACCATACACACCGCTTGCTCCAATCGCAGCATCGCTTCGGTATGCGGGATTACGCACTCGTTGCCGTCGCCGATACCGTAGAACCTGACCCCGAGGGCCTTGAGCGGCTCCACCAGATTACCGTAGCCCCACTTGCCGACGTTGTGGACGAGGCAGATCGGCGGACCGCTGGCACATATTCGCTTCCGCTGCTCCAGTCGCTGGTAGGGTGGGTAGCAGGCGTAAGCGCGACCTATCCAGGGAACAGGTAGAGCCTTGGCGTAGAGTGGATGATCACAGTCCTGGCTACCGATACGGTGCGTCTGAGTATACCACTGGTTGTTCGTCAGTACCGGACAGGGAGGGTTCACCCACGGCAGACCGTCCGTACGCTTCAGGGGATCGCCGCCGTTGAGGCAACACCACAGTACCTTGCCCTTGAGACAAGGCCAGTACTCGACGATACGCGGGTAGTTGACATGTGCTTTGACATCCACGAACAGGTCACAGCTCTTGACATCGCCGGGGGAAGCCAGGGCGTTTACTGAGGGTTGTGCGTAGCCCCAGTCCTCTACCAACTCCTCGACGCTGTAGACACCCTCGCAGCGGGCTTGCCAGCGGATCTCCTCCAGTAGTTCGGGACCCGGGCGTGACACGACATAGCCCACGCTCTCCAGCATGTGGGAGGTACTTTCGAGGGCACCGACATCGGCGATATTGAGAATGGCTTTCTTCATCGCTTGCGGTCCTCGATATTCCGCGTATGTGCCCCCCGCGTCACCGATGCCAGCAATCCGTTGCCCTCCATGATCGATATAAGACTTGCAAGATCCTTTGGAAGACACGCCCCCCCAAAGCCGGCGCGACCGTCCACCCCAGGTACCTTGGTGTGGCTGTGCGCTATGCGACCGTCGCTGAGGATGCCGTCCATGATCGATTGCCAGTTGAGACCCAGTTTGTCCGCGAGGGTACGCAGTTCGTTGAAGAAGGCCACCTTAACCGCGAAGAAGGAATTGAGACCCAGCTTGACCGCCTCACTCTCATCGGAGGACATGTGGAACAGTTTGACTGACGGGAAGCGAGTCCGGTACAGCTCGGCGATCGGGTGTTTGACATTGAGGGCAAAGTCGTTAGAGTTCGGATAGCCGATGATGTTCCTTGCCGGAATCTGCGCGTCCGTGAAGGCACAGCGGGCGGTGAGGAACTCCGGGGAGTGAACGAGGTTGGGGAGGCTGTACTCGTCCCGGAGCCGCCGCGTGGTGCCGATGGGAACGGTGGAACGCAGGACGAAGTTGCTTTGGTAGCCCTTGTGGTCGGCGAAGAAGCGATCCACGGCCGACGTGTCGCAGGCCAGCTCTCCCTCGCGCTGCGGGGTTGGCAGTGATACGAAGATCAGGTCACAGTCCAGCACCTGCGGCAGAGTATGGGTAGCCCGTTCGCGGACAAGGTCATACACTCGCACCTCTGCGTGTTCTATCCAGCAGCGGGCGGTGGCTTGACCTACTACTCCCGCTCCAACAACTCCTAACTTCATTGGTTGCTCCCGTTGAAGATCGATCTACGTTACTTAGGACGCTCTGATCCTGCGGCCATTGAGAGCGTCGTTCAGCGCCCGAAGAGCAGCGGTAGGGCTCTTGTAGAACAGACGGCAGCAGTCGGGACCGGTGAGAAACCCGCGATCTCTGGAGAGATACACGGAGTAGCCTCGGGTCGGCTTGACTTCATCGTCGATGGTCACCTTGTGGGGGAAGATCGCTGGTCCCTCCTTGTGGTCGTCGTTGAACCAGTAGTTACCATGCTCGTCGGTATTGGGCAGTGTGCGGTATTCAGGCATGATTCCCCTCCCTTGGTTAGTGCCGATAGTTGACCGTCCGGGTTATTGGAAGTGCCGCTCCATAAACTCCTGTAGCGAGTTCACGTCTTCCTTCCGCTCCGGGCTCCACATGATCTCTCGTAGCCGCCGCCGCCCCGCCTGACCGATCTTGTGATTGAGTACCGGGTCGGCCAGAGTCTCCAGGTACCAGCGAATGTCGGCGATATCCTTCTCGACCTGTTCCGGAGTCAGACCGTCGTGCGTTTCGCGGTTGTCGAAGGTCAGGCATGTCTCGTTCGGGACAAGGAGGTCCTGCATCTTGCAACGCCAGATCAAGCGCCCGGTACAGATCACAGGGCAGCCCGCTGCCATTGCCTCGTACAGAGCATACCCAGGGGCATCCTGACTCTTGGGATGCACCAGGGCCACGGCGGAGGACAGCAGACTGGGTACGCTCTTGTGATCGATGAGGCCGTCTGGGGAACCCGCTCCATAGAGCTTGACTCCCAACCCACGCAAGCCGTCGAACAATTCACGGTAGCCCCAGCCCTGGATGTTGTGGATAAGACAAACCGGTCCCGTGTAATGTCCGCCGTAGCCCTTACCGTCGTAACGCCCTGTATAGTCACCGAAGCGAGCGAAGGGGGGCCAGCAGGTGTACGCCTTGCCCTTGCACCACGGGCAGGTCTCCGGTCTGCTTTTATTGATGACTACACCCTCTTCGCAGTCGCAGCGATACCACTGATTGGGAGTCAGTACCGGACAAGGCGGATTGATCTCGTCGCCGAAGTCCCCACGAGCGTTGATCACGTGCTCCGGTTGCCCACCGTTGATACGGTACCAGAGGATGTCCAGGTCGTCCCAGCGCTTCCAGATCTTCGGGGCGTTGCGGTGCGCCTTGACATCCACGAGCAGGTCACCCTTGCTGATGCCGCCGGTCTCGGGCAGGCTAAAGGGCCTCTCGTAGCCCATAGTGTTCACGAGATGGTCAATGTCCAGTACCGTGTCGCAGCCTAGCTGACGGAGCTGATCACGCAGTCGTGCCGAGGGTAGGAAGCAGGAGTAGCCGACGGCGCGGAGCATGATTACCAGGGACTCCAGCGGCCCTTGATCGGCGACATTGAGGATTGCCTTCTTCACTTCTTCGCCTCCTGCCAGTCGCCGGTGATGGCGTCCAGGTACTTGCGGTGCTCTTCGGCCTTCTCTTCGGTAACGGGTAGTATAACGGGTTTCGAGTCCTCCCCGGGCGCGAGGGAACCGCCTCCCACGATAACACGGTAAGCCCAGGCCGACAATTGGTTCAACCGCTGCTTGCGTTGTTCGCAGCCGCAGTTCTGCCCGAGCAGGGACTCTACCCGCTCCTTGGTCACGCCTACCGCCACCAACGCGGACTCTACCAGGTCACCCAGTCCCATAGGTCGCCTCCCGGCGGTTCGGACTCTTGAGTAGTTCCAGGGCGTCGAAGTCCTCACCACGGTAGGTCTGCGCCAGCTTGTACTGGTTAGGTCCCAGGGTGCTTACTAGTCCGGTGTGCTGGATCAGCGTAGGGTTGTGGACGTACTCTTTCCAGCCCATCTTACCCATTGCCGACACCACGCCGCCGTCAATGTTCTTGGTACCACGGATGGCCACCATTGGCCGGTCGATGATGTTCTCATAGGAGGTCAGTAGTCGATGCACTCCCTCACGACTGAACACCAACGCTACTGCTCCTCGCCCCCGTTGGTTGCTCTCGAACCAACCCTCGTAAGCCCGACCGGTGCGGTCGATGGTCGGAGCAAGAACCTGGTTCTGCGGGAAGGTGTACAGGTTCCAGTAGCCTTTGTCCGGGAACGCGCAGGCGTCCAGATAGCCACGCAGGTTGCGGTAGCTGATAAGGTCATCCTGGAATAAGGCATAGCGGTCAGCGTGGGGGTCACGGATGTAAAGCTCCGCCAGTCCCAGTACCCAGTTGCCGAATGCTCGTATCCGCGGCCACCGTCCCGTTACCTCCAGTCGGAACTCGTCCTCATAGGACTGCACCAGTTTGCCATTGGCCCCGTCTACGAACAGGCGAGGGCGGTCGAAGCCGGCCGCACGCAACGAGGCCAGAGTACGCGGCAGCAGGCCTTTGCGGCGCAGCTCTACCGTGGTCACTCCATAAGCCCACTTTAGCCCCACTAGTCGTCCTCCTCGGGGTTGGAGGAGACAGGCGGCGGAAGTGGGACCAACGGCGGCCACAGGTCAGCAGGGATTACCGGCGGTGTCTTACCGTGGTAGTAGCCGTCTTCCCCCAGTGACCGCTTCAGGTGCCACAACGATACACGACTGTTAAGCTCGGAACTGTTGGGGTTGACCGCGTCGCGAATCAGGTTCCAGTCCACTATCGCCCCATGGACTTGTTGATCCCAGTTCTGGAAGTCCTCGCGCCGATCAGGGTAGGCGAAAGCCAATTGCCCCAGGCGCAAGCGATGTTCCCGATAGCGGATTACCTGCTCACTACAGAAGTCGAAGTCTGGAAATACCCGGGCGTCCTCCAGCGGTGGGAAGCGCCCGCAAGGGTCAGGAGGTATCGGTTGATTGAATGCCAGTAGGAGCATAGTCTCAAATAGCATACCTTCACCCTCGCTTCTACCGTCTCTGCCAGCGGGACATTTCCCGGCGGCACTCGTGGGATCGTCGCGTTCCCTTCCAGTTGTTCGCTAGGGTCCGCCTTACTCTCTTAACCATCAGTACCAGTACGGCCAGCAGTATCAGGACGCTTCCGCCGCTCATGGCTCCTCCTCCGTGTAATTAGGAGTGGGTACTCCCGACAAGCCAGCCCGTCACGACCTCCCCGCCGGCAGGTACCCACCCCTCTCCACTCGCCAAACGACCGGACGACGATTACAGGTACAGCCCGTATCGCGTGCGGAACCCGGCCTCTGACGTTCCTCGCTGACTCCTTCCGCCTCGACCGAGGCACTACCTAGCCTCACGAGGAGCAGTTACCACCGCGTCCTCGTGAGGAGCTACGGAACAGGTTAATGGGGCTGCGCTGCGTTCTCACGGGGCTGTACGCCGCCGGCCATGACGTAGGACCGCTCCAGGTAGGTGTCTGATAGAACACAGGAACGATAGCGGTCTCTGTGTGGCAATCACCCTCCTTAGCTTTCGTCGTCCTTGTCGAAACAGGGTTAGCTCCGTGACAGTCGCACGGTTCGCCGTCGTTACAGCCACACTCACACAGTCCTGAACACAGGCAGGTCTTGGCTACCGGCTGCGGAGCGGGCGGAAGGGGGCGTGCGTGGATCTCGACTTCTGCCGCCGTGGCGAAGGCGAAGGCCATACGCATCTTTTCATCCCCTGCGGAGGACAGCGTGTTGCACAGAAGGATCAGGAACACGATAAACAGTCGCATGACAGGTACTCCTACTAGGAAGATTGGACGACAGAAAGTTCGCTCACGCGGCAGAACAGCAACCGTTACAGGTCCTGCTGCTCCTGAATCAGCCGCAGCAACTGAATGATCGCCGCCAGAATGAAGCTCCAGTTGAGCGCTCCCACCACGTCGGCGCCCACGGTTCCCTTCTTGTCGGGAGCGGCGGGATCATCCGGCGGTGCCGCCTTCTCCAGCTCGTCCGCTGCCTTGGCCAGATCGACAGCCTTGGGCTCCGTTCCCGCCGGAACTGCCTTGAATGCCGGAGGCTTGGTAGCCTTGACTCCGTTGTGCGGCGGGTTGTGGTCGTTGATCCACAGACCGGCTCCCCAGCACAGGACGGTCAGGCCGCAGTGAACGGCACATTGCGGGTCTTCGATTGCCGAGGGGTCACGCAGGGCCTTGACCAGCTCCAGTACACAAGTACCGGGGAACTGGGTTGGCAGCGGGATACAGTCGGGGCAGTGGTCCAGGTAAGCCAGCTTCGCATCTTTCTTCGCCATGTCAGACTCTCCTTCGCGGTTTTGCTCCATCCTGTTGACTATGGTTAGTAACAGTTCCAGAGCGGTGTCATTGGTTGCGTACAGTTCCCGCTGAGCCTTGAGGATACGGACTCGTTCTCGGGACAGCAGCCAGGAACGGTTCAGTAGGGTATCCACCCCCTCCAGACAAGCATGTCGTAGATCGTAGCGGTCCATCGGCATCCCCCTCACACAGCTACTCGGGCGATATCTAGAACAGCCAGGGGATGTCCCAGTCTGGCGCCGGGAAGCCGTCAAACTGGGAGAAGGCATATGCCTCGTCCCGGCAGATCCAGTCGATCTCAGCCTTCTTGACCCAGAAGCCACCACCGGGAGCACCACTAGGGCACCGTCCGTGGGTTTCGAGGCCCCACTGGTTGTGAATCCAGAAGATCTCTCCGAGCGTCGGGTGATCCCACCACGCCTGCACGCTCATCTGATGAGACCAGCTACCAGTACGCTTGGATAGCAGCACCGGCGGGTCGCCCTCGGTGGGACACTTCATCAGTCCGCCCCAACCGCTGGCAATAGTCACCGGGTAACCGTTGATAATGGCCTCGCGAACGTCGTTGTGGTCCTTGCACTTAGCGACGGACTTGACCAGATGCTTCTTGCTCTGCGGCAGCAGGTCCATCGTCTGCTGGGCGTCACCGTCGGACCAGGAGTATTCTACCGAGGAGCCCCAGATGAGACCGTCCGTGTTCTTGAACTCCGGCAGTCCCTTCTGCGTCGCGTCGAGGGTGCCGTCCTCGTTGACTGCCTTGGCGAACGTGCTGCCCGTGCTACCCTCGCCCTTGCCGCGATCCCCGAGATAGAAGCGCGAGCGGCCGTAGGGCAACAGCCAGAACGGCACCACGCACTGCTCGGGATCGCCGCGCTTGAGTACGTCAGCGAAGATGAGTGAGGCCAGGGCGTTGCCTCCACCAGCACCGACGCAGCTTCCCGTGAGTTGATGCGTGCCCGGGTAGTCAAAACCCAGTGCCTTGTTGACTGTGGGATGCTTCCACAACTCGAACAGATAGGCTGCTTTGACTCCCGGGTCCTGGCTGCGTGAGCGGCCCTCGATCTCCAGGCGCGGCGTTTCCTCGACAACCTCTTCAACCTGTCTGGACTGCTCGCGGGTGTAGTCATCGGCCTGGATCAGACCGAAATTCCACACAGGTGCTCCACGGCCCTTCTTAATCTTCTTACCGCCGACCTGGAGGAGGAGGGCCTCTTCCTCAGAGGTCAATTGCTGTGCCTTACTTGCCATACTGTTCCACCTGTTCTGTTGCTGTCAGAAAATCCAGGGCAGCGGCAAGTCCTTTGCCGGCCAGCCGTTGACGCCGGAGTAGGCGATTGCCTCCCGGTTCTTGCACTGCGACCAGAGCGCCCAGAATGACCCCTCCGGGATCATGAGGTTCCCCGTGGACGAGTTGACCAGGCCCAGCTTGGCCCAGGCATCCTTCCGGTCGTGGGGAACCAGGGTACTGCTCTGGTAGATGTCTCTCGGGCCGCTGTTCCACTTCGCCCAACTGTTGAGGATCAGGACCAGTGGCTCGCCGTACTTTTGCTTGATCGCGTCCCGGTCATCGACACCGATCTCGGCCATGGAGTGAGCCCAGCTGCCACTTCGCTTGCTGAGCCCGAACTCGTCGCGCTTGCTGGAGTAACCCTCGCTGCCGCAGTCGAGCAGTCCGTAGCCGTTGTGCAGCAGGTCGCGTCGGGCCTCGAACTCCTTGGCCCGCGTCGCCTGATGGACCAGTCGCTCGCCTCCCACCTTGCGAATGATTTCGGGCGGCTGCCGGGAGCCGTACAGTCCGGCCGTCTTGCCGCTGTAGCGCGTCAGGTCCACTCCGAGATCCTGATAGTTCTTCCGCAGGAAGGCCCCCGAGGTTGTGGTGGCTACCTTGGCCACCGACGGGCAGGACCAGCCATCGCCGTTGTAGCCGCGCCACCAGTAGTATGCCTCGGTGGACAGCACGCCGTCGGCAACCCCCTGCTCGGGCACCTCGGGCTTCTCTTCAGGCTTGCCGGACTTCTCGTCAACCTTGCCGCTGACGATGTCGCACACCATTGTCAGCAGAGTAGCGTTGCGAGACCCCCAACTGACGCAGTCTCCTCTCGCCTGTCCTTGAGAGCCTGGCCAGCATCCGGGGAACATTTCCAGGACGTGGACGTAAGGAATGACCAGCTTGCCCGCTCCCGAATCAGCGATGCCAAACTCATGCGTAGCAGTACTGCCGTCGGGGTGGGACATGATCCGGCTAAACTCGTCCCAGGCGGCAGGATCGTGCTTGACCCCGGCGAAGCCGCCCTTGTAGAGCCGGATCACCTCCCGGGTGGATACATCCCCGGCATCCCCGGGCCAGGCGTAGAATTGCTTCCGCGGCGGCATGTTACTTCAGCGCCTCCATGAGCGACGCGAAGCGGAGGAACAGCGCCGCCACCTTGGCCTTGCCGGCCTCATCAATGGCCGCGTTGGCGGTCCCAGAGATTGCCTTCAGGTCCGGTTGAAACACAAGCTGGCATGCCTGTAACTTGCCCTTGAGCCCGACGGAGACCGATACAGATTCCATCACCTTGAACAGCGCCCCCCAGGTATTCAAGTCGGGTCGCCTGGCCGTGGCTGCCGCCTCGCGGTAGAACTCGGCCAGCTTGCCCGCCAGGTCCTTCTTCGCCGGGTCCGTCTCCGCAGCGAAGGCCACCTTGAGTGCCGGAAAGAGCGGATCGGCTGGATCGGGAGACGGTGGAGGCTTGGGACCAGGACCGGGGCCAGGATCGGGACCGGGTGCCGGGCTGCCAATGACCACCGTACAGATTGACGGCTCGCTGGCACTATCCCCCTTGGCTCCATAGGCCAGCAGCCGGTAACGGCCATCCTCGGAGGCCTGGATGATCGCTACCTTACTGTCCTTCAACAGGTCCGGAGGGATCAGGGACAACCCTGAGTCCAGTACCAGCCACTTCAGCGAAGCGCAGTCCGTCTCCGCTCGTACTACCACGAACGCCCCACGAATACCCTTGACCTCGACAGGCAGCTTAACTGACTGCCCCCATAGACTTCCTGGGAGGAAGAGTACCGCCAGAATTGTAATTCCGACTGTAACCGTGTTCAGAACGCCGTTGGCACGCATAGCAGTAGCAGATCCGTAGTTAGTGTTCTCATCTCGACTGTTTACCTCTGACCTTGACCGTATCCCCGCTGTTGATGGTAACGGTCCCCTCCATCTCAGTACGTTCGGTATCATCCTGCTCCTCCTTCTCATGGGTCATGTTGATAACCGTCGCCAGTACGCACCGGCGCTTACTTATCTCCACCGGGGATAATCCCACCTCCACCGCTAACAGGGTATGGTCCTTGCGTTGTCCTACCAGCGGTAAGGCACGACATACGGGCGGTGCCTCCGGCGGTGGAGCGTAGAGCTTGCGTGCCTCATTGACCTCGCGCTCGTGTAAGAAATCCGGTAGCAGGTCGTCTACCTTGTGTCCGCGCAGTTCCCCATGTACCCCGTAGCCAAAGGTACGCTCCAGCGCTGGTGAGGAGTACAGAATCTCTCCTGTCTCTCGGTCGATTACCAGCACCGGTACTGAGCACAGGATCACCTCCAGTACCTCTTCACGGTACATCCCCGGGACTGTCTCCAGTAACGCCGCTACCTTACCGCTGACGGTCACGGTCCCTCCTCCTGCTGTGCTCCCCCCGCCTTCGAGGAGGAGCCCTCCTGAGATTTGCCGTCTGGCACGGGGATCTGTTTGAGGTCGGCTATGGCCTCCCCCAGTTCCCGAGAAGCCTCTACCACCGAGCGGAAGAACGGCCGTACCTGGTGGCGAATGATTGCGTAACGTAACGCTCGCGCCACTGTCTCCGGCTCCGCCGGCTTGGTGATGAACTCCTGTACGCCCGCACGAACACACGGCTCGAACATACTACCATCGCCAGTGATGACGGCCATCGGCACGGCAGGAAAGAACTTCTGGATCTTGTGGATCGCTTCCATCCCCGAGGCGTCCGGCAGGTTCAGGTCCAGCAGCACCACGTCAACTCCCGGTTGTGCCAACCGCAGCAGGGCGTCGTCTAGGGTGGTTACCTCCTCGCTGCGGAACCCAGGCATCAGGGAGATGGTGGCCTTGGCTAGAGACAATGCCAGCACGTTATCCTCGACAATCAGTACATTCGTAGGTTGTGACTGTTCCGGCATACACTGTTTCCCTTTACTCCTCCGTACTTCTCTGTCCTACTCTCCATCCCCTGCCTCGTACACCTACCTACTCGCCCAGTGGACGCCGTTGGTTCACTTCGCGATTGTCGCGATCCTCAAAGCGCTCCCGCAACTGTTGGAGGTCGGTCTCCTGCCGCTGGACTAACTCCCGTAGCTCCGCGTTCTCCTGCTTGAGGTGCTCCTGAATCTGGAGCGCTTTCACCAGCTCCTCGCGGGTGTGGGAGTAGTCCTGCTGATAGCGGTCGATCTTGGCCACGTACTCCTGTACCAGACGATCCACCTTCTTCTCCATGTCACCGTGCTTACGGTCGGCGCGGTCGATGAGCTGCTGGTAGCGCACAATTACTTTCTCAATCTCTGTTTGTTTGGCCTCGACCTCGATCTTCTTGACCTCAACCTCGGCCTTCTCCTTCTCGACCTCGACGCTAGCCTGGCGGACTTTGTCTACTGAGCGGGCTTTGATGTACCACTGCCAGAATCCAAAGGCAGAGGTAATCAGTAGTCCAACAATATACGCCCAGCTCCCGGGAGTTACGCCTCCATTCGGCTCCATTACTATATTTCTCCCAGGAAAAGGTGAGGGAGTTCACAGAGTACCTGTTGTATGCCAGTTGCCGAGCTCAGTTCCAGTCAGGGCGCGGCCGTATATGCGCACGTCGCAGATCTTGCCGTCCAGGGCGAAGCCCGGCTCGGCGTAACCAATGGTCAGGTCAGAGGTCGGGTTGGTAAGGTCGCCTGAGTAAGTCTCCGACATGACCTCGACACCATCGATAAATAACTTCCACGTGGACCCACTGCGGGTGATGGCCACGTGATACCAGATGTCGGTGGAGCGCGACCACGTGTACCGCAACAGGCTGACGGCACCGCTGGAGCCGTTCATGTGGAAGCCGGTCTCGGTGGTACCGGGATGATCGATACCGAACCACCACTTCTCTAAGGCACCAAAACCCTCGTCCTGGGCAAAGAATATGTCCTGACCTATGGAATTAAACTTGACAAAGCAACCCATCGTCCAATCGCCCGAGCCCAGGTGGTAAGCGGCGATGTCCCCGGCCGCAGCCTGCTCGTCGGTGGGTCCACACTCCAGGGAGTAACCGAAGCCGGTAACAGCCGGGGCGTCGGCGACCCAGGTCGGGCTGTTGACCAGACTGGCGGTGTTGTTGTTGGCCGAGGAATCCGCTGCCGTGAGGCCGGTGCCCTCATCGAGCTTGAACCAGGCCAGCAGGTCGGCACCACCGCCTCCGCCCGCACTACCGGTACCAGTATCACTCGCTGTTCCGGTTCCTACTCCGCCGCCACCGTCCTGTACTCCTGTGATCAGTAGGTTGATATGCGTCAGTAACGTCTCATCGGGTAGTGCCAGGTACTGACATACCAGTACGTCGCAGTAGTTGATCGTCTTGTTGCGTACTGACGGTGACAGTCCTGTGTGCCCTGTAGTGGTCAGTCCCGGTATGGCAACATAGGTATTGTTTGCCATCGGGGTAGTGAAGTATGCCCGCCACTCTCCGGCTCCCAGGTCGCTCACCCAGCGGAACCCCGTCTCATACAGGATATTACCCGACAGGTCGAACAGGCAAACAATACTGACGGTACCCGCTGCACCGCCGCTGGGGTCTTGGTAGCTGGCCAGCAGCCCAGGACCATTGCTGGTCAGTACCTGTCCTACAGTCCCCAGGCCTGATACCTGCTGTATCGGCCCCGTGGCCGTGGTGCCGCCGCACAGAACGGCGTAGGGTGTCAGCGTGGCCAAGCCGGTGCCGCCCCTGTCTACAGTTAGAATACTCGCCTGGGACAGCAGGTTCCACACCGCGGCTCCCACCGAGGCGTCGAGGCACTGGTAGGACAGATTGGCGGTAGTGTCACACCATAGCGAGCCCTCGTCGTAGCCGTCGTCGGCGTCGTCGCCGGTGGTGGGCGCAGCAGAAGCGGCGAAGTTGCACAGCGGCAGCTTCCAGATTCGCTCGGTCCCACTGATGTCAACGGTCCACGCGACGTACACGATAGAGAGTTCTCAGGTACTCAGGAACGGTCCGGCGATGCTATCGTTGGGAATACCGCTGGGAGCGGTACTGTTGGTGGTAATGAGGGTACCGCCGGCGCCGAGGTTGAGGACGGTACTCACCCCAATAGCCCCCGAGGACAGGGTCAGGGTGCTATCGGGGACGAGGGATGTGGGCGGGCCGGTGCCGGTATCGAGACCAAGGATGGCGGGGCCAGTGATGTCGGATAGGGCGAAGGCTCCGCTGACGTAGATACCGCCCACGAATACCAGACCGTTGACAGTGCCGGACGCTCCGTAATTCCAGGCGTCATTGTGGTACACGGCGAACACGGCATTGGTTGAGGCAGTGGCTGCCACCGCGGCCACCACCGACTTGCTGATGCCCGCGTCGTAGTAGACCCCAAGCCCACCGCCGCCGCCACCGTTAGGGCGGATGACAACACCGTTGCTGGCATTGGCTACCAGACGGGCGCTGGCGGTGGCGGCGAGGGCGTCGGTGTAAAACGTGACATCGTCGTCGAAGCCCTTGACGCCGAAGAAGCGCTGCTCGGTGCCACCGTCGCCCGTGACCGATCCGGTGAGCAGGTGCCCGGCCACGTTCATGCTGATGGTGAGGGTGCGGATGGCCGCCGAGTATCCGGCCGTCAACCCTGTCCCGGTGAGGACTGAGATCACCGAGGTAGGGAAATTGGCGGCTGCCAGGTTGATACTGCTGAAGATGCCGCGGTGCAAATCCTCAAGGTGCCAGACGCCTACCGTGTCGCCGGGACGAATGTACCAGGTGAAGGCGACCCCCTCGCCGGAGTACAGTGTCAGGTTCTCGGCGTCCGGAAAGGCGAGCTGGCGGTCGGTGCTGGTACCACCGCCTGTGGCGGTGTGGATCAGGGCAATCTCATCCGGCCCCTCGTTGCGGAGGAACAACTGCCGAGCCTCGGTGCCGCCGACGATGTACTTGATGTCGAGACTGCCCCCGGAGTTGTTGGACAGTACTAGCGTACGCACCGTGGCGTCGGTCAGGGTCACGGTGACCACGCCCGCGGTCAGCTCGAAGTGCTGTACCGTTTCCTCCTCGTCCGCTCCGCCGCCTCCTCCACCGCCCCCGGCATCTCCATCCCCGGCCGGAGCCAGTGCCCACCACGGTCCGTACTTCTCGCGGATGATATGGACCCAGGTATCACCAGCCACGGCAGTCAGGGAGAGATTGTAGACCACCTTGCTAAACTGCTCAACCTCTTCGAGATAGGCGAACTCCTCATCTCCTTGACCGGCCTCGCGTACCAGGCGGAAGATCCGGCACTCCGCTGACCCGGGAATGGCTCGCGACGGCGAGGGTACTACTATGGAGCCCATACCCGTGCCGGTGTTCTCGCTACCTTCTTCACCGGGCTCCAGGGCGGGGATACCGTCGTCGGGAGTGAGGGCGATGTAGTGTTCTGGAGTATCCAGTTCGTCCGGCGGTAGGTTGCGTACCTTGTTCCGCTCCACGCGGCGGCGGTGCTCCGCGAGGATCTCGTTAATCAGCTCCCGATCTCTCGGGGTTAGCAGGAAGCCGTCGGCCACGGTGAATATGCTCCTGAGATCTTGCCTGCCCGTACACTAAGTGAATTATCCCTGAACCGCCCATAGCGTGTAGCGTGCTGTGCCCTTACGGCAGCGGATGCGCAGCTGGGCGGGATCGGTAGCGGGGCTCCAGGACAGCGCTTCCCCGGGTAGGATGAAGCTCAACAACACCGGCTGTTCGGGGCACAGAGGCTCGGAGAACATGTCCCGCCCCTTCGGCTTGGTCAGTCCTTGCGATAGTAGCTCGGAGACGATGCCGAACTCGATGATGTGAGTACGAGCTTCCTGCCGCTCCCTGTCAGTGGGCTGGGCGCCGGTGAACTTGCCTTCGTTGTTGGTGAGTACGAAGAAGCCCGGTACCTTGACCCAGCCGAAGTCCAGCGGCTGCCAGTCCTCGCCGATCTTGGTATTGCGGATGTACGCTTGCTCGTTAGACCGCAGTTGCCGACTGTAGCGAATGTCTTGACTGGTCGGTTGCTGGCCGCTGCCCTGGTGGTAGAAGCTACCGACCACGGTCAGCAGGGCACCTTCGGGCGGTGGTACGAAAGCGGGCAAGGCTCCCTCGCCGCCGAGTACCGTAATCCCTAACGCCTCAGCCTCGGAGCGGGAGGTAATACTGCCGCTGGCGGGTAGATGCTCCATTGGTTGCTCCTGATCTGTTGCTGTTAACGACCGAACACGTCTACTCTCACCTTACAGTCGGCACCGTTGGCCTTGAATCTTAGGGAGTCCGTGGGCGCGGTGGTACCGGTGCCGGTGCCGCTATCGTCGTACTCCACGCCGAGGTTGCGGGTGAGCTTGAGTTGAGCAATCTCTCCCGGTCCTAACTCTCCCACCGGACTGAACTTGCCGGTCTCATGATCCCAGATCCCCCACTCAACGTAGTTAGTAGCGTCCAGGTTCTGCATCCAGCACCAGCCGGGTTGTCCAGTAAGTGCCGACAGGTCCAGCAAGGTGCCATAGGTACTGGCGACAAAGTACCCGGGCGTCGGCCCCTCATCCCCGTCCAGATCGTCGTTGAAGGCCGTGGGCTGGGACTGATAATTGAGGTTCCCCTTGCGGATACTGATGGATAACCTTACCTGGATCTCGTCGGCCATTGTCTCTCTCCTCCCCCTCCGCAATCACAGGATAACGGGTATCCCCATCAAGAAGAAGTTACTCTCGGGGTAGCGCTGGATGTGTATGTTGCCGGGGTTGCCCGCCGCTCCGACGATGGCCCACCAGAATTCCGTATCCAGATTGTTCGCCAGATCGGACAGCCACAGAGCGGCGTCACCCTCGTCCACGAACGGACCGATGGGAGGACGGTTACTCCCTGCCACTACCGCTGCAACGATTGCGTCGCCGATAGTACCTAGAAGAGTCTGGGTAGCGCCGCTCTGTACCACCCAGCCGTAATCGGCGGTGATGTCAAAGTCTTCGCCGCCCGTCTCTGCCTCCGCTTGCGTGTCGTAGGGGCCGAGGAAGTAGGTGCCTCGGGTCAGGTCCTGCTGGTCCTCTGCTTCCCAGGCAGTACCGAAGAACTCGTACTGCCACGGCTCCGGTTGATGGGGCCGACCCGCTCCGTCGAGGACCAGGGTTATAGCATTCCCTGTACGATCAGTAGCGCGAATAAAGTTATTGGGATCATCGGCGCTGGGGAGGATAGCGTTACCCAGGTTGTCGTCGCCGACCTTCTCCGCAATCCACACCGGCTTGCTCTTGTGCCACTTACCACGCAGTACCTTGGTACCTTCGTCCAGGGCGTTGCGGTCGAAAGTCTCGTACTGAAGGTCGAACTCCAGGGTACGCGAGTAGTACACCGAGCAGGTGCCGTAATACTGCCGCTCCCAACTGACGCTACTGAGCTTGACGCAGCGGGCATTCATCCCCCACATGGGTAGGGCGTTGACGGTGTCGATCATCAGCGCCGGCAAAGTGAGGGCCAGACCATTGGTGGCCACGTTCTGTTGGATACGTACACTAGGGCGGTTGCGGTCGAACTCGACGATGTTGCCCTTGATGCGCTCGTGAGCAGAGTTGAGGATCGGTACGGCAAATCGGTCGTGGGTAGCCTCCTCGGTGTAGCGGGAGAAGCCGCCGCTGACCTTGGGTAGCTCCAGGAGCGGGTCCTCGATCTTCTCGTCCTGGCAACGCTTGATTGGCTTGGTGGAGAAGGTCTGCTCGACAATAAACCAGATGTTGGTTTCCTTGTCCACCTCCGGCTGTACATTGGCATCGGGGCGGCACCAGGCCCAGGTATCCAGGTCCAGGCCGAAGCTCCAGAAGCTCCCCGGCAGCGGCAGCCCACTGGCGTTGAGGGCGGCGGCTGGGCCTTCTCCACGAGCTACACGCACCCGATGGGCTACCTTGTACTCGCGGTAGCCTTCGCCATCACGGGTAGCGTTCCAACTGATCGGACCCGGACCCCAGACCGTACCAGACATTCGTTATGCTCCTCTACTGCTACTACCGCCTACCTATCTTGTACCCTCGTTAGCCACCCAATCCCGCCCCCTCTACCTTGACGCCCGGGTTCTTGACCATCATGCCGATACCGTTGGCAATCTGGGTGAGCAGGTTCACCATCTTGTCCTCGGGGCGCTCTCCGGGCTTGAGTGGTGGACCTTCGGGTAGGAAGTTGATTTCCCCCTTGAGCGCTGCGGCACGCTGCTCCGCTACGCCAATAACCTCGTCCCACATGGCCCCTGCTTCAATAGCACCTTTTACCTTTTCTGCCAGACCGGCCATCGGCCCACCACCGGCAATAAGGGGATCTAGCGTAGCCCGGATGAACTCCATCTGTCCCTTCTGCCCGGGTACGAGTCCTCCAGGGCCGACCTGAGCACGGAGCATCCCCGCCATCTCCTGTGCCTGCCGCATCTCTCCCAGCTTTGGCACCGCCCACTCGGCCGCACCTTGCGGCAGGAGATCCAGCAGTTCTCCTAACTTCGGACCACCTACTTGCTTACCCTGTGCTACTCGCTGCACTCCTCCCTGGGCGAATCCAATGATATCCTCCCACTCCTCCATACCCAATATCTTCTGTTGAATCCCCCTGAAGAGATCGGCACCTACTCCCCCCTTCTCTGCTAACTTGCCCATCTCGTTGGCCATATCC
>WUUC01229090.1_pt1 | contig 21418 bp, 18 predicted proteins | sample 6278441 | NCBI WGS metagenome assembly WUUC01 (sample SAMN13675441, study PRJNA597444) | soil metagenome | isolation source: soil | place: USA: Washington | collected 2017-10
CCACATGTGGAACTTTTCACGCCATTCACGATAATGAAGGTTCCACAACCACTTGATTGCGCTGGCGCTCAGGAGACGATCGCCTTTGGGACCAGGTTTGAGTATGACAAACCATTCTTTAAGTTGCATGCGTAAGCGCCACATTAGAAGTCAAGTCCTTGGTCTATAGCGTACAGTCGTCGCGTAGCCGCTAAAACTAGGTAAGTAATTCGGGCAATTTCTGAGCCCATCTTACAGTTGGCATCCATGGGAGGAATTTTCATCTCCTCTACGCGTTCAACGAGTTGACTGACTGGGTCTAAGTGCTTGCTTAATACGTCAATAGCCCGATTGAGTTCTTCCGCAGCTTCAGCCAGCGCGTTGATATGTTCGACAACGTTGGGTGTAGGTTGTTTGACCTCACTGTACCGTACGTCTGGTTGTGACGGGTAAACTCTGCCACCGGGAGGCGCGTACCCAGGTGGATATTGCGGTGGGTGTGTAGGGTATATAATATTGCCTTGATCAATACCCGACGTTTGACGTACCCCAATACTTGAGGGATCCACCATGTCTACCATTGCGTGATCGTGTGGACCACGACCTACTCCGTGAATATCTGTCATTTATAGCCCGCTACTTTCGTCTACTATGTCCCAGATGTACGCTGGGTCGTCAACCACCTTGCCATTTAGTGGATGATGCGGTGCCACTTCCGCGACTAATTCGCGGACGTTACCGTTAGTAGTATTTTGCGCCTGATTTCGGTTTTGGACCCGACCGTTTGCTGTCGGAGTCCCCGGGCGAATGCGTGTGGGCGGCGTGGAACCGCCGTTTTGAGCTTGTTCTTCACCATTTAAGGGCTCTGGTGGCTGACTAATCGCCATTTGCTTCTGGGCAAAGTCGAGTGCTTCTTCTTGACGGCGTAGTTTATCAGCGCGTGCTTTCAGCAGAATTTGCTTAATGTCTGTAAGTTCCACGGGCACTAAGGTCAGGGCAGTTTCTTCGTCCATCAAACCCTCAGCAAAGGCCCAGATAACTACGTCCAAAATAAGACGTCCATCGTCTTGATCCAGCGGCTCCCAAAGAATTTCTGGGCGTTGTTCTACAACACCAGGCTGTATGAAGGAGAGATACGCCAGAGCAACTTCAGCAATTTGGGTCAACCACTTAACCATTTCACCACGGCGCATCTTGACAAACTCAATGAAAACGGGCATTTGAGTCTCTGCAGACGCTTTACTGCTGGCAATTGCGTTGCCGAAGATGAACTCGGGTAGTTCGGAGTGCTCTAAAATCAAGTAAAAAAGTAGTTCTAGTAGTCTGGATGTGTCGGCGGTAAATGAGCCAGGTGACTTGTAATCAAAGACTCCATCAGTGATTGTAATAAGTTGAGACAAATCGACGTCTAGATACGACGTAGATTCTCCGGTTCCATCGGCACGAGTACTATTAACTTTCGTTCCATACTGACGCCAAAAAGCATCCAAGTCCTTGGCAGTTTGGAAAGTAATGACCGGAGTAGGACGTCCTTGTAGGATGTTTCCTTCAATTGCGGCATCAAAAACAATGCCGTACCGTTGGAGCGCGCCCAATAAGGCTTCCGCTTCGGCGTGTCCGAACATTTCGCCGTCGTCGGGCTGGTTATAGATGTGGATAATCGGTAGAATACCCAGCAGATTTGGATAGGTAACCTGGTCGCGGATTATGTAGTCAACCTCAATCCAGTGCACGCGACGGTCTTTGTAATACTCATCGTAGACCACCATTTTGCGTGAATCTGTCGGATGTGGCAACACTTGCACCACGCGCCAACCTATAACTTCTGCAAAGTTGTCGGGACTAACGATGGGTTCTACGCAGTCTGGCGGTAGAAGCGTAATAGTCAAATCACTATTAATGACTAAAAACGCGTCTCCCTGTTTGATGGCAGCTCGTGTAGCCCGTAGAATCTCTGGGTGCCATTCACTCCACCACTTAGCAAGCGCGTCAGTACTGCGGGTATCTCCACACCGCCACCGCGGCGCCCGTCCTAGCGTCCACGCAGCTATCTTGCTCACTAGGGGCTTGATCAAGAGTCCGGATACTTCTAATCCCTGCGTGCGTCCATAGTACGCGTTACGCCAAAAGGCATAATCACTACGACGCCAAGACATTGTAGGACGTCGCGTAAGGGTACTTAGTCCGGATCCAAGACGGGTAGTAATGGCTCGACGAACAATGGTGCTTAAATTCTGCATAGACGGGCCAGGCCAGATAAAAAATTCGCTGACCTGTTGTCCGAATTGTCGCGCAGCGTTCAGTGCTCCTGAGACCGCGATGTGTAGAGGCCTCTTACGGGGTCCACGAACTTCACGCAGTTTTTGGATTGCTGGCTGTGGTGGTAGGAGTGGCTGTTCCCGCAATCGCAGTTCTGTTAGTTTCGGTGGACGTGGTGACTGAATCATGCTGCTCTCCTGGTGGCTCGGCGTATGATTGAGGGCGCTCCCTCGCGTCCGCGCACTCTTGCCTGACGCACTTCTACTTCTGTTTCAGAGATTTCAGCGGCTTGCCAGACCATTAGTGCCCGTGCCATTACAGTGTCATCATGAAGTCCCTTAGGAGCACTGTAGGTAGTGTTGTGAGTTTTTGGACTCACCGTGCTTTCGTAGGCCTCTAATTCCAGTGTCCAAGGATCTTCGGAGTTTCTGGACTGGAATTGCCAGCGTTCTTTTTCGAGCGAGAGGACAAGTTTTTGGATCAAAGGTCCCTTAGTTTTAAGAGTTGTGGTGAACGGCTCCATCGGGAGGTCTTTGACTAGTTCCTCAAAATTGGGTTGTCCAATGCTATTAATTTCGGTAAGGATATATTCAGGTTGCCAGGTTTCGTACATGGCTCGCAGTCGACCGCGCTGTGTTTCGAATTTAATTTTATTAAAACGATCACGCGCGACTTCCACACCGCAGTCCACGCATCCGAAAGAGAAGCACGTGAAATCTTTCTTTTGTCCCCAATCACATCCTCCCACGATACGATGGCCGCGATGCATGTGCGGGTACTGCTTGAGTGGGGCATGAGTACAAGCTTCGATATTGTGGAATACTTGTCCGTCTGATTCGAGAAAACGGGCGAGAATTTCTTGAATGTAGTCATCTTCCGTCATATCCTCCGTGATCTCATCGAGAGCTGCTTTACTGAGATGCGGATTATCTAACGAAGTAAAGTGGAACGCTTGCCAACGTCCGGTAACATCACTAGTAGCGCGAGTATATAAACGAAAAGCATGATTCTTGCGGTTTGGTGTAAAGATGAATATTGCATCGCCATCATTATCCAGTAGCATCGGGGCCCCGACCTTTTGCCAAGCGTCGGGATCCATGAAAGAATACTCGTCTAGTATAAGGACATCGGCGTAATCACCACGAAGAGTGTCGGCGTTGTGTGCCGTCTTAGTCTTGATGCGACCCGTACCGTTGACAACTTCAAGGGTCCGCTCCGTCTCATTCTTTTTAACCACTCCAGCTTTGATCGCTTCATTAAGAAAAAGTACGCACGCATTCCAAAACGCGTCGGTCTGTGCCGAAACTGGAGCCGCTTCAAGTACGCGCTTCCCGGCAAGCATCTCCTCAACTGCGAGGCCCGCCACTCCTGTCGTCTTACCACCACGGCGACCAGCACAGATAACTTTGCGTTTTGCGGTACTACGACGGAAACGTCTTTGCTGTTTGTGATATCTGGGTAGCCTTATTGTATAACTTACATCACCAGGACCGGGTGGATTGATGATGTCTACAGGTGACGTTAACGGCGCACGCGGCGCAACCATGGCGACCATAGCAATTACTCGGTGTCAGTGTCATCAAAATTATCTGTGTCAACGTCGTAGTCATCGACATCTACGACAGGATCATGGTATCCACTGTGCCGTGGATCTAACGGAATACCGTCACCACGGCCATCATCGTCGTCGTCCTCATCATCCAAATCCATAGGATTGTATCCAATGATCGGAATCTGCTTACGCGTATTGATGCCGTTGCCTACAGAACCGGCAGGGCGTTGTGGATCGTCACTCAAGGATCCGTCGCCGGTGTTACCGTATTCAATGACCAGGCGTACTGTACCCGTCTGCTCCTTACGATCAGCGAAGACATTATGGGCCTGACCAATAAGTTTCAGAGCAGCTTGTGCGTCGTAAAGCTTGAAGTCGATTTCCATTACTTCAACCACGACGGTTTCTTCTTCTCCGGGTGCATCACCTGCTTTGCGCTTGCCAGGGATCACATTCGCTACCTTAGTCTTGGTCTTCAACTCTTTGATCAGTCCCATAGAGCCCAGCGCTTCAGCTTTTTCAAAGTTGAAGACCGGACCTGAAGGAGTCAACTCGATAAAATCTGCCATAGAACCACGCGCTTGTTTAGACAGACGAACCAAGGCCTCATCGGCAGACATGACCAACTCATCCATACGCCGTTGAATCTCAGCGCGGATGCTTGGCTTAGACAGGAGATGACTACCTTGCTCATAAGCAAACTCTTCACCATACCCGGCAACGAGAGCCGCAGCTCTGCGATCCCAGTGAGTGAGATAGTGATTGATGAATGCTTGGTGGCGGTCTAGGAGGACACGTGAAGACACCGGAGGAGTGAGATAGTCTTTGCCCTGAATCAACTCCAAGTCACCATTTTCATCGTATTTGAAGGGCGGTGAATACGTTTTCCTCTTTGCCCGCTGCGTTAGACTTCTTGCCATAAAATTCTCCAAGTTCCACACCGCCTACTGGGCATGGCCTTCTGAAACGGGTTCATTCGTTCGCGTTATGCAGGGGTTGACCCTGTTGGTGTGGAACCGCCTGTTGCGCGGCCCGTGCCGCTTGTACCGCCAGTCGGAGTTGCTCCGCTTGTTCTAGATACGCCTCCTGCTCCGCCTGTTCCAGCCAAAGTAGTGCCTGGTGCAGGAGTGTTACCTGTTTCGCCGCCGGTTGCAGCACTGACGGAATCGGTGTCGGTTCCTGGTGGGAGAGCGCCGGCTTCATCGAGTGCTTTGAGGCGCGCACGTTCTTCAGCAGCAGCGCCTTTAGCTTGCTGGTCTTTTGTTGCAGACTGTGCTAGAGCGTCTGCGACGGACTTTTGAGCTTCAGGCATGTTAGCGCGCATCATCCAGGATCGTCCGGCTGCGCGCAGTGACTTGATTTGTTCGGGAACTAGACGTTCGCGTGCTTCTTCGACCGCGTCTTGTAAGGAGTACCAGTCGATCCATTGAAGACCGGCGGTGCCCTTCATGGACATGACAATTCCACCCTTGAGTGTCTTGCCATCGCGCATGCTTTGATTGTTGATGCTGACCCGAACTACTAGACTTGCTCCCTGTGTCTGCTTTGCAGCATTTCTAGGACGTAGTTCGGCATAAGCGGAGGTGTTTTGGGCTGTTCGACCAGTAGGTGTGGATACAATCTTGCCCAACCACGTCGCATCGGCTTCTTCTTTGGCTTTTTGCGCTTCTTCTTCTTTGGAAAGAGCGGGCGGAGTAGTGGAAGCAGTGTCGGCTTCGTCGGACGGATGCTTATCTTCGATATCAGATTCAACATCGGTGTCTTCCTCCCAAAGAACTACAGGATGTTTTACTTCATCCCGGGCACGTTCGGCTTTGACCACTAGCATGGCTAATTGTTCGTCTGTCATTGTCGGGATCCCTTTCGGCGCACAATAGTTTTAAGTTTCATCGTCGCGCGGTTGGCACCCGTGAATGTGGTGCTCTTTTGATTATAGCGCACGATCGTTGGAAAGGCACGTGTCCGATGGCGACGAGTTTCGATTTACGGAGAGGAAAGCGTGGGGGTATAAACAGCAAGTACCACGTCCGGCTCGGAGACGTGGTACTTGTGCTGCGAAAGGAACATCGGTACTGAAGATGGTACAACTATGTAAACAACTGAGGTGTGTGCGGTCACCACAGCTGCCCTACAACGTTTGGATTAATCGGTAAGAATTCCGTCGCGTACCCAGACTGTTACAGGCTCACTGCCCTCAACAGCGGTTGGAAAGAGGACACAATCGCCAGGATATTCTTCAGTTCGTGGAGTGCGCCTGACCATGTAACACTCCCAGACATCATCCGGCTCTGGCAGCTGCTCATGCGCATAGATCATGGAATGCATCCAGTAAAACATGCCCATGCGATGCCCATTTACGAAAGTAAGATTAGGATCCGTCGGATCACCGTTATAGCGAACAGCTACCGGGTGATTAGGCATGCTGGTAACACGAATCCCGTAAGTTGCCACCAAAGCATCAATGAGACGCTGACGCTCAGCTAGTTGTTCCGGTGTCATTGCCGCAAAATCTTCGTTAAGGTTGGGCACTGGTAGCCGATCTGTTCCCATGTGCGGTTCCACACCTCCTGTTTTGTACGCTGGTAGCGGATTGGGATCTTCCAGCCGGAACTGTGCGAGACTAGGAGCCTCTGCAAATGGCAGTTTGAAGTTGGTAACAAGTTGAGTAGTCATAGTTATAGTTGGGTTAATTGTGAATTGAAATGATCCGCGACGATTCGCATTATCTTAGAAACTCGATTAGCCCAGCCAGCACCATGATGTTGCCAAGTCGGAGTCGACGTGTACCAGGCTAATCGAGCTGCTAAGTAGCGCAGGGGGTTTGAGCCCGATTCGACCAGGAACCGCTGCGCCGCAACAGTGTTTTGAACGTAAGAGTCGAAGTGCACTAAACACATGGGCCACTTCATCAAATGTGCGCCAGAAGGCAACCAGTACCGGGTATAGTAAAGCTGTAATGCTTGATTTTGCGTCAGGTTTGGGATATCTACATCAGGGTTACTAAGAGCACTGATCCCATACTTGGTGCCGACAAACTCTCCATTAGGACGATAGTTGCCGCGATCATTGCGGTCGGTGGAGAGCCTATCATTACCTTCAATATCCAGGACAATGGGCCATACTTTTGCCCAGAACTCTGATGGAGCGCCCTGACCCACAGGAACGCCTGGATCCGGCTGTGGTTGCGGGGAAGGAGGCGGAGTAGTGCCTCCACCGAGGTCGTGCACAGTTGCGCTTGATAGGAGCGGTGTCGGGTTACTAAATCCTCCCATACCATCGTTGCGACGATAGGGATTAATGCGCACTGAAAAGTGCAGGTGCGGTCCTGTTGAATTTCCAGAGCTGCCGACGTAACCGATAACAGACCCAGCCCCAGCAGAAGAGCCAGGAGCAAATCCTGGAGCCAGTCTATCCAAGTGCGCATAAACAGTCTCGCCCCATTTGTGGATTAGTTTGACGTAGAGACCTAAACCCCCAGTGATCGGATCAGGATCCACACCTGCCTCAACAGCATAGCCGTTGTCAACAGCAAGTATAGGAGTGCCACGCGGGGCTCCCAAATCAATACCATTGTGACCACGGAGAGGAACACCATCATAAATGAATTGCTTGTAATCGTTCGGATTATCGCCATAGTTAGACGTAACAGGAAAACGTTTCCCGGAAAGTGGATAAACCAGTGCTGGGACGGGCGTTGGCGGTTTAGGTTGTGTGTTTGGTGCTGCTACAGGTGGTGGAGTAGTAGGAGTGCCGACATTCTCGGCGGCTCTCTTTAGGCGGAAGTGGAAGCGGAAGGAGCGGTGGTGGTTCCAGGTTGGCTCTTCGGGAGTGCCGAGTCCCATACCAAAGATTTGATCCGAAGGGCGCCCGAGAACGTTGAGACCATACGACCAGCCTGCGTTATACATTGCGAAGTTTGCCATGCCGAGGGCATAAGGGTCGCCAGAGACGTCTCGAGTTTTTTGAATCTCTTGCTCGCTTGGTCCACCATTTCCCCAATACCATCGGAGCTCAACCTGATATTCTGGTCGACCATCTTCGCCGTAGGTGTTAACAAATGTGTGTTCCTTCTGCTCTAAAAATTCACCCTTCACAAGCTCCCAGTACAACTCTCCTGGCCGTGTTGGAACATGACGTGTTACTTTGATTCCGCGTTGTACAAGTCGCTGGTCCCAGTCTGTCGGAAGAGGCGCAGGTGTTGATGGAGCGGGAGGAGTGCCGGGGCCGGAGCCGTTGTTTGGCGGAGGTGGCGGTGGAGTGTCAGGAGTCGGACCGGTAGAGACGTCGGGAAGGAAAGTTGTGTTGTCTTTGTCGGCGGGATTAACCACGACTCCTTTGTTTGCTGGTAAGGGAGCTGGGTGATTGTGTGCTCTGACCGCGGTATCAAAATCAGTACGCACACCGTTAAGATTGCCAAAACCCCACTTATCGTCGCCAATCTGCTCGCGTTTGAAAAACCAGCGGTACATGAGCAGACCTTGCACTGGTTGATTTCGCAGATTGCTGTTCCACACCGCCACGTGGTCGTAGGCTCGTTGCACAACACCCGTGTTCTTGTCCTCCCACTTATCGTACTCATCAAACTCGGTGATTAGGAACGGCAGGCTTTGAGCCCACTTAGGTGTACCCTTTAGGAGTAAGTCTTCGTAGGTGCGGAAGCCGGAGAAGCGGTCGGTGTATGGTGGACCCATCATTAATGGGGCTGATATATTATGAGGGCTACTGCCGCGCGTGTATGCATGTCCCGTAAAAGCGTCAGGCATGACCCCATACTTATGGAGACAGGCGTTCATCATGTCTAACTGGTACTTGATCCAGTCACCTGATTCTTCATTGTAAGGCGCTACTGCAGGCATCCATAACCGTTGCGGGCCCAGACTAGGAATTTCTCTTACGACCGTTGTGACTGCGCGGTAAACAATTGCGAAACATTCAGCCATCATGTCAGGAGTAATGACCTGACCCTGAGGACGCTCACCGCTAATGTTCGGCTCATTACCTATGATCCAGTTACGGCACGGCGATCCTGCTCGATTTGACGCTACGATAAAGTTTACAATGCGCTGCGCGAAGGACTGGTAGCCTACGGCTGGCTTGCCCTCTGGTTCGCGAAGCGGGATAGTACCGTCAACACCGTTGTAAGCGTGGTTGAGTCGGGCAATTTCGACGATGCGAGAAGGGGAGGGATTGCCTGTAGGCATCGAGTGCCCGTGATCACCAGGATTCAAACCTAAAGAGTGAACGCTCAGAGCCCACGCGGAAGCGTTGTGTTGCAGTACGTGCTGGTTAATCCACTCCTGGTCAAAGTCATGGACGCCGTAGAGATCTTGGGCTAAATTAAGATTTGCTAATTGACCGGCCGTTGGAAGTTGTCGCTGTGTTGTCACGGTAGTTGTTGTGCCCGTTGAACGATCCGTGCGAGTGTGCTACATACTAGGTGTTAAGTGTTTGGTGCTGTTTTTTATTATACACTAGGTTTGTTAAAAATGCACGGAGAGGACCCTGGCGAATTTATTAAGTCGGTTCTCTACATAATTCGTCAGTCTGCGTGAAACTCCACACGCCCCCTTGGTCCGTGACTTTTGGGACTCGCTGTTCCACTTGTTGTTTTTGATACTGCAGGTGAAGCCGTTGTAGTTGTTCCGTAGCAGCCTGTATTTGCACAGTGTTGTAGTAGGTATCCGTGTTGACTTTCAGGTGAGTGGTGTCTGTTTTGTAGGCTAAGTGTGTGTGGCGGGCGGAGTGGTAGGAGTGGAGGGAGAGGAGTAGTCGAATTGCTATTGAAGCAGTGAGAGCGAACTTGAGGGTGGGGGAGATGTTGAATGTGTTGATTAGGAGTGCTACGACGCCTAGACTTGTCAGGGTGATGAGAGCCGCGTTGTGTGTGCGCATGAATATCCTTAAAATTTGTTGGTTTGATTTTTAGTATTATAAATATAATATATTATATTTATAATACTAGCCCTAGACCGGGGCACGTCTCAGAAGCCCGTTAAAGGGCACGACAAAAAGTTAGTATATAAATATAATATATTATATTTATATACTAGTTTTATATCGATCTGAAGCCCGCAGAGCTCCACACGGCCCTTGGTTGCGTCAAAATGCGCTTTTCGGTGGTTAACATAGGCAAAAAACGTGCTATTTAGGCTCGGATCTTAGACAAAATCCCAAAATTGTTTAATACTTTGGTTACATTTCACAGAATAGTGCGCTACTTTCAAATAAGTGCTTTACACAGTTCTTTACACTGTTTATCTTCGCTAAATTAAACATATAAAATTTGTTTTCGTTACTGAACTTCTTTATTGTAATCTATTTTATATAAAAGATCAATAATATAAGAGTAAAAAAAAGAGATTATATATAAAATTATTTCCGCGCAATCGAATTTCAATTACTTCAATTGTTCACTAGAATTTTGTGGTGATTTGAAAAATTTGAACATATAAAAATAATTTGTTTTAGAAACTAAAAGCTCTTCCCCCAATTGTGGGGAAGTGATTAATGATATTTTGAGGAACTACAAGGGCTCAGCAGTGTTTTTGAAGGTGAAGATTACGTGAAGATGAAGATATACTTAGCGCGGAGAGAGTTGTGCTGCAAACATAAAACGTGCGGATCCGCGCTTATCTGCGAAACCGCACGTTGAGGCGCGTGGAGCTCAGGCTGCTTGTCTCAGACGTAACCAACCCTCATTTGCGATTGAAACGCCTTTGACACATTGACGGGGTTTCTTGGATAGGTCTGTATGACTGTATGTGTATTTCATTTGTCGTTCGCCCAGACCTTTTGAGGCTAAGCCTTTTACGAATGCTCGCTGCATCGACGGCGTTACTCCGTTGCGTGCACACCAAGCTTTGTAACTTGCATAAAGATCTTCGAAGGGGCATAGCTCGTCTTGTTTGAGAAGACATTCGGCATCTAGCCACTGTTTGATGATGTCTTGGTCGTCGCGATGCCCCGACGTGGTTGCTGCTACGACGCCTGGAATTCTGAGGCCTTGTTGGTTCCACATGACTGCGCCTTTTACTGCCCAGTTTAGAATACCCATCAGTGATTCTGGGATTTCTAAGGTTTCCTTAAGCATGACGTTTTCGGAACCAAGATGTGTTCTAGGAAAGTTAATGGTTGCAATACGTCCCCAGAAAGCGTCGTCATCAACGTCACCTGTGGGAGGATGGTTTGACGACAACCATACTTTGAATTGTGGGATGAAATTGAATGGTGTTTGATACTTGAAGGCCGCACTTATTGGGTCACGCCCAGTGGCTGTTTTGATCACAGCTTCGTTTAACTTCTCATACTTGGATGATTCGGAAGCACTTACGAATCTGGCGGGCTTTAGTGGCGCAAGTGCGAAGTTCTGGCGATCGTCACCTCTGCTGCCTGTAAGGACACCGAAGTCTATTTGTGTGAAGAGAGGTGCCCCCATCATGGTTTGAAGTGTCTGGGTAAAAACACCTTTACCCGAGCGTGCAGGGCCGTAGATGTAGAACATTTTTTCTTCGCGTGTGTTTCCGGTGAACGAGTACCCTACAGCTCGTTGGACAAAGTCGTATACTTCACGATTTTCATCCATGTTTTCGAATAGGGTTTTTTCCCACAGTTCGCAGGTTGCGTCTGGTATGTACGGTACTGGAATGCAGTAGGAGAAACGATCACTGGGTGTGCGTGAAATTAGTTCACCGGTGCGCAGGTCGATGATTCCGTTGCGCACGTTTAACAGATACGGGTCTTTGTCCATGTCTGTGATGTTTACAGCTGTATAAGCGGAGAACATATACTCCACGGCCCTGATACGCGATGTTTGAACTGCCGAGGCTCTTTCGAGTTTATCATTCTTGTTGCGATCGGCAATTGACTGACGTAATCGGAGCATCGCTTCAGCTGTCTGCGCCAACAGTGACTCTGCAAGATCGACTGACCAGTGTGTTTCACCACGCTGCATCCAGCCTGCACCTACCACGTTGAGAAATCGATCACCATACAAATATTCCAAGCAACGTGCATGGCCACCATCGTCGATTTGCTGGTTCATCAAAAAGTTGATGTGGTGGGATTCTAAAGACGAGATTTCAGGGCGTGTACGACTAATCACGACTGTAATGGCTGACTCCATCGTAATGTCGTAATAAGTCTCGGGCTTTTCATCTGTACGGTCAAGACCGCTCTTCTTAAACAACCTCAACATTTGCTCTTTGTTGCAGTTGGTGTAGTCGGCTAAGTACAACATCAGAGCTGCGTCTGCTTCACTGCGGCTTGGGTAGGGTGACTTCTCCCCTTTCCACAGCGACGTATCTCCCTCCATCAATTCTGCGATTTCAAGTTTGGAGCGTCCGGTGGTCATCCGGCTCAGCACTACATCGTCAATGACCCAAAACTGTTTTAACGCTTCCAACATTTGTTCGCGCGTAGCTGTTGCGGGTGTCTCCGTGACTTCCTGCCCAGGCCAAGGCGGTGTGGAACCTGACGAGAGCCCTGTAAGCACGGCTGCTAAAGCTTTTACTTGATCGGTACGTTCTCGGATATCTTCAGGTGCCCCAGGAAGTGTGTCGCCTGTAATTGCAAAGAAACGCCCGTGTGGATAAATTTCTGCCCACGCACGGCGAATACCTTTTGGATGCTCTGCTTTTACAATGACATGTAGGCCGGTGCCGGAGACTGACACTTCTGTGTAACTGTCAAGTTCTTTGACCCAGTGTGTAACACGATCGTCTAAGATATCGCCTTGCTCGTTTAAGCAGTGGTCAAAGTCGATACCGACGTAGGGTGTTGTCGTGTCGAAAAAGAATCCTACACCGACGGCTGGGTTTTTGGTTGCGTTGACAAAGGTTAGGACCCCTTTGAGGCTCATCCATACTTCGGGCGAGTTGTAGTTTACACTGGTTGGATCATTGGGATTAGATGTAGGGTTGAGAGGAATTTTGTTAATTTTGCCCTTCTCATCCGGGGGCATTAGTTTGTACGCGATCCAACATCTTTCTAAGGCGAGTTCTGTTGGAATGTTGCTTAGTAATTCTGCATCTATCACGGTAGTGCCTTTCCAAGTAGAAAACAGAGACCTGCGTTGTAGCAGGCCTCTTTCCGATGTTAACGACAACTATATTATAACAGAAAACTTGAAGTAAAGCAACGCGAAATACTTATGTATTTTTATACTAAGCTTTTACGTGCATGATTGGGCGGTGCATTCGTCCTTTCTGCTCGATGGATTTCCTGATGGCAGTCGTAGCATACCCATTCGATCGTAATTGCGTCTATTAATGTTTGGTATCCTTTCGGGTGATGCTTTTGAAGCTCCCGTACTTGGCGACATTTTTGACACCTTTTAGGTCGACGGATGAAGCCTGCACGCTCTGCTGCGTAGAGGATTACAGATGTCGCTCGACGCTTGGTCCATGGCTCGGGTTTTTTGTCTGTTAATTGCTCGGCTTTTCGGTGCAGTTCATTCTTCTTTTCTTGTAGCGCTTCCCACAGACATTCCTTACACGAGCCAAGGCGTCGACCGTTGCGTTTGCGTCGATCAAAAGGGAACTCTGAGCCTTTCTTGTGTTCGGTACACTTTTCGCAGACAAATACTTCGTTGGCAGTCGCTGCATACTCTGCACGTCTTTGAGTATCTAGTGCAGATGGTTTTTTCTTATTCATTGGACCCCCTTCTCATAAAAAAGGGCCCTACAGTTCGTCATCTGCAGGGCCCGGATCGGATCCCCCTCCACCATCGGTCGTCTATGGGGAGGGGTATTAAGACGCGTAGTGTGTTCTTACGAAGAGCACAACACTCTCCCAAGAATGAAATTGCTCAACATTGAGTGCATGGCCTCCTGAGATTGCTTGAATCATTTGGTGGCTTTCTAACCATTGCCTTGCTTCTTTACTACCGCCAGCTTTGGCACCTCCAATAGTTGCTTTTCGAAGACGTCCATCGTTGCAAACTTCGCGTGCGTCAATTTCGCCACGAGCATCGTAAAGTTTTCGCATCCAACGCAAGCCCTCACGTGCTACTCTTGAAAGCGGTGTTTTTGCCGTGTTTGGGGTTACAGATTGCGAGCTTACATTGTTGCGGATTGCAAGCACTGGTTGTTGGCTGCCTACTGCGAACACTTTCAATTCTAGTTGCCTTGTGCGTTCGCGTTCAATTTGCAGTTCCTGGTCTCCTGCGGCAAGATCCCACAAAGCGTTGAGTCGTTTGCGCTCGAGTAGAAAGTGTATAAATGTGTCCCACAAGTAGCGTGCTTGACCAGTGATGAAAGCTAGAGCGGTGAGGGTTGTAGTTGCGTAGTAGACAGCGGAGATTGCAATAGAAGCTAGTGCTGTGTGTCCGTTCCAATACATTCCTGCAAATACGATTCCTGCGAAAAGCACGTTTGCACTTACAACGACTGTGCCCCACACACTGGTGACTCGTGTGTCTTGGCTTGGCTCTCCTCCGTAATAACTGATCGGCGGTGGATACGCTCTAACTTGCGAAAACGCATCTGGAGGGCCAAGCCCTTGTCGGTGGTGTGGAACTCGCAGGATTTCTGCTGTGGCTCGGTAGTCTGTTTCCGGTGCCACGAAATTATTCATTTGCCCGCTCCTTTAATACTAGATGACTGTGTATTTAACGTCTGGACCATATTCGATCTCTTCCAACACAATCTTGCCATGCTGTGTCGGCATAACGTTATGTTTGAACATGTACTTTTCTTTTGCAGACTGCAGTGCCGCTTCCCGGTAGAACCGAGTCGCTCGAAATACTTCGCTGTGTTCTCCTAACGTAGCTCGGATGTAACGAACTTTGGTAATTCGAGTGATCGTGCCTGAGGGGAATGCGGTGGTAGGCTCTTCTGTTATTGTAGGCATCATACACTCTCCCTTATGTGCTTCTACTAAATAGTTGTGCAACATCTTTATTATACACCTTAAAGATTCAAAAAGCAATCCGGGTGTTCACTGAATATTTACTGTTGCCGACATCGGGCTATCGGGCTTTGCGTTTGGGTGCAGAGGTACAATAATAGGATGTATTTAACTATTCTTGCATTTGATCCCGGACAAACTACAGGTTTCTGTGAGATGTGTATTAACACAGAAACAGGTAGTGTTGCGTTGACTACAGCTAATTTGAAAAGCTTGGTCGATGTTTGGACTGCTTTGCGAATGACCCACATTATGGGGATGCCCGGTTTGCAAGAGCGACCACCGGGTGAAGTGGTTGTACATAGTGAGTCTTTTCATTTGTATCCACATCGTGCGACGGCTAAAATTGGCAGCAGTTTTCCGGAAGTTGAAGTCATCGGTGTTATTAAACTTGGTGCTCAGTTAAGTGGTTGGAAGCATATTGAGCGTCCTGCTTCGATGGTCAAGTCTGCTAAAATACCTTCCCAAATTAAGATGCGTGGGCGTACTTTGCACGAAAAGGACGCGGTTCTCCATGCCCTTCTTCACGTACGTACAATATTGAAGATACGAATTGACTTCTTGCATTTTATCGTTGTTTAAGGTATAATATTGATACGGAAATGGCTTTATTAGTAAGACGGGCATAAATGCGACCTCAATTAGTTATTGTGGGTGATCTGGACAAACCAAGAGCAATTCGTGTTGTAGGTGGCGATGGCGATCTGCAACAGAAGTTGGTGAGTATTCCCGGATTTAACTATACAAGTAGGGATCCTTACAATTTTGCGAAGAAAGATGGCGAACCTGTTTTTCCGCCTTCGTTAGCAATTGCAAAGTTGTTGATACAGAAGCTTGAGTGTCGTACGTCCTCAGCTGTGCAGAAGTGGTACACTAAGGCACTCGAGCATTCTAAATCAGCAAAGACATCTGCATTAGACGAAACTCCTCTGAACGAACAACACGGCCAAATTGAACCATACCCATATCAAAATGCAGGCATCCGTTTTTTACGTAATCAACGTCGGGTGCTTCTTTGTGATGAAATGGGTCTTGGTAAGACTGGCATGGCTTTACGTGCTGCCGCGCCGTTTATAAAGACGGGGCGAGTTTTGGTTATTACTCGCAAGTATTTGATTCCGCAGTGGATCGGTGAAGTTGGAGAATGGCTGGATTTACCGGAAGATTGTATAGTGGATCTTAGTTCGTCAAAGAAACGTGCACAGCGGTGGTCTGAATTACGTAAGGTTACAGGTAAGATTGTTTTTATTAATTGGGATGCTTTGTCATTCTTAAATGATGATATTGTTAATGTGTCTTGGGATTGGGTGATTGCTGACGAGGCTCATGCGGTCAAGAATCGAAAGACTCAACGGGCGGAAGCTTTTAAGCAACTTACACATCCGTTGGTGGCTCGTAATGTTACGTTAATGACTGGTACGCCTGTTGAGAAGTCTCCCGCTGATATGTTTCCTCTGTTGCAAGTTTTGTACCCCACACAATTTACATCGTATTGGGCATACTTTTGTACGTTTGCAGATTATTTTGTTGAGACGGGTTTGCATGTCAAAGGCGCTAAAAACACAGAATTGCTTCATGATCTTATTGCGCCGTTTTATCTTCGTCGGACACGGGCTGAGAAGCTTTCGCATCTTAAAGAGCCGCAAGAGATTGCTTTCCCTGTACCTTTTGAAGATGACCAAATGAGGTTATATGAGCAAGTTTTGGCAGACGCCGTTGAAATCGTCGACCAGGAGACTGGTGAAACTAGTGTGCGCGAGCTTACTTTTGGCGTTGTTATTGCTCAACTTACACGCCTGCGTCAAGTCGGTGTGCTTCCTGCCTTGGTAGATCCTAGCTTTGCTGAGGTGTCGAATGCGAAGGCTGATGCGTTGGTCGCCCTTGTTCAGGATTTGGAGAATGAGCATATTTTAGTGTATACAAGTTATAGGCTTGCTGCGCAGAATTTTTGTGAGGTTATTAATAAGGAGTTACCTGGAACAGCATCAGTTTATTTGTCAGGGTTAGATCCTGCAATAATTTCGCGGTTTGGTAAGGGTGGTCGGCGTGTTTTAATAACTACTGTAGATAGTTTAGGTGAGGGTACGAATTTGCAGGCGTCGCGTGTTGCCATTTTTGCTGATCTTCCCTGGTCTGGAACAAAATATAGGCAGGCTGTGGGTCGTATTGTACGACCGGGTCAAGAAGGGCAACCATTGGTGTACCATCTCTTAGGCCCACTAAATTTGAAAACGAAGAAGTTACATGCCGATTCGATTGATAAGCGAATTTCTGATATGCACAGGAACAAAGAACAGATGTTTAATGAGGTTGCGGTTATGCGTAGCTTCTTAGATGAGAGGGCTAAAAGGTTTCAACATGCAATTACTTGAGCAGTCTGTAACAACGGATAGTCATGTCCATATTAGCGATATTCGAACTTTTCGAAGTTGTCGTCAGCGTTGGTATTTTTCGAGTCCTATGCAGTTAGGTTTGTCACCGCGTATGCCCGGTAAGGCGTTGTTTTTGGGTACGGTTTGCCATGATAGTTTAGATCGGTTTCATATTATTGCTGCTGACATGCCTTCAGCGCGTCGTCCCGCATATATGGAGCAGTGCCTTAATGAAACATTTCAGAATGAACTTAATCGATTACGTCGGCTACTTACGACGGATGAGATGAATGAAATGGCCATCGATATTTCAGATATTTTTGATAAGGCTGAGGCGATACTTCTTAACCATGTTGCGTGGTGTGAAACAAATTTCTTTACGCGTTTTGAGGTGGAGGCTACAGAGGTTGATTTTGTTGTACCTTTGATGCCTGAACATGGAGTTCACTTCGCCGGCAGGTACGATTCATTGTTACGCCATCGCAATACAGGGCGCTTGTGGTTGTTAGATTATAAAGTGTCTAACATGCCTATTGTGTGGTATACGCAGTACTTGCAGCAGTTAGACGATCAGGCGAAGGCATATGTTCTTGCATGTCGTCAGATTTACGGCCGCGAGCTTGAGGGTATTGCTTTTAATGTAATACGTGCGAAGCCACCTACAGTACCCAAAGTACTTAAAAGTGGTGAAATGTCTCGGGCAGCTAATCAGGATACAACCTGGGCAGTGTATGAACGGGCTTTAAGGGCTAATGGACTGAGTCCTGCCATGTATCATGATATGCGGGCGCAATTAGAGGAGCGAGAAGAGCAGAAGCCTTTTAATACGCTTGTTATGATTACGTTCACGGATGAGACTTTGGAGTTGTTTGAGCGAAGTATGAAGCAGACGGTTCGCGAAATGCTACGTCCTAACATATATCCTAATCCAAACTTCTTAAACTGTAAAATGTGCTCGTTCAAAGGTCCCTGCAATACTGCTATGCAGCACGGCGTGGATTCTTCAATTGTTAAACGGGAACTGGCGGAGAAGTTTGTGGTTGGGCGATACGTGCAAGATGCCCAAGAGTTGTTAGAAACAAGCTCAAAAGACTAATTTCTTTGTAAATAACTTGGAGTGAACCGAAGTACCGATGAGCAAACGGGCAAACCAACCACGGGACCAGGGGTCCAACCATACACCTATTCAAGGGGTCCTTTTCGCAGGCCCCCATCAACTTAACCACATACTGTGATAGGAATATGTCTGGCTATTCCTGCAAAGGGGCGGTATAATTAATTTATGGACACTAAAACACCCATTAAACCTGCTCAACCGGTTGCCACACCAACACGACCGGCTGTCGCATCAAGACCAGTTGCGACACCACAGAACCGTTTTCCATTCAAGACCACTCCACAAGGGGCTAAGACGACTCGTTTTACGGCTTTTATTTATGGGTTCTCAGGTACGGGCAAGACTTACATTGCGCGTACTGTTCTCGACGATCCGGCGTTATATCCTGCTTTGGTATGTATTTGTGATCGTGGGGGACTATCGCTGCAAGACGTGGTCGATGACGAGCGGTTAGTCGTTACGGACACACGTACGGTGAAAGACTTTAACGCCATCTTTGACTACTTGAAGAACAAGCCGCATAACTTTAAGACAGTTATTATCGACAACTTGTCCGAATTGCAACGGTCCGGTTTGATTGAGCAGGCGAAACGAGCTAGTGAGAACAAGGATACGCGTACGGGTCATGAATTTACGCAGCAAGACTATGGTATTGTGCGCAATCAGATCCTGTCGCTCGTCTCTAATTTCACGTTGGAATTAAGTTTGAATGTTATTCTAACGGCATTAGCTTCAAAAAGCACGGACCAAATTACTGGCATTGAGTCAATCGAGCCCAATCTTGCCGGAAAACTGGCGGCAGAAGTACCAGGATACTGTGACGTAGTCGGTTATTTGTCGATAAAGCCGCCTACAATGATTGAACGTAAGGCTGGTCAGACGGAGCCTACCCGCAACCTGCAAGTAGTCCAGTCGACGCAGGTGGCGACGGCACGTAATCGTGGAGGTCGTATTGGTACCGACATGGTCAATCCGACTCTTCCAAAACTATTTCATGCTATGACCGCCGATCTGTAAACAGGGGCATGTGTTTGGTGAAATAGACCTATCGGGTTATTTACCTCAACTTGAGGTATAATAATATTGTAGCTACCGCACACTTTTATAGGGCTTAGGAGGCTCAACAATGCAACTCGATTTTACCAATGTCAAGACTCTTGACACCAACCCCGTTCCTGCAGGGGAGTATTACATTCAAGTAGTAGCGTGCAAGCCGTCGGTGTCGAAGAACGGCAAGCCTATGATTGAATGGCAGTTTCGTATTGCTGACGGAGAGTACGAAAATCGTCGCCTGTTCATGAACAACGTGCTTCAGGAAAACAGTCTCTGGAAGTTGAAGCAAACTCTCCAGGGTTTGGGTTTTACGGAGGAAGATCTGGAGGGCCCGATCGATTTCGAACCGGGTGAGATGATCGGTTTGGAGGCCTACGCGAATGTGACGATGCGTCTATATGAAGGGGTCCAGCGCAATAACGTTGAGCGCCTCATCAGTATTGACGACATCAATAAGCGCTCTGGTAATTACAATCCTGCCGACTACGAACCACGTGACGCTGTTGCTCCGCCAGCACAACCAACGCAACAGGTTACTGAGACTGAGGATCTCATGCCGCCCTGGGGTGAGGATGCCGAAATCGACTTTTCCACGAACCAGACAAATGGCACTGCTGAGAAGACAGCAACGGTTGCTGCTGCAGTGGCGACACCTTCAACCGCGACAGCTACGGTGGATGTAGACGATGACGATGAAGCTGAAGTAGTGGTCCCCGCTGTTGTCCTAGATGTGGCAAAGCCTGCCGCACGCTTGGCTGCGACGTATGGCGTGACTCCTGAAGAGGTCTACGCTTTCACGGGCAATCCTACGATTTCTAAGCAAGACGTGCTCAACTTCGTCGCTTCACGCGAAGACGACAACGACGAATAACTCCGCGTTTCCACTTCTGGTGTTTTAGGTTTCAGGGGCTGGTTCAGTGTCCGGCCAGCCCCACTTTTTCCTCTAGGAGATTCAAATGAAAACAATGGTTATTCTGTCGGGTGGCATGGATTCTACTGCCTTGTTGTATGGTCTGAAGGCTGAAGGTGAAGTCGAAGCGGTCTCGTTTGACTACGGACAACGCCATAAGATTGAGTTAAACAGCGCCTTACGTCTTGCAATAAGGGCCGGTGTGACGCATCATATCATTGATTTGTCGGATGTGGGTCGAGCCATTGCCGGTAAATCAGCGTTGTTAGCGGGTGCAGAAGATATTCCAGTTCCAGAAGGACACTACGCTGAAGCAAACATGGCGATTACAGTAGTCCCAAACCGCAACATGATCATGGCTAGCATCGCTGCAGGCGTTGCGTGGGCCCGCGATTGCACTCTCATTGCCTTGGGAGTCCATGCTGGTGATCACGCAGTCTACCCAGATTGCAGACCCGACTTTGTCGATGCCTTAGATCGCACACTTTTCCTAGCTACTGAGGAGCGAATTGGAGTCATTGCGCCGTTTATCTACATGTCAAAGGCTCAAATCGTCACCTACGGAGAACAATACGGGGTGCCCTGGGAACTCACCCATACTTGTTATAACGGTAAGCGACCCCATTGCGGGCGCTGCTCCACGTGTGTAGAGCGCATTGAGGCTTTCGACATCGCAGGAGTCGAAGACCCCATGGGCTATGAGCCGGGCGGTGTGGAATATGCGCGCAGCGTTGTGGCTGCAAAAGCCGCTGCCGAGGCGAGTGTGGTCAGTTCTGGCTCTTACGTACCCAAGAATATAAGACATCTACCCCTGTTTCGACAAGACGACTGAGTAGGTTTTGGAGAGAGGTTACGGCACCCACTAGACATGGGTGCCGTTTTTATTTCATTTGGATTTTGAAAACTGCTCAAACTGGATTTGTAAACTTGCGAGCATTGGATTTTGCAAATTGCGAGCAAGGTGTCTTAGAAATTGCGAGTACTATTTTTTCGGAAAATTATTTTTTGATTTTTTCTTTTTTCCCTTTTTTGATTTTTAGAATTGCGAGCGTTCAGTTTTGGAAATTGCTAGCACCTAATTTTGAAAATTGCGAGCAACTTCAGTTCGAAATTGCGAGCAGCCTGGTTTGGTCGCCCTCACCACAGGAGGCCGCTGGTACGGGGGGCGAACTAGCAGCCGGAGGCCAAAGGGGGGGGGGGGCCCCTGCCTATCGGACGTCGGCGCAGGGGCCAAACTCGTAGAAGGGCCCGATTGGGGGTCCTCACCTAAT
>WUUC01071926.1_pt1 | contig 21394 bp, 21 predicted proteins | sample 6278441 | NCBI WGS metagenome assembly WUUC01 (sample SAMN13675441, study PRJNA597444) | soil metagenome | isolation source: soil | place: USA: Washington | collected 2017-10
CGTCATGTCCCTCAGATTTCGACGAGAACCGGAATCCCGACAGAGCGCATCAGGATCGCCACCTCTTGCGCCCGGCGGTGGAACTCGGCGCGATCGGCGGGACCATCGCCGAGATCCGAGCAAACGCCCCGAACCAAGATCTCGCGAGTGAGGACGAAGACGTTTTCGCCCGCGCTCGAGGCGCCTGCTTGCGCCCAGGTGATGACGCCGCCCGCGACGGTCGCCCCGTCAAGCGCGTTCACCAGCACGAAATTGCCGGTGGCTGGAAGATCGGCGAACAGATCGAGCGCCGCCGGCCGGCCAAGAATGATGCGGCAATCGGCGATGTCGTTGGTCCCGCAGGCATGTGCGGGGCTCGAGGCGAGCGTCTCGAAATCGACAAGCGCCGAGATGCTCATGCTCGTCACCGGCGTGAGATCGGTGGCGGTGCGGAGTAGATAACCGGCCTCCGGATCGAAGGGGGTCTCGGCCATCCAAACGAGCCTCGCCTCGACCACGTCGGCATTGACTGGGTGGCGGCTCACCTCCGACAGGACCGCTCCGCGAGAGATGTCGAGGTCTGCATCGAGCTCAATGGCAACGGCGTCGCCTGTTCGCGCGACAGCGAGATCGCCATCCATCGTGGAAATGCGCCGCACCGATGCGGAAAGGCCGCTTCGCGCGTCGATGATGCGGTCTCCCGGCCGGACCGCGCCCGAGCTTACCGTTCCGCCATAGCCGCGGAAATCGGCGGCCCGAAGCACGAGTTGAACCGGCATGCGGAAGGGCGCATCGGCAACTTCGTCCGCAGCCTCGACGCTCCCCAGAAAATTCAGAAGCGTCGGCCCGCGGTACCACTCCATAATGGATGACTGGCGAGCGACATTGTCTCCGGTCAGCGCCGCGACCGGGATTGCCCCAACTTGCGCGAAGTTGAAGCTCGCCGCCATGGCGAGAAACTCAGCCTCGATCTCGCGGAACCGCTTCTCGGACCAACCCACAAGATCCATCTTGTTGACGGCAAGCACGATCTTTTTGATGCCGACGAGGTTGCAGATTGCTGCGTGGCGGCGTGTCTGACGCTTGACGCCGTGGCGCGCATCGATGAGCAGGATGGCGACGTCGGCATGCGATGCGCCGGTCGCCATATTGCGCGTATATTGCTCGTGACCAGGCGCATCGATGATGATGAATCTGCGGTTAGCGGTCTCGAAATAACGCCACGCAATGTCGATGGTGATACCCTGCTCACGCTCAGCCTGGAGGCCGTCGAGCAGAAGGCTGAAATCGATCTTCTCGCCATTGACCAGTCGACTCTGAGAGGCGTGCATGACCGCCCTGCGTTGATCCTCGGCGACCGCCGCGGAATCCCACAGGAGCCGGCCGATCAGCGTCGACTTTCCGTCATCGACGGAGCCGCAGGTGAGCAGCTTCAGCAGGGCTCCGGACTTCGACACCTGCGCCGGCATCGACGGCAGTTCTTCTCTCAGCGCAGCAACATGCATCAGAAGTATCCTTCGCGTTTTTTCATTTCCATCGCGCCGGCCTGATCGTGGTCGATCAGCCGCCCCGCCCGCTCCGAATATTTCGCGGCCAAAACTTCGTTCACAATCGCATCGAGATCGTCAGCTTCCGACTCGGCCGCGGCCGTCAGCGGCCAGCAGCCGAGCGTTCGGAAACGAATCTTCCGGGTGAACGGCTTCTCTCCCGGCAGGAAGCGCATACGGTCGTCATCGACCATAAGAAGCTGTCCGTCGCGCTCGACCACCGGACGATCAGCCGCGAAATAGAGCGGCACCACGTCGAGCTTCTCGAGCGCGATGTAGCGCCACACATCGCCCTCCGTCCAATTCGACAGCGGAAAGACGCGAACCGTCTCGCCCTTTCCGAGCCGGCCGTTCAGCAGAGTCCACATCTCAGGGCGCTGGCGGCGCGGCTCCCAGCGGTGGCCGGGAGCGCGAAACGAGAAGACGCGCTCCTTGGCGCGGGAGGCCTCTTCGTCGCGGCGGGCGCCGCCGAATGCCGCGTCGAAACCGCCGGCGTCGAGCGCCGCCTTCAAGGCCTGCGTCTTCATGATGTCGGTATAGATCGACGGTGGATGGTCGAAGGGGTTGATGCCGCGGGAGAGCCCGTCGTGGTTGGTGTGCACGATCAGATCGAGGCCAAACTCTTTCGCCGTCCGGTCGCGGAAGGCGATCATGTCGCGGAATTTCCACGTGGTGTCGATGTGCAGGAGCGGAAACGGTGGCTTCGCCGGCCAAAACGCCTTCCGCGCCAGGTGCAGGAGAACCGTCGAGTCCTTGCCGATGGAATAGAGCAGGACCGGGTTGCGGAACTGCGCCGCGGCCTCGCGAAAGATATGGATGCTCTCGGCTTCGAGCAGCTTCAGATGCGACGTCAGCGCGGTCATGCAGCCTTCCCTTCCCGGCGCGGGTTCATGTGCAGCCCGCACTCCTTCTTCTCCTCATTCTCCCACCACCAGCGGCCGGCGCGCGGATGCTCTCCGGCTTGAACCGCGCGCGTGCAAGGTGCGCAGCCAATCGAGACGAAGCCGCGGGCGTGCAGCGGATTGACCGGGACATTGTGCTTGGCGATGTACGCCGTGAGCTCCTGGCTCGACCAATCTGCGACGGGGTTGACCTTGATCAGTCCACGCTCCTCGTCATAGGAGGCAAGCGGCACTTCGGCCCGCGTGTCGGAATGCTCGCGGCGAACGCCTGTCATCCAGCCTCGCGCGCTCTGAAGCTCGCGATTGAGAGGCCGCACTTTGCGGATCTCGCAGCAGGCTTTGCGGTTCTCGACCGACTGGCGGAAGCCGAACACGCCGTCTCGCGCGACGAGCGCCTCCACCTCGCTTGCTTCCGGGGCGACGAGCCGAATGCGGACCCCGTAGCGGATCTCGGAAAGTTCAACCGTCTCCAAAACTTCGGGGAAGAGGCGGCCGGTATCGAGCGTGAATATATCGACGTCCGACCCGGTCTCTGCGACAGCATTCAGAATCGCTTGATCCTCAAGCCCAAGGCTCGTTGAGAAAGCGATGCGGCCGTCGATCGCCTTTCGAATCTCGGCAATCCGTTCTTCAAGCGTGTCGAGACGCGCAAGACGCGCGTTCAGCTCCTCGGCCTTGCGCTTAGCGACGTCGCGGCGGAGCGGCTGCGGGTTGCGGTAGCCCGGCTGATAAAGGTGGCGAATACGTGTGAGCGCCTTCGCCCAGGTCTCGGCGTCATTCGCGTCGGTGATGTCCGCCGTGTCGAAGCCGGAGCGCAGAAGGAATGGCGCGAGGTCGGGAATGAGATAACCGACCGCGCGCAACTCGCCCTTGAAACCATGCCGCTCGCGCAAGAGGACGGCGAGAGAATGGCCGCGGCCGTCGCCAAAGCTCGGGAAACGGATGGCGACCACACCATCACCTTCCGCGGCCGCGGCGAGTGCCGCGGCGTCTGCCGTGGGCTCCAACACAACGGCCGGCTCCTCGCGCGCCTCGACCAGCGCGCCCGAAGCAAGATCAAGCAGCGCCATAAAGTGCCTCCTTGAAGGGCGCCGGGCCGACGCGCCGCCATGTCGCGAGGAAATCTTCCCCTTCCTCGCGGTTTTTGAGATAGGTGGAAACGATCGTTTCGACCGCGTCCGGCACCGCCTCGGCCCGGAAGCCCGGGCCGATGATCGTGCCAACCGAGGCGCCGTCCTTCGGATTGCCGCCAAGCGAAATCTGGTAGAGCTCGGTGCCTTTCTTATCGACGCCGAGAATCCCGATGTTGCCCGAATGGTGATGTCCGCAGGCGTTGATGCAGCCGGACATGTTGAGCCGGAGAGGTCCGATCTCCTCCTGCCGCTTCAGGTCTTCGAAGCGCTTGGCGATCTCCTTGGCGATCGGGATCGACCGCGCATTGGCCAGATTGCAATAATCGAGACCCGGGCAGCAGATCATGTCGCCGAGGAGGTCGGAATTCGCGGTCGCGAGCCCGGCGCCAGCGAGAGCGTCATAGAGCGCGGGCAGATCGGACTTCGCGACATGCGGCAGAACGAGGTTCTGCGTGTAATTTACGCGCGCCTCGCCGACGCTGTAGCGCTCGGCAAGATCCGCCGCGAACTCCATTGCTTCCGAGGTCGCGTCGCCAGGCGTCCGCCCAGGCTCCTTCAACGAAATCACGACGATGCCGTAGCCGGGGACCCGGTGCGGCTTGACGTTGTGCTTCAGCCAATTCGCAAAAGCGGGATCCGTAACCCGGCGCTGCTCGACCGCCTCGTCCCTGATCGGCCTCGCCGGAAGAGTCGGCGGCGCGAAATAGGCGTTGATACGCGCATATTCGGATGCCGGAAGGTCCACCGCGTCTTTGCGCGTCGCCTCCCAATCGGCCTCAACCGCCTCGCGGAATTTGTCGATGCCGAGCTGGTTGACGAGGATCTTGATGCGCGCCTTGTTCAGATTGTCGCGTCGTCCGTAGAGATTGTACACGCGCAGAATCGACTCAATGTAGGAGAGAAGGTGCTCCTTCTCGAGAAACGGCCTGATCTCTTGTCCGACATAGGGCGTGCGGCCCATGCCGCCCCCGACGAGCACGCGGAAACCGTTGCGCCCCTCCGGCCCCTTCACGATGCGAAGACCGATATCGTGGAATGCGATGGCGGCGCGATCCTCCGCCGCGCCGGAAACGGCGATCTTGAACTTGCGCGGCAGCCAGCTGAACTCGGGATGCAGCGTCGACCATTGCCGCAAAATCTCGCACCAGGGCCGAGGATCCTCTAGCTCGTCATGGGCGGCGCCGGCGAAGGGGTCGGCGGTAACGTTGCGCACGCAATTGCCGCTCGTCTGGATGCAGTGCATCTCGACCTCGGCAAGTGCATCGAGAATGTCCGGCACATCCACGAGCTTCACCCAGTGGAATTGTAGGTTCTGCCGCGTCGTGAAATGGCCGTAACCGCGGTCCCAGCGCTTGCCGATCATGGCAAGCTGGCGCAACTGGCGCGGTGAGAGCACCCCATAGGGGATGGCTATCCGCAGCATGTAAGCATGCAGTTGGAGATAGAGGCCGTTTCGCAGGCGGAGCGGCCGGAACTCTTCTTCCGTCAGCTTGCCGGCGAGCCGCCGCTCGACCTGCTCGCGGAATTGGTCCACGCGCTCATGCACGAAAGCGTGGTCGAATTCGTCATAGCGGTACATCGTACCAATCCTTCGTCAGGGTCGTGCGATGCGCAGCGCGGATGCGCTCCCGCACGGAAAGGGGAACCGGAACGCCATCCTCGATGGTCACTTCCATCGGATAGACGGCCACGACTTTGCGCTCGGCGACGGCCTTCGCGGCGATGCTCTCGAGCGCCTTCGTCTCCTCCTCTGAAGCGGCGAGACTTGCTGACGCCAAGCTCTCGACCCAGCTTCCGTCCGGGCCGAGATAGACGACGATGCCATCGACCAAGCGATTGGCGGTGATGACGTTAGGCATAGGCACGCCTCACCTCCGGCAGTGAAAGCACCTCCTCGACGAGCCGCGCATCGGAAAGCCGCGCGACCTCGCCGAAGATCAAAACCGCTGGACTGTTCAGGGCGAGCCGCTCGGGATCGCCGGCAAGATCGGCGATCGTCGTGAGGAGCCGCCGCTCGCTCTCCCTGCTCGCATTCTCGACGGCCACGACCGGGCATTCGCCCGACCAGCTGGCTTCGAGCAGACGATTTGCAATCAGCCCCGCCGTCGCCACGCCCATGTAGACCACGAGCGTGTTCTCGCCAGCTTTGAGCGCGCCAAGTTCCAAATGCGCAAAGCTCGGCTCGGCTCCGCCGGCTTCGTGGCCCGACAGGAAGGTGACGCTGTGCGATACATCCCGATGCGTGAGCGGAATCTTCAGGCTCGCGGCGGCGGCAAGCGATGCGGTCACGCCTGGGATGATCTCGAAGTCGATGCCCGCCTCACTGAGCGCCGCAATCTCTTCGCCCGCGCGGCCGAAGACGAGCGGATCACCGCCCTTCAGGCGCACTACCGTGTCGCCGAGGCGCGCACGCTCGACCATCAGCTTTTCAATTTCATCTTGCGGAACGCTGTGATCGCCTTTCGACTTGCCGACTGGGATCAGCTCCACCTCGCGCCGCGCATGATTGAGCACGTCCTTGCTCACCAGGCGGTCGTACAGAATGACGTCGGCCGATTTCAGCGCGTGCAGGGCTTTCAGCGTCAGGAGATCGGGGTCTCCAGGCCCAGCGCCCACGAGAAGGACGCGGCCCTTGGCCGGCGCGGCCGCCGCCTCCTCGATGGCTTCGCCGATCAGACGCCGAGCCTCGGCTTCCTCGCCAGCGAGCGCCGCCTCAGAGGACTTGCCGTCGAGCACGGTCTCCCAGAATTTCCGCCGTGCGCGACCCGCAGGAAGCCGCTTCGCCACGGTCTCGCGGAACTCTCCGGCGAGCTTGGCGAGCGCATCGAGCCCCGGGTGCAGCTCGCGCTCAAGCCAGGCGCGCAACCGCTGTGCAAGAACAGGTGAGGCGCCTTCGGTGCCGATCGCCACCGTCACCTCGCCGCGATCGACGATGGCCGGCATGACGAAGCTGCAAAGCTCCGGTCGATCCGGGACATTGACCGGAACGCCAAGTGCCCGCGCAATTGCCGCCACGCGTTGATCTTCTTCATCCTCTTGCGTTGCCGCCACAACGAGCGGACGCCCGCGGACCTGATCGACGCCCGGCCTCGCCGGCACGAGCGCAATGCGGCTGTCTTTCACAAGCTCCTCGAGCTCCGGCACGATGCGGTCGGCGGCGATGTCAACAACCGCCGCGCGTTTCAGAAGCAGGCGCGCCTTGATGGCGGCAAGCTCGCCACCGCCAACGACGAGCGGCGGCTTGCGATCCATGCTGACGAAGATTGGGAAGGTCCGCATGACGCTACCCACCCGCCGCCACGCGCGCGGGCGCCGCTTCGACGACGCTCTCCGGCGCAAGCTCGACGGTGAGCCCGTCAAGCTCCGGAGACATGATGATCTGGCAGCAGAGACGCGAGCGCTCGTCCACATGGAAGGCGCCGTCGAGCATCTCCAGCTCCTCGGAGGTCGCGGGCGGAAGCTTGTCGATCCAGTCCTCGCCGACCCAGACATGGCAGGTCGCGCAAGCGCAAGCGCCGCCGCACTCAGCCTTAATGGGGAGGCCCCAATCGCGGATAACTTCCATCACCCGCCAGCCCTCCAGCGCTTCGAGGCGGTGGGTGTTTCCGTCGGGCATGCGCACAAACACGAACATTGACTAGGCCACCTTCAACAGACGCTGGAGCTCCGAAGAGGAGGTCGTGTATTGGAAGCGAAGCTTCTTACCCGGGTGCACATAAGCGTGCGCGGCCTGCGCCATCAACGCGGCCTCGTGGAAGCCGGACAGGATCAGCTTCAGCTTACCGGGGTAGGTGTTGATGTCACCGATGGCGAAGATGGACTTGGTGCTCGTCTCGAATTTCTCGGTGTCCACCGGGATCAGGTTCTCATGCAGATTGAGCCCGAAATCCGCGATTGGCCCGAGTTTCATCGTCAGGCCGAAGAAGGGAAGAAGGATTTCGCCCGCCAATTCGAAAGTCGACCCATCGGCCCGCTTCAGAACGACGGTCTTTAGCACTCCATCGTTGCCGGTCAGGCCTGCGGGCTGACCGAGCTCGAAACGAACGAGGCCCTGCACCTCGAGCTCCCGCATCTTACGCACCGTGTCGGGCGCGGCGCGGAAATCAGGACGGCGATGCACGAGCGTCAGCGACTTCGCGAGCGGCGCGAGATTGACGGTCCAGTCGAGCGCGGAATCGCCGCCGCCGGCGATGATAAGGTCCTTGCCGCGAAACGCCTCCATGCGCCGAACCGAATAGACGACGGAACCGGTCGCCTCGTAATTCTCAATTTCCGGAATTGGCGGACGTTTCGGGACGAAGCTGCCGCCGCCCGCGGCGATAACAATCACCGGCGCGGTAAGGACACGACCCGTGTCAGTGGTTAGCCGCCAATGGCCTGCCTCGTTTTTGTCGAGCGCGGCGGCCATCTCGCCGAAATGAAACTCCGGCTCAAAGGGACTGATTTGCTGAAGCAAACGGTCGGTCAGCTCCTGACCCGTGCAAATCGGCACGCCGGGAATGTCGTAGATCGGTTTCTCGGGATAGAGCTCGGCGCATTGGCCCCCCGGTTTGTCCAAAATATCGACGAGATGGGCTTTCAGCCCAGCTAGGCCCAGCTGAAACACGGCAAACAGCCCGACAGGGCCTGCGCCAATAATGATGACATCGGTGCTTGCGCCGCCGTTTTCAGCCATTTTTCTCCCGTCCTTTGTCCCGCCACAGGTGGCGGAGAATACTGGAATATGATTCTGCCAGATAGGGCATATAGCGTGAAAAGACGCAAATTCATTCCCCCAACATGGAAATAGGAGCAGCATTTTCCAAAACTGTGCGCCAGCGCAATTTTCTTGCGCTCCGCGGTTGGCGAAGAAAACGAATTTCCATTGGAGAGGCGAATTGGGCGGTTACTTGCCCTCGAGTGCGTCCCGGATCTCTTGAAGAAGTTGCACCTCCTTCGTCGGTGGGACCTCCGTTTGAGGGGCCTCCTCTTGCTTCCGGCGGAGCCTGTTCATCCCCTTTATGGCCATGAACAACACAAAGGCCACGATCAGGAAGCTGATCACGTTGTTTACGAAGACGCCGAAATTGAGGGTCGGGGCCCCTGCCTGCCGCGCGAGGGCGAGGGACCCATAGTCCTTTCCGTCGAGGGCGATGAAGATATTACTGAAATCGACCCCGCCAGTCAGAACGCCGATCGGCGGCATGATGATGTCGTCGACGAGCGACTTGACGATGGTCGAGAAGGCGGCGCCGATGATGATGCCGACCGCCATGTCGACGACGTTGCCTCTCAGCGCGAATTCCTTGAACTCTTTAAGCATCGCTACCTCCTGAAGAGCGCCGCGATCCGTTTACACCCTGCCCGCTAAAGCCGCAGACGCCCCAGCATAATCGCTTCTCGGGTTTGCAAGCGAGCCCTCGGCTGATACTGCATATTTGCGCGCTTCAAGGGATAAGGAGGTGAGCGGTGTCGGAATGGTCTCAACGCGACCGTCACGGGCTGCGCACGGTGTCCCTCGTCATCGTCACTCTAACCGTCGTCTTTGGAGCGATCTGTGCCGTCGTTCTGAACCTTACTTCACTCGATCAGATCACGTTCCTGGGCTTCCCGCTCGGCTATTATCTCCTTGCCCAAGGCTTGCTGATTGGAATCGTTGCGGCGAGTTTTTGGACGGCGAGCCTGCAGGATCGCTCCGACAGGGCGCTCTTCGACAGTGACGAGATCTAAGGCCCGTGCTGCCCACCTCCCTCCGGCATCGCACTAACCCGCATCTTGCCGCCCATCACGGCATCGTCGCGAGCGCTTTCGTCTCACTCGTGATCGCCCTTGCCGTCTTCGAACAGCTCGGCTGGTCGCGTAACGCCCTCGCCGAGATTATGATCATCGTGCCAGTCTTGTTCTACGTCGCGATTGCGCTCGCAACCCGCAGCGTCGACACGCGCGAGTTCTTCGCGTGCCGGCGACGCGTTCCAGCCTTTTTCAACGGCGCGGTTCTCGCGGCGGTCTTGATTGGGGGGACCGGTTTTTTCGGCTACTCGGGCGCCCTGTTCCTGGTTGGATATGACGCGCTTCCGATCGGGCTTGGCTGGACCGCCGGCCTCCTTGCCGCGGGACTGCTTTTTGTTCCCTTTCTGCGCAAGGCTGGCTCCTATACGCTTCCCTCTTTTCTCGGACAGCGCTTTCGCTCACGCGAAGTTCGCCTCACGGCCAGCCTTTTGCAGCTGCCGCCGCTCACTCTTCTTCTGGCGGCCGAGATCAAGATGGCAGTGTTCGCCGCCACGCTCCTGGTGCCGGTCGCACATGGCTTTGCGGTGCTTATGGTCGCCATCGTTCTTGCCGTTGTCGTATTGGCCGGCGGCATGCGCTCTCTCACTTGGACCTCCAGTGCGCAGTTCGTAGTTGCCGCGGTTGCCTTCGCTGCCCCCCTTCTCATTGTCTCTGTGCTCCTCACCAATTTGCCGCTTCCGCAGCTCACCTATGGCGAGGCATTCGTTCCACTTCAACGTTCCGAGATCGTCACGGGGGCTGCTCCTATACCCGGGCAACAGGCCTCGACGGCATTGCCCTCTGAGCATCCGCAGCCGAGCACCAAGCCCTTCCTCCAGCCCTTTGGCGGCATCGGCGCCTTCTCGTTCATAGCCATCGTCCTTTGCCTCGTTCTCGGCAGCGCTGCGATGCCGAGCCTTCTCGTCCGCAGCGGAACGACACCATCAATTGCCGACCAGCGACGCTCGGTCGCCTGGGCGGCGCTGTTTGTCGGACTCTTTGCCCTAAGCGCCCCCGCGCTCGCCGTATTTGCGAAGCTGCTTGTCTTTCAACCGCTCACGCACCCGGCAACGACCGGCGCCTTTCCTGCTTGGCTGAACGAGCTCAGCGCCTATGGACTTATTGTGACGCGGGACCTGAATGGTGACGGCGCCATTAGCGGGGCTGAGATGTTTATTACCCGCAATGGCATCCCTTTCGCCCTGCCTATCGCGGCGGGTCTGCCCTTCGTTTGCACCGTGCTAGTCGCCGCCGCCGGGCTGGCCTTGGCTCTCGCCGCAGCCGCATCGCACCTCTTCACGCTGGCCGGCAGCCTCGCCGAGGATATTGGCGGCATTTTCGATCCTGAACGAAACGCTCTTCCGCGTTTAATCGCTGTCTGGGCGGCGATTATCGCCACTGCTCTTGGGGCAGCCATTTTCCTCTCGGTCACCCGTATCGACGCGCTGCATGCCGCCGCCACCGCCTTCGCTTTTGCCGCAGCAACGTTCTTTCCGGCTCTTGCGCTTTCAATTTGGTGGAAGCGATGTACGGGCTTCGGAGCACTGGCGGCGCTCGCCGTTGGTTTCGGCACGATGATGCTGGGACTTCTGTTCGGCGCAACGTTGGGCTCTGGCGACATCGTTGCCGCGTCGATCGCAGCGCTCGTCAGCGCCGGGTTTGGGGTTGTGGCAGGCATCCTTGCCAGCCAAATTGGCCCAGGGCCCTCGCCACAAAACGAAGCCTATTTCGCCGAATTGCGCGATCCCGGCGGCGAGGCGATCTACGATCGAGTGGAGTTTCGCGCCTCGGAGAGCGGTTGAGAACGGCACCTCGCTTCGAATGGCAGGCAATAGCATCTGAATGAAGGATCTTCAGCCGCAGACGGAGCGTCTCTCGCTCTTTTCGGATCGCGCTCCCTACCGCACGGGCCGGCTGAAAGTCTCCGCCCTGCACGAACTCTATTACGAGGAATGCGGCAACCCCTTCGGCAAGCCGGCCGTGCTCCTGCACGGAGGCCCCGGCGGGGGCTCGAATCCTCTAATGCGCCGCTATCACGATCCCGAGCACTACCGCATCGTCCTCTTCGACCAGCGCGGCTCCGGCCAATCGACCCCACATGCCTCGCTCGACGAGAACACGACGTGGCATCTCGTCGAGGACATCGAGACCTTGCGCAATCATCTCAGCATCGAGCGCTGGCAGGTATTCGGCGGCTCCTGGGGGTCGACGCTGGCTCTCGCCTATGCCGAAACGCACCCCGAGCGGGTGACGGAACTCATACTGCGTGGAATCTTCACGCTGCGCCGCTCGGAGCTCGAATGGTTTTATCAGGAGGGTTGCAACTGGATTTTTCCCGAGGCGTTCGAGGCGTTTCTGCGCCCAATCCCGCCCTCGGAGCGAAGCGACATGATCGCTGCCTATTACGTGCGGCTGACCGACCCCGACCCCGAGGTACAGCTTGAAGCCGCGCGGGCCTGGAGCGCGTGGGAAGGAAAAACATTGTCGCTATTGCCGGACGCCGAGCGCGTGCGGCGCTTCTCGGAAGACGCTTACGCCCTCGCCTTCGCCCGCATCGAGTGCCACTACTTCATGCATGGCGGCTTTTTCGACGCCGACGACCAGCTGATCCGGTCGGCGGACAGGCTGAAGTCGATCCCCGGTATGATCGTGCATGGCCGCTATGATGTCGTCACGCCGGTGAAAATCGCCGTCGATCTTGCTGCCGCCTGGCCCGAGGCCCAGCTCCGCATCGTGCCGGATGCCGGTCACGCCATGACCGAGGCCGGAATCGTGCATGAGCTCGTCAGCGCGACCAACCGCTTCATGCGATAATCCCGTTATCCGCCCTGACCGATGAAGCTGAGGGCGATGCGGCGCTCATGCGGCGCCGTGCGATGCTCGATGAGATAGACGCCCTGCCAGATGCCAAGCACCATGCGGCCGTCCATCACCGGGATCGACAAGCTCACGTCCGTCAGCATCGACTTGATGTGGCTCGGCATGTCGTCCGGCCCTTCCTCCGCGTGGTGATAAGGCCGGTCCTCCGGCGCCAAACCTTCCAGCGCCTCCATGAGATCCCGCCGCACATTCGGATCGGCGTTCTCCTGGATCGTGAGCGAGGCCGAGGTATGGCAAACGAAGACGGTGAAGAGCCCTTCGGCGGCGGAGATACCGCCGAGCCAGCGGCGCAGGTCTTCTGTGATCTCCGTGAAACCTTTGCCGCGCGTTTTGATGCGCAGCATGTGGTTCGCTTGCAGGAGCTTTGTCATTCTCCCTCGTGCCATAAGTGATCGCCGCTTAACGCGATTTTTACCGCACCTTGCGACGGTGTGACGAGTTCAGTCGCGTCTCGTCGGCCTCTATTTCCAACCATTTCTGCCGGCCGTGCAGGCGCCTTCGCCAGGGAAACGGCCATGGCTGCGGAAGCGAGTTGGCAAGCAAGAAACTATGAGAGATTCGGTCGAGCGGCGACATCGCCTTTCGCGCGTGTCGACCAGGAGCCTGTCGAGCGCCTTCTGCGCCGTTTGATCGATCGGGTCGAGCAGCTCGACCGTCGTTACGGCGACGCCTTGGAAGATCTCCAAGCGCAGATCGATCACTATTCGGACGCAGCGGAAACCCTCCCGACGTCAGGCTCTCCGGAAGAGTCGGACACCTTGGACCGGCTTCGGCGCCAGCTCTCTTCGCTTGCCGACAGGCTCGGACAACCGAAGGAAACAAAATCTCGCATCGCGGGCATCGAAACCCTGAACCGGGTTTTGGCCGAGGCAACGCACGAGACGGATGAGATTGCGCGTGAGCGCTCGAACAGCGACCCGGCGTTCGGCTTTGCGCCCCTCTTCGCCGAGCGTCCTTCGACCTGGCAGAGCCGCGAGCCGGATCGCGAGCCGAGCGATGCCGATTTGGATCGCCGCCTTAGCGACATCGCCAGCCGCCTCGAGCGCTCGATCAACGAGGCCATCCCCGTAAGCGCGATCGAATCCCTCGATTGGCGCATGCGGGATCTCGGCCGCCGCTTTGACGCGGCGCTTGAGCAGAGCCCGAGGCTTGAGACGATGCGCCATCTCGAGAGCGAGATTTCCGAGCTTGGCGAGCAGGTGTCACGCGTCGAGCAGCATGCGACTCGCATTGGTTTCGTCGAAGGCGAGTTGCAGCGACTTATGCAGCACTTCGAGGGAACGCCCGCGCATCTTGCCGACGTCGCCCGCGAAGCCGCCAAGGAGGCCGCGCGCCTCGTTGCCGGCGAGGATGCCGACGGCTTCAAGGCAGCCGAACGGCTCGATACCATTCACCGCGATTTGGTGGCAATGAAGGACCGGAGCCAAGCGACCGGCATGCGCATGGTGGACACGCTTGGCGCGGTGCATGAGTCTCTAAAGGCGCTCGTTCAGCAGCTTGAAGGCAGGGAACAGAGCTCGGCCTCGAATGAATCACCGAGCGCCGGTCAGCTCGGAACGCCGTCGCTCTCATCCACCAGTGACGGCCGCACCCAGTTTTCCTTCGACCATGCAAGTCTTGGCGGCTCGCTCGCGCAGCCGGAGAAATCCGGCGAAGTTCCGTCCAGCGAAGCCGCAACCGACGTCGAGGCAGATCAGGATGGCGAGCAAGCGAACGAGGCGAGTTCGGAGCGGCCGTCCATCGACGATCTCGTCGCCGCTGCGCGGCGAGCCGCTCAGGCCGCAGCGCAGCAACATGGGACGATCGGGCTGGACGGCCTCAGTGCTATCTACACGGAAGGACGCGCGCGCCGCAGGCGGTCCTTCCTCGTTTTCTCCGTCGCCATCCTGCTCCTCGTTGGCGCGGCGTTCCTTTACGTGCATTTCCGGCCGACTCTGGAAGCGCCGCTGATTTTGCCGCCCCTCCTTGAGCGCATGCTCCCTTCGCCTGCGGTTCAACCGGCGCCGGAGAGCGGCCTCGACAACTTGCCTCTCACGCCGCTGCGGGCGGCTCAACCGGCGGAGGCCATACCGGCCGTCCCGGTCGCTCCGGCAAGGACGGAAGAGGCTCCCGAGGATTTGCCCTGGCGGACGGAAACGATCCCCGCCGACGAGCATCCGCTCGCCCTCGGCCAGGCCACTTTTCCGCATCGGGACTAGCCCCGATCCCTTCCTGAGCACTGTCGAGGCTCCGGGCGCACCGAATTCCGTCCGCCGTTATTGACACCGGCTGGGCCTCCGAACAGTTTGCGGAGGCACGCAAAAACGCGCCGAGACGATGCTCCAGGTTTACCTCCCCGTCGCCGAGATGTCGGTGAACCTCCTCGTGATGCTGGGGCTCGGCACGGCCGTCGGCTTTCTCTCGGGCATGTTCGGCGTGGGTGGCGGATTCCTTCTCACGCCCCTCCTGATGTTCTCAGGCATTCCTCCCGCCGTCGCGGTCGCGACCTGCGCCAATCAGATCGTCGCTTCCTCGGTCTCTGGCACCCTAGTTCAGTGGCGTAGAGGCAACGTCGATCTAAAAATGGGGGCGATCCTCATCGTCGGAGGCGTGGCCGGCGCTTTCGCGGGAGTTCTCCTCGTCAGGGTGTTGAGCGATCTCGGCCATGCCGACGTGTTCATCTCGCTCGTCTATGTGACCTTTCTCGGTGTGATCGGTTCCTTGATGCTCGCCGAGAGCGTGCGGGCGATTTGGCGAACGCGGAAGGGAATGCCGGCAATGACCCGGAAGCCCGGCGAACACACTTGGATTCACGGCTTGCCCTTCAAGATGCGTTTCCCGAGGTCGCGTCTCTATATCAGCGCGGTTCCGCCCGTGGTGATCGGCGTCGTGGTCGGGCTGCTGGCCTCGATCCTCGGCGTCGGCGGCGGATTCATCGTCGTGCCGGCGATGATCTATCTCCTGCGAATGCCAACCAATGTCAGCATTGGCACATCGTTGTTCCAAATCATCTTCGTCACCGCCGCTGTGACGATCCTCTATGCGACCCTGAATCAGACGCTCGATGCCCTCCTTGCTGCCATCCTCATCGTCGGCGGCGTGATCGGCGGTCAGTACGGAGCCTCGGCGGGTCAAAGACTGAAGGGCGAGCATTTGAGACTGCTCCTGGCGGTGATGGTTCTTGCTGTTGTTGTGCGCCTTCTCGTCGGCCTCGTAGTGCCCCCGGAGGACTTTTACAGCCTCTCTCAGATGATGGCGGGGGCCTGATGTCACGGCTCGCTCCCCTCCTCGCCGCGGCCGCTTTAGTTGGAGCGCCCGCCGCTGCCACGGCTCAACTCGAGCCATCCGAGAAAGTGCAATCCGACGTCTCGACCCGGGAAATCCCGATCCAATCGAACTTCACCGGCATTGAGATCGTGCTGTTCGGCTCCATCGACTTCGCACGCGCATCCCCGTCCGAACAAAACCCCTACGACGTCATCATGGTCGTGCGCGGGCCGGCTCAGTCTGCCGCTGTATGGCGCAAAGAACGAGTTGCCGGCATCTGGGTGAACAGCGAGTCGGAGACGTTCCCGCAAGTGCCGGTCTTTTATGCCGTGCTGGCCACTCGGCCGTTAGAAGCCATCGCACCGAGCGAGACGCTGAAATCGCTCGGAGTCGGCTTCCAAAACATCGATTTCGGACGGGCGAGCGAAGGCGAAACTCGAGGTGACGGTTTCCGCAGCGCGCTGATCCGACTTAAAAAGGACAGCCGACTGTTTCAGGAGTCCGACGACGGCGTCACCTTTATCGGGCGGAGTCTTTTTCGAGGAAGCGTGAGATTGCCCGTCAATGTGCCGATCGGGCGCTACACCACGCAGGTATTTCTCTTCAGAGACGGCAAGCTGTTGAGCGAGAGCCAGAACAGCCTGCAAGTGCATAAAGTGGGGTTTGAGCGCTTCGCCTACGCCCTCGCTTTCGACCGGCCCTTCCTCTACGGACTGCTCGCCGTCGCAATGGCCGTGAGTGCCGGCCTCGTTGGCTGGGCCCTCTTCCACAGGACGTAGACGCCGTTCAGTCGGGCAAGAGCACGCTTGCCTGCAGCGGATAAACGCCGGACCGCCCAGCCATCCAGGCCTTCAGTCGGTGCCGGACAAATAAGGACGAGAAGGCTTCGTCGAGCACGTTCAGGCCGCCGGCATAGGCGCCGAAGGCCGGCATAACGATGCGATCTCCGTCCGTCGCGAAGCATTTCCGCCGAATGCCCTCGCCGCGCCAGGCGATACGCGCGACGGGATGCAGGTGCCCGGCGATCTCCCGCGCTCCAGCATCCGGCGAAGGCTCGTGCCGAAGGGTTATCCCGCTAACGTCGACCGAACCACAGATCGTCCCGCCGACGCTCGGCGGCAGCTCGGGATCGTGATTGCCCAGGATCCAGTACCAATCGCGTCCGCGCTGAAGCGCGTAGAGCTCTTCCCGGTCGGAGCATTCCAGACCGTTCGCCAACTCGCTGCGATGGAAGCTGTCGCCGAGTGCAACGACCCGCCGCGGTGCGCAATTGACGATCAGGGCACCCAAGCGCCTAAGCGTGGTGCGTGTGTCGTATGGCGGTAGCAACATCCCTCGCGCCGCGAATGCTGCGCCTTTCTCAAGATGCAGGTCCGCAACGATGAGCGTGCTTTCCTCTTCCCAGTAGATCGCGCCGGGTGAAAGTGGGGTGAGATCTTTGCCGGCAAGACTGAAACCCACCCTGAAGGTCGCCGCCGTGTCGCTATATCGTTCAGCTTGAAGGGGCCGCATGTTCCCCCATTGCCTCCGCTATCAGCTCCTCGACCGCCTCGCGCAGCAGCTCCTCCCTCGCCTCCCCTCCGATGCTCTCGCGGCCGATCTCGAGCATCACCGGAACCGCAAGCGGCGAGACTCTGTCGAGGTGAATATGCCTGATTCTCCCGTGCACGCGCCGCAAAAAGCCACCGAGCCGAGCGACATCGATGAGACCGGTTGCCGCGTCCGCAAATGCGGCCTTCAGCAGAATATGGTCCGGCTCGTGCTGACGAAGCACGTCATAGATGAGGTCGGAGGAAACCGTCATTTGCCGTCCGGTTTTTTCCTGGCCCGGATGCCGGCGCTCGATCAGCCCTGAGATGATTGCGCACACCCGGAAGGAACGCCGCATCAGGCTCGATTCGGCGAGCCACGCATCGAGATCGTCGCCGAGCATGTCCTCGTCGAAGAGCGCGGCGAGATCGAGGCGCTCGCTTCCGACCATTTGCCCCATGTCGGTAAGGCCCAAAATCGCGAGCGCATATTCATTGGCGACGAAGCCGAGCGGGCGCGCGTGAGCGCGTTCGAGCCTTCGCGTCAGCAGCATGCCGAGGCTCTGATGCGCGAGCCTTCCCTCGAAGGGATAACAGACGAGATAGTGCTTCCGGCCGCGCGGGAAGGTTTCGACCAGGATCTCGTCGGCTGCCGGCACGATTGAAACCTCGGCCTGGATGCGCAGCCAATCCGAAACCTGATCCGGCAGCCGCGCCCAATGGTACGGGTCTGCGAGCAGGTGCCGCACGCGGTCGGCGAGATAAGTAGACAACGGAAACTTCCCGCCCTCATAGGTAGGGATCTTCGGCTGGGAAGCGTTAGAGCGCGTAACGATCGCATCGTTCTCGCGCATGCCCTCGAAGCGAAGTACCTCGCCGGCAAAAGTGAAGCTGTCGCCCGGAACGAGCTGCTCGATGAACCATTCCTCGACTTCGCCGAGGACGCGGCCCCCGGCGAGAAGCGAGGACGGCTTCAATGCGCCTCCTTTCAGCCGCGCGAGCCGCACCCTCACCATCGGCGCCTCCACGATGGTCCCGACATTCAGTCGGTATTGCTGGGCGATTCGCGGGTGGGAGATGCGGTAGCGCCCAACCGGCGTTCGCTTCAGTTTGGCATAACGCTCGTAGTTGGAGAGCGCATAGCCGCCAGTCGCGACGAATTGCACGATTTTGTCGAAACCTTCGCGGGTCAGGCCCTGATAAGGTGCGGTGCTCGTCACCTCGCGATAGAGCGCGTCCGGGTCGAACGGCGCCGAACACGCCACGCCGAGCACATGCTGCGCCAGCACGTCGAGAGCTCCCGGGCGCGCAGGCGGCGTATCCTGCGCGCCTTCGTCCGCCGCTTCCAGCGCCGCTTGGCATTCCACCACCTCGAATCGGTTGGCCGGCACGAGCAGCGCCTTGCTCGGCTGATCGAGACGATGGTTCGAGCGGCCGATGCGCTGCGCGAGCCGGCTTGCCCCTTTCGGGGCTCCGATATTGATGACGAGATCCACATCGCCCCAGTCGATGCCAAGATCGAGGGTCGATGTGCAGACCACCGCACGCAATCTGCCGCCGACCATCGCCGCCTCGACCTTTCGCCGTTGCGCGACGTCCAGCGAACCGTGATGCAACGCTATGGGCAGGTTCTCGTCATTGTAGCGCCACAGGGCATGGAACAGCATCTCCGCTTGCGAGCGCGTGTTGACGAAGACGAGCGACAGGCGATGCGTCCTGATCGCTTCGTAGATGTCACTGAGTGCGTATCTTGCGGAATGACCCGCCCAGGGAAGCTCGGTCTCTGACCGGAGGATGGCAATGTCAGCCTTAGCCCCTCCGCCCGCCTCCACGATCTCCGCGAGCCGCGTGCGCTCCGGCCCCTCCTGGCCGACAAGGTAGGCGGCGAGCTCGGACGGCCGCGCCACGGTCGCAGACAGGCCGATCGCCGTGAGCTGCGGTGAGAAGGTGCGGAGGCGGGCGAGATCGAGTGCGAGCAGATCGCCGCGCTTTGCGCCGGCCAGCGCGTGCAGCTCGTCGATGATCACCGCCCGCAACGAGCCGAACAAGTCTCCGGCATCGCGATGCGAGAGCATCAGAGCAATTTGCTCAGGCGTGGTCAGAAGAATGTGCGGCGGCTCGATACGTTGACGCGCACGACGGCCGGGCGGGGTATCTCCCGTGCGGGTCTCGAGCCGAATGGGAAGCGCCATCTCGGCGACGGGCAACGTGAGATTGCGGGCGATATCGACGGCCAGCGCCTTGAGCGGCGAAACGTAAAGCGTGTGGAGCGTTTCCGTCCTGCCACCCCGCTCTGCCAATTCGGCCAAGCTCGGCAGGAATCCGGCTAGCGTCTTTCCGCCGCCGGTCGGGGCAATCAGGAGGGTATCTTTGCGGTCGCGGACGAGCTCCAGGAGACGCAGCTGGTGCGCGCGCGGGCTCCAGCCGCGTGCCCTGAACCAGCCGGCAAAGGGCTCCGGCAGGGTGGTGGAAGCAGGCACCAAGCGAGCCCTCGCCGGCCGCTCTATCTGCTCTTGCTTGACCTTGCCCAACTCCTACACCAATTGTGGTTTATGACCCGTTCCTGCTGCCCGGCAGGACTGCCGGGTCGAAGCTGGAGCGGAGTCATGGAACGGTTCTTTGGCGGCAATCCCGGCCTCGTCCTCGTGAGGCTCGTTATCTTGTCCTTGGTCGTCGGCGTCGTTCTCGCCGCGCTCGGATTCAGCCCCTTCGACATCATCGAAAGCATTCGGGAACTGGTCCAGCGGATCTACGATATGGGTTTTGCCGCGGTGGAGAAGGCCCTCCGCTATTTCCTGCTCGGCGCGGTCATCGTCTTCCCGATCTGGTTCATCGCCCGCGTGTTGAAAATGGCGGGGCGCGGCGGGCGGAATGCCCTTATCGAGAGCGACTCCGGCAAGCGCGGAGCCTCGGGCCTATAGGCTGCGCTCCGCCCAAGAATCGACATTTCGCCCGACGAGGCCCGAAAGTTCCTTTGCCCCCGCTTTGTCTATAGCGGCGAGCAGCGCCCGCTTGATCCTGCCGATTAGCGCCGGCCCTTGGAAGACGAGTCCGGTGTAGAGCTGGAAGAGCGAAGCGCCGGCCTCGATTTTGGCGGCAGCCGCTTCCCCGGAGACGATTCCGCCGACGCCAATCAGCGGAATCTTTCCGCCGGTCAGCCGATAGACGCGCGCGAGCATTCGCGTAGAACGGTCGAACAGGGGCGCCCCGGAGAGTCCTCCGGTCTCGGCGGCAAAGGCCGCGTCGTTCACTCCCTTGCGAGACAGCGTGGTGTTCGACACCACAATTCCCTCGATCCCGTGCCGCTGGATGACGCCGACGATGCCCGGAAGATCAACGTCATCGATGTCCGGCGACAGCTTGACAAGAAGCGGCGGCTTTTTGGCTTCGGAGTTCCGCGCCTCCTGAACGCGCCCCAACAGCTCGTCGAGCGATTCCGGGGCCTGGAGGTCGCGCAAACCCGGCGTGTTGGGCGAGGAAATATTGATGGTGAGGTAGTCGGCGATGGGGCTCATGCGGCACACCCCGGCGACATAGTCATCGATGCGATCGGAGCTATCCCTGTTCGCGCCGATATTGACGCCGACGATGCCTCTCCCCCTCCCCTTCAGCCGCGCAAGCGCGGCCTCCTGCCCCTCATTGTTGAAGCCGAGCCGGTTGATCACCGCCTGGTCACGCGTTGAGCGAAAGAGTCGGGGCCGCGGATTCCCGCTCTGCCGCAGAGGCGTAAGCGTTCCCACTTCCACAAAGCCAAAGCCCATCGAGAGAAGCGGCGAGAAGACGCGCGCGTTTTTGTCGAATCCCGGCGCCATGCCGACCGGATTTCCAAAGCGAAGACCCCACTGCGTCTGCCCCAGCCGTGGGTCGTCGATGGGGGAGGCCCGGGGATAGAGACCAAGCTCGAGGCTCTTCACCGCAAGCTCGTGCGCGCGCTCCGGATCAAGTGCAAGGAGCAGGGATTGGCCGAAACTGAAAAAGGTGCTCAAGCGGCTACCCCTGCCGGCAAAATATGCCGTCCATCCTTTCCAAGCGGGAGCTCATCGACCCGGACGACATGTACCAACTCGAGCGGGGCATAAAGATGCGGGAAAAGTTCGCCACCCCGGGAGGGCTCCCACGTCAAGCCGTCTCCGAGCGCAAGCGCATCGACGGCGAGAAGGACGAGATCCTCTCGTTGCGCAAAATGCCTTGCGAGCGTCCCTGACACCTGGTGGCCGGCCGAAAGGTGGATGAAACCGTCGCGAAGATCATCTGATGAACCGCCGAAGCGGCCGGTTCTTCGCACCTCGTCGAACGCCGGCCGGGTCATGATTTTGTAGACGGTCTCGGCCATGGGAGCGCGGCGAAACTAGCCGGGCATGGCTTGGTCAACAAGAGAATCGGGCAGAGCCAGCGTCGGAGGCACGTTCATTTACCAGGGTCGGCAGAAA
>WUUC01034203.1_pt1 | contig 21358 bp, 12 predicted proteins | sample 6278441 | NCBI WGS metagenome assembly WUUC01 (sample SAMN13675441, study PRJNA597444) | soil metagenome | isolation source: soil | place: USA: Washington | collected 2017-10
ACGCGTTGAGGTACGGTCCGCGGCTCCAGTCGCCAGCCTGGTGGTCTGTCGAGATGAATTCGTGCGGCTGTCCGTTATGGGTTCGACCATGTCCCCACAGCCACTGTGCCGACCTGCAGACCCTTGCGATCGAATCTGCCCAGGTCATCATGTACGGCACCCCGGCGGATGCTTCTGCAGTGTGGAGCTAACAGGACTCAGGTCGAACCGCCCGCCACTGCTCGACGGCCCAAACATCACGGTAACGTCCCACGACTTCCAAGATCGGCATGACCTCGCGACCTCAGTCAGCGAGGCGTGATCACTGTGGCCGTCACACACGCGCACGCAAGGTCCATCAATTCTGCTCGCCGCTGTGTGACGGGCGTCTGCGAGTGGCGTGCGAGCGGGATGCGAGTGGACCGCGAACGAGAGGCGGCCTCCCCCGGGTGCTGACACACCCGGAAGAGGCCTTGATCCCCGAACCCTGACAGGAGGGACGAGGACCCATGCACGAGACTACGGACCAACAACGCGTAACAGCCCCGGCCACATCGAAAAGGAAGGCAGGCAGCCGGCCGGGTGAGGCGTTCACCCGCCGCGCGATCACCGTGATCCTCATGGTGATCGCTGCATTGACCTTCGCGTTCAGCTTCGGCAACACCTGGGCGGTCGGACTCAGGCTCGGCGTCGAGCCCTGGATCGCCCCGCTCGTCGGACCGGCCGTGGACCTGTCCGTGATCGGACTGCTGGCCGGCATCCAATACGCCGTCTCCCACGGAGTCGGACTCCACCAGCTCCGCCCAGCGCGCATCCTGCTCGCCTTCTGCGGACTGGCCACCCTCGCCCTCAACATCGCCGAACCACTCGCCCAACGCGACTACGGCAAGGCCGCCTTCGAAGTGGTCGGACCGATCCTGCTCCTCGGATGGAGCGAAGTCGGACCCGCCCTACTCCGCGAGATCCATGTAGCCAACACCGACTCCCCCATCCCGGAAGGCACGGAGGGTGAGTCCGACCCCGTCGAACGGACCGCTGTTTCTGGACCGAGTCGGACCCGCCGACCGACACGGCGATCCGACCAGCCCACCCGGTCGGATCACGACCTTCTCGAACGCGCCCGGCAGATCGATCGAAATCACCGGGCACGGCACGGCCGCCCGATCTCCGCAGACGACCTGCGCCGCGAACTGTCGATCGGATCCTCCCGAGCCCGTGGCCTCGTCAGGCTCCTACGTTCGAGCCGCAACATGAACCCTGCACTGTCTCCTAGCACGAAATGATCGTCACGTTGACACGTGTGCCGTAAGTGCGGCGCACACGTAGGTGAGGCAGCCAGAGCAGATGGACAGCACCGTCAGCACGACAGGATGCAGAGGGGAGGCTGGCCTCAGCCTGCCCCGACCACGACGAAGGGGCCCATAAGAACGGGTGGCGGAACCGGATGCCGCGGATCATCCCCACCTGCGCGCAACGCAACGCCTCAGTGGGCGAGTACGAATCTGGACGAAACACTCTCCAATTGCCTCAACAGCGCAAAGTGAACCGGATCTCTCCAAATAGGAATTATTCGGGATATATCACGCAAGCGGGGGAAGGCAGGCTCTGCTTGATGCACACTAACGCAGCGACCTCATACAACTTCGCCCTCAGTTTGACTTGGTCATGAATTTTGATAGTCTGGCAGGCTTTTCAGTTGCTGTTCTATAGGTTACGGCGGCAGGAAAGGACACGGACGTGCCCAACGATGCAGGGCTTCAGGCTGCGGCAACACATGCGAGCCGGCGGCGGCCACCGAAGGCGGCCTTGCCGGTACTCGTCCTTGCAGACGTCAGCGGCAGCATGCAACGCAATGAACACGAAGACAAGATAGGGGTCCTCAACCGTTGCCTGGCGGCGATGCTTTCCGCATTCAGCGAGCCGGATTTCGATCATGGTCGGATCCATATCGGCGTGGTGGCCTTCGGCGGGGAGCGGGCGCGCCTACACATACCGCTTGTCCCCGCGCCGGACGCCCGCTGGACGGACATGGTGGCGGGCGGCAAGACCCCGATGGGGTCGGCGTTCGACCTCGTCCGCAAGGTACTCGAAGACGAAGAAGCCATGCCAGAGCGGGTGTACGAACCGGCGCTGATCCTGGTGTCGGACGGGGTGCCGACCGACGACTGGGAACCGGCCTTGAGCAACCTGCTCGCCAACTCGCGAGGTGCGAGGGCCCTGCGGGCCGCCATCGGCATCGGCGCCGACCGTACCCCGGACGCCGACGAAGTGCTCGCCGCCTTCGGCTCACCCGAGATCGGAGTGCTGCGCGCCGATCAGGCGGAGCGGCTTCCCGAGCTGTTCCAGAGCGTCACGCAAGCGGTGACTGGCGATCCCAAGGCGAAGTCCGCAACCCCCAAGCTTGAAGATCTCGGCAGGTCGTAATGGCGGCGATCGGTCGCAAAATACGCACGTCTCGCGGGACGGAGGGTCGTCCACCCTCCGATGTGCGGGACATCGACGGCAACACGCTCGAACTGGACGAGCGGATCATCGGCGAGGACGGGAAGGGCTTCATATACCGAGTCAGGCTCAGCAGATACGCGGTCAAGCTGATCGCCGAAGACGCCGAGGGCTCCAAGGACGCCGCGTCCGGGGACAGTCTCGACGAAAGACTGGCGCGGCTGCGTTGGCTGCCGCTGGAGGGCCTGCCGATCTCACGTCCGATCAAGTCGCTGGCCGCTCCTCATGTCGGCTACACGATGGACCTCCCCGATGACATGGTGCCGATCAGGGGACTGTGTGAGCCGCCGGAGGGGGAGATGTCGCCCTGGTACATGACGGGCGGTGGACTGCGGCGCCGGCTGCGCCTGTTGGCCAATTGCGCCGACATTCTCGCCACAATGCATGGGAGAGGTCTGGTCTATGGCGACATCTCTCCTGACACTGTGTTCGTATCTGCATCCAAGGCGCACGATCGGATACGGCTCATTGATCCGGACAACGTGGCGATCGAAGGTTCCGCTCGTGGACGCGTCGCCGGAATGCGCTTTTATCGGGCTCCGGAGATCGTGCGCCGGCAGAGCGGTAACACACCCTTCACCGACATCTACTCTTTTGCCATCCTCGCTTACCAGACGCTTCGGGGAGACCACCCGCTCATCGGCGACCTGGTCGAAAAATCGACGCAGTATGCGGATGATGCGGAGCGTGGGTTGGTGCCCTGGACCGGCCACAGCACCGACGCCCGCAACAGGTCGCGCTTCGGTATCCAGGCGGACTGGGTGCTGACAGGGAGGCTCGAAGAGCTGTTCCGGATGAACTTCGAGGATGGGTTTAACGATCCGTTCCAGCGGCCGACGGCAGGCACATGGGCCAAGGTATTTAGAGAGGCCGCCGATCTCACGGTGAATTGCCGGAAAACGACGTGCAGACACTCCTATTTCGTGTGCAGGCCCGTCTGCCCGTTCTGTCAGACGGCCCGGCCCGAGGCGCTGCTTGTCGGCGTACGGGACCAGGTGCCCGCCGATTTCGGCACGCAACGCAACGCACCGGCGCTCCTCGATCCGCACGGCTGGATCGTCCTTCAACCGGAGCAGCCTTTCGTGGTCACCGTCCGCCACTCCCGGCTCTTCGCCGACAATCCCTATGTGGAGGTGCTGCGGCTGCGCTGGCCTGGCGGCGGTTCCGTCCAGGTCGACAACATCGGCAATGACACCGTGCGGCTCGTCCCCCCGAATGGCGACACCGGCCGAATACTTCCGCCCGGCGCACCGGTATCGGAGCGCATCGACGCCGAATGGCAGGTGCATTTCGGCGAAGACCGGCGGATACATCGCGTACTCACGTTCCAGCGACCGGTATGACAAGGAGCTTGATCTGGCGTGCGTGTGGATCAGCTGAACATTGGTGATCTGGAAGTACTGGAACTCAGACCGTCGCAACCCCAGTCGAATAAGCCCAAGCGACAGGAGCTGACCGGCGAGGTTGTCCTCAGGCGCCCCCTCGGGGGCGGATCGGACCGCGTCGTCATCCACAGCGCCGACGGCCGCAGGCGTATCGATGCCAGGGCCACCGATTCCGAGGTGTTGCAACGTGTTCTCGACGCCGGCAGGCAGGCGATCACCTGGGTGGCACAAAGCAGAGATGAGCGCCTTGTCGTGCACGCCCATTTCTTCGGCGAATCAGGCATGCCGGATGAGGAATTCACTATCGGGGTCGACGACAGAATCGCGGAACGGATACGCGATGACCTGCATATAGCACGAACGTCGTTCGATAAGGTCCGTGACTGGCTCATGGATGAGCTGACTCTACCGGCCCTTGACGGCAGCGGCGCGGTTCGTGTCGTCCATAGCAGCACCCCGATACAGGACGGCGCACCCCAGCAGCGGGCCTTCACACTGCTCGGCTGGCGTTGGGCCGCCGACATCGCCAACCGGGACGGCAAGTTCCAGGTGACACGGCTCGTCGAGGTCAGCCGGCGGCGAAGCGACCGTTGGCCCCGGCTGAGCCGGGTGGCGTTGTCGTTCGTCGACGCGGGCGAGCAGGTCGAGGCGTCCGAAGCCCTGCAGGCGGCGCTCGCCGGGCTGCTGGAGGAAGGGCGGTCCTACATCGAGCTATGGCGGGCGTACGACCAACTCGAAAAGGACGTCCTTATCAACGACGCCCTCGACCTCGGCGTACCCCGGTACCGCGGGTGGCGCTTCAATCCCGACGAGACATGGAATTTCTCGCTCGTACCCGACCGCATTTCGCAACGATTCCTGCGGCGCCTCCAGCAGCGTAACGAGACCATCGAACTCGAGGCGGCTGAAGACCCGCCCGGCGAGCTAACCGGCGGTGGCCGATCCGGACGTACCGTCCGCGGCACGGTGCGCGAATCGCACCCGGAGGACTGGTCTCTCGACGTCAAGCCGGCGTCGAGGGCCAGGCAGCGTATGGGGGATCCACCGCACCAGGGTGTCCTTTTCCTCGCTCTCACCGGTAGCCGCGTTAGCCAGGAGAGACGGGCCCGGGCTCGTGATCGGATCTGGTCGGGCAACGCAGAAATGCGCGGGCTGGCGCGGCTCATCGAGGGTGTGGGCATTATCCCGCGAGAGCCCCGCTCGATTGCGCGCTACCGGAAAGCGCTGGAACGGGTGATCCGCTCGAGCTTCACCGGGGGGTCACCCACGGACTCGCAGGGTGACGCGCTGGTGATGGCGCTGCGGACGCCCGACGTTCTGCTCGTCCAGGGTCCGCCGGGAACCGGGAAGACGCAGTTCATCACGGCGCTCCTGCGCTGTCTCGATGCGGTGGGCGAGTCCGTCCGGGTCTTCAATCGGACGCTGATCACCAGTTACCAGAACGAGGCGGTCGATCACTTGGTGAGCAAGGCCCGGAACCGGGGCCTGCCGCCGTCGCGGGTCGACTCCGACGAGAAGAGGGGCAGGCTGAGCGCTCAGCAGTTGCGCGCGGAGATCGTGCAGCGAGTGGAACGTCACCTCGAAGGACGGCCCGGCGTCGAGCGACGGCAGCGGCTTCGGGACCTGCAGACGCTGGTGGCGAGCTACGACAATGCGCCGAGCGCGAGCGGCGACCTGGTTGAAATCTTGAACCAGGTGGAGCGGCTGGCGGGGAACGCGGTGCCGCCTGCGCTCAAGGGACGGCTGGCTCGGCTGCGGGCCGAGATCGAGATGCGTGCCAAGGCGGCGCGAACGCTGTTCATCGCGCAACATGCCGTGGCGGTTCGCACGGCCCGCTCGTTGCGCGGGACACCCGGCGGCTTCGCCGACGACGGTCTCGACCGCGCCCGTTGCGCCCTTCCCGTCCTGGATGAGTTGCGGCTGCTCGACGACGGCGACCGGGAGCTTCTCGAACGCGCGGCGGCCTGGGACGAGCCAGCGGAACCCCCGTTCCTAGCCGATCTTGCCGCATTGCAAATCCGCCTGCTGGAGCGGCTGGGCAGCGACAGCACGGCCATCTCACCGGTGCCCGCTCGCGACCCGGACGTCCAAATCTTGCTGCACGAGATCGTGGCGGAGGCCGAACGGCATTTCGGTGGCCAGCCGGAGAGCGTTGAGGGGGTACTCGCCGATTACCTGGCCGGTCTGAACGGTAATGTCGCTCTGATCCAGAAGACCCTCGACCAGTACAACGCGGTGCTGGCGTCCACCGTCCAGCAGGTCGACTCACTCGCAATGCATCGGATCGTCGACGCGCCCTTGCCGGTGTTCGGCACCGTCATCGTCGACGAAGCCGCCCGCGCGAACCCTCTCGACCTGATGATCCCGATGGCGTGCGCACGGGACCGCATCATCCTGGTTGGCGACCACAAGCAACTGCCGCATGCCATGGAGCGCAGACTCGAACGTGAGCTTGAGCGCACCGGAAGGGTCACCGACACTTCGGACCTCCGGCAAAGCCTGTTCCAACGGTGGTTCGATACGTTCTCCGGCTCCGAAAACCCTTCGGTACGCACCATCACGCTTAACGAGCAGTTCCGCATGCATCCGGAACTCGGCCGGTTCGTCAGCAAGGTTTTCTACGGCTCCCCCGAGGCGGTGAAGGCCCACCTATCGACCCATGGGCTCACCAATCGATTGGAGCCCTATCCCGGAAAGGTGGCCGGATGGATCAACGTGTCGTACGACGGCCGGGAGACCAGAGAGAACCACAGCTTCGTCCGGCCGCACGAGGCTCGGCGGCTGGTGCAGGAACTGAAGGACCTGGCCGACCAGGACACCGACCGGCTCCTCACCTTCGGCGTCATCTCTTTCTACAAGTCGCAGATCGCCGCGATCCGCGAAGCGCTGCTCGACGTCGAATTGCTCGTACCGGACGACGAGGAAACCGACTCCTTCAAACCCGTGCCGCGGATGGAATGGACGGCCGAACCGCGTCCGCGCCGCCGGTTGCAAATCGGCACCGTGGACGCCTTCCAGGGCATGGAATTCGACGTCGTTCTCCTGTCGGTGACGCGGAGCAATCTGCCGCACGAGGACGAAGGGATGCGGGAGGCGCTGCGGCGATACGGCCACATGGTCAGCGAGCAGCGGATGTGCGTGGCGATGAGCCGGCAGCGACGGCTGTTGCTGGCGGTCGGTGACGCCGCCATGGCCGACCGGGCCACCGCGCCGACGGATCCCACCGACCGGAACCGTTCGCTGGTCGAGGGCCTGGTCGCGTTCCTCGAACTGTGCAAGGGGGAGCACGGTGCAGGCGTTCGGCTCTGACACGCCGGTGCTGGTACCGGACCGGGTAGAGTACTCGGGCAAGCGTAGCTGGCTGCTCTGGCCCGCCCTGCAGTATCGGGTGGTGACGCCACTGGTTCACGAGCCAGCGGTCAACGCCTTCCAGCGTGCTCTGCTGGGGCTTTCCCGCGCCGGTCAGCGCGACCTCGCGGAGATCTCTGACCTGCTGGGACTGGAGGTGGAGTTCGCCGAGCTCGTCCGTGATGACCTGAGGACGTTGAAGTACCTCGACGAGTCCGGCGCGATCACCGCGTCCGGCGAGGCGGCCCTTGCCGACGGTTTCCTCGACCCGCAGCGCATCGTTGTCACCTATGTCTACCAGGACCCCTTCACCGGAGTTCTGTGGCCCGCGACCCTACCGGCGCCGGTGCACGTGGGCGCCCGCTGGCGGGATGCGCAGTGGGCAGAACTCGAACTCAGCACGGCCAAAGCCACGGTGCCGATCAGGCCGCTTGCGGTTCCCGTGAACGCGGACGTGATGCCGGACGCGCCGACCTCCGACGAGATCATTGAAGCGGTGTCCCGTGGCACCCAGGATGCAATGCGCGGCGAAACAAGTGACGCTTGGCAACGCCAGCCGCCGGAACGGGTGGCGACTCGGGTCTCCCTGGTGACAGCGGGCCAACCGGTGTATTTGCCCGTGGTCGTCGCCGTGGTCGGCGGGAATCACCGCGAAGACGACGGCGGTCTTCCGACATGGCTGGCGTTCAGCCCGTTCAGCGGAAGGTCTAGCCCGTTCCTGCGCAGACTGGTGGCGGTCCGCTGTGATCACTACCCGCCGCTGCGGCGGCGTGTCGAGACGCTCATCGGGCGGCCGAGCGAGGCAATTCTCGCCGACTACGACCAGATGAACGAGAAGCTTCGCACCCAGTACGGCGAACTCCTCGACCGGCGCTTCACCCATGCCCTGCGGAAGCATCGGGAAATCCGCGAGTTGCTCACCCTACTGGAGAAGAACGTCGATCTCGCCCGCATGCCCGGAGAGCGGGGCAGCGAGATGGGCCTCGCCGCCAATATTGGGTGGCGGATCCAGGAAGTCGCGCTCCGGGAGATTATCCGACGGCATCCGGCGCGGTTCCCCGACAGGTCCGGAGAAGCGAGAACGCGGATCTGGCAACGACTGATGGGGGCATGCGAGCGGATCAAGTTGCAGCCGATCGAGTATCGCGTGATGAGCGCCATCAAAGAACCACGGGAAATCAGAAAGGCGCTAAGTAGTCCTGATACCACAAGGACACCGGGTCTCCTGGCCGCTGCAGTCGTCTCCGCAGATCAGGGCGGCCCTGACCACCCGGTTCGCAGGCTCGCCCAGCGAAGGCCACGGCTACTGACCGATCTCACCCGTGCCTCCCAGATTCGCAACGACGGTTCCCACGCGGCGCTCGACAGGATCGACCTGGAATTCGTGGACCTGTCGCGTCGGCTCGCACACGAGACCGTCGCCGCCTTTCTCGGCGTCCCGGCACCGGACGATACCTGAACTCCGAAAGGATCATTTCACGAGCATGACCCCCAACGACGATGGCGACCTCCCCGTGATCATGACCGCCGAGACGCCGGACGAACTCAAAGAAAGGCTGCTGAGGGCCTTCAAGGCGCTGTTGAAGCAAAAGCACGTCACCCACGAAGAGGGCGTCTATCAGCGGCAACGTGAGACCCTGGCGCGGGAACGCCCGGAACCCAACGCCAAGGTGGCGGCCATCCGCAGGCTCAGCGGTGCCCTCGACGATCGCGAAAGGGCGGTCGAGGCCCGTGAACTCGAAGCCGACGCCGGATTCCAGACGAGGCGTGCCGCTGCCATGCAGGCCCTCGAAGAGGCACTGGTCGCTCGCCGCGTGCAGGCGGAGCAGCAGATGGCAAATGACCGTGAGGCGTTTGATGCCGCTCTCCAGGCACAAAGAGAAACAATCGCCACCGAGGCCGCATCACTCGCCTCGCGCATTTCTGAGCTGGACAAAAGGCAGGAAATGCTGGACAAGGAGCGCTTCGAGCTCGGCCGGGAACGCGTTTCCGTGGAACACCGTGAACGACAGATCGATGAGGAGGTCAAGGTCAAGGCCACCACGACGGTTCAGCGGCTCGAAGTCGACCTTCACATCGCGCGGACCGAGGCGCAGGCGGCGATGGACACGGTCAACCAGCTGGCCGAGGAGCTATCCCAGCTGCGTACGAAGTGGGCGGCGGCCGGCGTCGACGACCCACGGCGCCTGCTCGACAAGTTGTCCAGTGCGCAAAAGCAGAACCGGGAGCTCCAGGACAGGCTGGCCGCCCAGCTCGACGATGACTCGCTCGACCGGCTGCGCGCACTGGAGCAACAGAATCGCGAGCTCAACGCCGAACGCGAGCGGCTGGAGTACGAACTGCAGGAGGAACGCGGCAGGCAGCTGGCCGACCGGATCAACAACTTGCAGGTCAAACAGCTGGCCGATGCGCAGCAACAGTTCGACGTCATCAAACGCGGCTACGACATGCGCATTGCCGAGCTTCGTGGAACCCTCAGCGAGCTGGTCGACGGCCGCGCCGATCCGACCGACCCGCTGTTCCCCAACTGCATCGCGCTCGACGACGATCCCCAGCTGCAGGAAGTGGGACATCTCGTCGACGACACAGAGGAGAAGCTTGACCTTAAAGAGCTCGCGCGTGCCCTTCAAGGAAGAATGCAGCGGGAGTCGGAGCGGGCGTATTCCCTCGACGACGTGTGCGGGGTGCTGGGCGGTATGGCAATGAGCCGGCTCCACCTGCTCGAAGGGCGCAGCGGTATCGGGAAGACATCGCTTCCCATGGCGCTCGCCGCCGCATTGGGCACCGAATGTACGATCATCGAGGTTCAGGCGGGCTGGCGTGACCGATACGACCTGTTCGGCCACTACAACACCTTCGAACGTCGCTTCCAGGAGGAGCCGTTCCTGCTCGCCCTGTACAAAGCGCGGACTCCGCGCTATTGCGGCCGACCCTTCTTCATCGTTCTCGACGAGATGAACCTGGCCCGGCCCGAACAGTACTTCTCGGTTCTGCTGTCCCGGCTGGAAAGCCGGGACCCTGAGCCCATCAAGCTGGCACCGGTCAGCACCGGGCCCAAGCCAGCCTGTATGGACGAAACCGGCACGGGAATCCGGCTCCCGGAAAATGTCTGGTTCGTCGGCACGGCGAACCAGGACGAGTCGACCCTGGAGTTCGCCGACAAGACGTACAACCGCTCGTACGTGCTGGAGTTGCCCGCGCGACCGCCGTCCGTCCCCTCACATGGCGAGGTGGAGCCCTATTCGGTCGGGGCACTGCTCAGAGCGTTCGAAAGAGCACAGGATGCGCACCTTTCCAAGGTCAAGGACGTGAAGGACCTTCTCCAGGACCTGGCCGGCGATCTCTACGAGATCGGCCGAATTCAGGTCGATCCGCGGCTCGAAAGCCAACTCGATGCGTATGTCCCAGTGGTGGTCGCCGCACGCGGCACCAACACGGTGAACGAATCCGACGCCGTCAGCACCAGTATGCCCGGCGGCGAGGGCACATTCGACCCCGTCGCGCTCGCCGCCGACCAGTTCATCGCCAGCAAGGTGTTGCATCAGCTGCGGAGCCGCTTCGAAGTCACAGTCGACGGGATCAAGCAGCTCGAAGAGAGCCTCAATCTCTACTGGCCGGAGCGGTTTGACAGGACCGACCCGATTCGATGCCGGAAGGTCCTCTCGGACCAGCAGCGCCGACGGACCGCGTAATGACGTTCTCAAGACGCCTGGAACCTCAGCCCTTGGTCGCGGCGGCAGTGGTGCATGTCGCTCGCGGACTACGAGAGGCACCCAGCGCTCGGAGGCTGCTGACAAGACCCGTCCTTGTTCCCGGCATTGCCGACTACACTGTCCTCACCGATCTCGACGAGGCGATCGCGCAATACCTGCCCGCATTGGCGAGCGTGTGCGGCCAGCCACATGACCGACTCGGAGTCGAGCACGTGCTGGTCCGGGCGCCGCTGGCGCGCAGGATCCCCGTCGCGGGACTCATCCGGCTCGCCAGTCACAGCGAAGACTGGGCCGCGGTCGAGTTCAACCGCGTGATACCGCATCGACTGCTGGCACGGCGTTACATCGAGGATTTCGATTTCTACGAAAACCAGATCGCCGGGCAGCTCGTCGACCGGCTCCGACGTTATCTCGCCAGGCGCATACGGAACCTCGGCGAGCTGAACCGCCACCTCGCCCGTCTCAAAGACTACGAGCAGGCGTTGCAGCATCCTCAATCGCATTGGAAGCGGGAACGGCTGGCGACTTTGCTCGCAGAGGCCACGGAGGAGTCTCTGGACCAAGTCGCGCCAGTAATGGAGGCACTGACGCGAATCCAGGATCTCTACAACCGGATCAATCTGCTGCGAGGATCGCCACTGTATCGGCGCATCAACCGTCAGGCCACCATTCCTCCCCGCTTGCCACGGACCAATCTCCTATCCAGCGACCGTCATTATCATGACACCGCTCTGCTTTGGGAGGCATGGGCGCTGCGGGAGGGCGACGAATCGACAACACGGCGGCAAGACCGGCGAGACTTCCCCACCGCGTATGTCACATACGTGGTCACCATAATCCTCCGGGCCTGCGCAATACTCGGCCTGGCGCCGGCCGAAAGGGCAAAACCCCCGTGGGACGGTACGCCGGTCGAACTCACCAGGAGCGATGACGTCCCACTACGGTTGCGCATGAAGAAGGACGGCACAATCGAGTTGTGGTCCGATCAGCCCGTCGTCCGCATCGTCGCACAAGCGGAAAATCTCACCGCCGATGAGTCCTCGTCCCAAGTGCGGAAAGCCATCGCCGACCTGTTCCAGGCTTACGGATCGGCCGGTACACCCACCATCGTCGTGTATCCAGGTCTGCCCTCCGAACGCGAGAAACTGCCGAAAAAACTGAAGCGCATGGTGCACTGGAGCGGGCCCCGGCCTTCGTACGACGACGAAGTGCCACAGTCCCTCTCCGGCGTCATACCGGTCACGCCCTTGGAGATTGAAAGCACGGAACGCATCGCGCGAGCGCTGCGGTGGACGTGGTACGCAAGGTGGCTGCGAACAGCCTATCCACCGCGAATCGAGGCACCGGCCTGGTTGACGGTGTCCGCACGCGACTGGTTGCAAATCCAGCAGCGTCCCTGGAAGCTGCTGCGTTTGCCGACACAGAGTGAAAGCAGGGAGCTGCGCACCGAGATCGAGGAAAGGTACGCACAACACCGCCGGTCGTCGCGAACCACGGACCGAGCGACAGCCATCGGCGAAACGATGGACGGCATCCACCGCGCCGAGGACATCATCCGGCAGCTGGCGACGTGTCCGCTGTGTCACCAGACGAACAGAGCCCAATTCGAGGCGCGACCCCCGGACACTTTCCATTGTCTGTGCAAGGCTTGTTCCGGCCAATGGGGCAATCGGACCTGCGGTACCTGCACGCGGCCGTTTCCCGTCCTTTGGGCAAAGCCCCTCATGGATACCAACAAAGATCGTGACTACGACGGTGACAAGATCGACGCCAGGTTCGGCAGCGAGGTACTGGCCCTTCCATGCCCGTCATTCCCCGCCTGGACACGCTTTCGTTGCCCCTGGTGCAATACCTGCCAAGGCTCGCCCTCTTGTGGATGCGACTAAACGCCGTGCAGACGGCAAGGCGAAGATAGGATCGAAACCCGCCCGATAACACGACAAGCCACACGGATACCTCGGGATAGAGAAATGACCGATAGCGCACCAGAGTCGGACAAAACGGATATTCTGATCAATGCTGGCGATCAATCACCCATTGCGGGGGTCGTGGAGGAGTTGCGCGCGCTACGGAAGGCGTTCGACTCCAAGATCCGCTATGACGAGGTCCGCGAGGGCATGATCCGGTCAATGGGCGAAGAACTCGCTCAGCACCGCCAGAACTTCCACCAGACCCTGCTGCGACCCGTACTACTCGATCTGATCTCGCTCTACGACGACTTCACCAAGATTCTCGATCCTTCCAGCATCCCACCGGCCATGGCGGAGGACCTTCGGTTCTTCAGGGACAGCGTCGAGCAGGTGCTCGCCCGGAACGGCGTGCAAAAGTACAGCGTCGAGGGCGACGCCGTGGACCGATCTCGGCAACGGGTCCTGAACACGGTCGACACTCCCGACGCCTGCCTGCATCGCAAGGTCGCTCACCGGCTCCGGCCCGGCTTCGCCTGGGACGAGAAAGTCCTCCGCCCCGAGTGGGTGAGTACCTACCGGCACGTCGCCGACGTCCCGGAGGATCCACCCGCGCCCGGCACCGAGGATCTCGGTACCGAGCATCCTGATACCGCCGAACATCCAGAAGAAGGAGTCCCCCGTTGACCGGTAACCGTGTCTCCGGCATCGACCTGGGAACGACCTACACGTGCATCGCCTACGTTGACGACGCCAGTGGGCGGCCGATCGTCACTCCGAACATCGAGGGCGAGCTCACCACTCCGTCCGTCGTTCTGTTCGAGAACGAGGAGACGCGGGTCGTGGGACGGGAGGCCAAGAACGCGGCGGTTCTCGACGCTGATCGGGTCGTTGAAATGATCAAGCGGCAGATAGGCATGCCGAACTGGCGGCGAGAGTTCTTCGGAAGGGAGATCTCCCCGGAGGAGATCTCCTCCTACATCCTCCGCAAGGTCGTGGACGACGCCGAGCAGCACGACGGGGCGCGGCCGCAGAAGGTGGTCATCACGTGCCCGGCCTACTTCGACGTCCCGCAGCGGGAGGCGACCGCGGCCGCCGGCCGGATCGCGGGCCTGGACGTCCTGGAGATCATCAACGAGCCCACCGCCGCGGCCATCACCTACGGGATGCAGGACAAGGGCGACCAGACCGTGCTGGTCTACGATCTGGGCGGCGGCACCTTCGACATCACGGTGATCGAGATCAAGGACGGCACCATCCGGGTGGTCGCCACCGACGGCAATGACCAGTTGGGCGGCCGGGACTGGGACGAGGAGATCGTCAAGTACTGCGCGGAGCAGTGGGAGGCGGAGCACCCGGAGGCCGCGGGCGGCATCCTGAGCTCACCCGACACCCTCCAGGACCTATGGGTGCGGGCGGAAAACAGCAAACGCACGCTCACCGCGCTGCCGCAGGCCAGGATCCCTGTGGTACACGAGGGCAAGCAGGTCGCGGTGACCCTCACCCGGCAGAAGTTCGAGGAGCTGACGGCTCCGCTGCTGGAGAACACGATCACCTTCACTAGGGCAGTGATCGAGACCGCCAGAGAGCTGGGCCACCCATCTATCGACCGGCTGCTGCTGGTCGGCGGCTCCACCAAGATGCCGCAGGTCGCTGCCCGCCTTCGGGACGAGTTCGGGATTGAGATCGAAAGCTTCGAGCCGGACTTCGCGGTGGCCAAGGGTGCCGCAATCTACGGTCAGAAGCTGGCGATCAACGAGCGGCTCCGGCACGAGATCGGCAAGCGGACCGACCAGGCCCCAGAGAACGTTGACGTCGAGGCGATCCCCGAGGACATGCGGACCGCGGCCGAGGAGGTCGTCGCCGACACGATGGGCCTACGTCTCGGCACGGTACAGAAGATGGGCACCATGGCGGTGACAAACGTCGCCAGCCACAGCTTCGGCGTGCTCGCCTACCTAGGAGACACCGACGTTCAGGCCATCGCCAACCTAGTGACGGCGCAGCAGCCCCTCCCCGCGGAGACCACGCGGACCTTCGGCACCAAGGACGACAACGCGCCGGAGGTGGAAATCAAGATTATCGAGAACACCTCCCGGGAGGAGATCGTTCGGGATCTCGACTCCGGTGAGGAGGTGACCAGCGCCCTGCTGGAGATGCAGGCAGGGCTGCCAGCCAGCTCGCCGATCGACGTCACCTTCCGGCTCGACGGCCAGGGACGCCTGCATATCACGGGCCAGGACAAGGCCGAAGGGGGCAAGGTCGTGACGGCAACCGTCGAGACCGATCGCGTGCTGTCCGCGGAAGAGGTCGAGAAGGCGATCGAGTACGGGCGCGGCATCCGTGTGATCGGCTAGGGACGCGACCGCTGTGGGAGGGGGCATGGTGGACGTCGCCGTCGGCATCGATCTCGGGACGACGTACTCGGCGGTGGCCTGGGTCAACGGGGACGGCGATCCGGAAATCATCCCAAACGCGGTCGGCGACTCGCTGACCGCCTCGGTGGTCGGCGTCGACACCGACGGCCGTCCCGTGGTTGGTGAGGACGCCAAGGCTGACCAGGCGGGCGGGGCGGAGGAGGTCGCCCATCTCTTCAAGAGGTGGATGGGCAACCCGGCCTACCGGCTCGCCCTTGGTGACAGGGACTGGACGCCGCCGGAGCTTTCGGCCCTAATACTCGGGCATCTGAAGGCCCAGGCCGAGGCCACGCTCGGCCGTCCTGTGCCGCGCGCGGTCGTTACGGTGCCCGAGTACTTCACCCATCCCCAGCGCGCCGCCACGCTGGAGGCCGGCCGCCTCGCCGGGCTGGAGGTGCCGCGGCTGATGAGCGAGCCGACCGCCGCCGCGCTCGCCTACGGATTGCGCCCATCCTCGACGATACGCCGGGCACTGGTGTACGACCTCGGCGGCGGGACGTTCGACGTCTCGCTGGTCGAGATCGGCCAGAACGAGATCACCGTGGTCGCCGCGGAGGGGGACCACGAACTCGGGGGACGAGACTGGGATGACCGACTCGCCGGGGAGATCCTGCGCGGCCTTCCACCCGACGACGCCGCACATCTGGCCGAGCACTCCGGGGCGCTGCTGGTCGAGGCGGAGCGAGTAAAGCGGACGCTGTCCGCGCGGCGGTCGGCGGAGATCCGGCTCACGGCCGGTGGCCGGACGATCCGCGGCGAGGTGACCCGGCAGGTGTTCGAGGCGGCCACAGAGGACCTGCTGGAGCAAACCGGACAGCTCACCGCCAAACTACTGAAGGAGGTCGGGCTCGACTGGAGCGACATCGAGGGCGTACTGCCGGTCGGCGGCTCCACCCGGATGCCCATGGTTCGGGCCTGGATCGAGCGGATGTCGGGCAGGCCGCCAATGGGAGGGATTCATCCCGACCACGCCGTCGCGCTCGGCGCCGCCGCACAGGCAGCGATCCTGCTGGAGGACGAGGCCGGGTCCCGACTGCGGCTCCCCGGCTCCGAAGATCCCGCGGCCGAGCCCATCCTGCGGCTGGGAGCACCGCGCCGGATCAACAACGTCGTCGCTCATAGCCTCGGCATGATCGCCGAGAACGCCGCCGGCGACAGATACATCAACAGCGTCTTGCTGCCGCGCAACGAACGCATACCCTCGATCGCCATCCGGCCGTACCAGTTCGGGGTCAAGGGCGACGGGAAGGACCGCATGGAGGTCTTCCTCACTCAGGGCGAGACCGAGGACGTCCAGGACTGCGTTTACCTTGGCCGCTACGTCGTCACCGGCTTCCCGGCCACCGGCGGCGAACGCCAGGCCGTCATCGACGTCTCCTACAGCTACGACGACAGCGCAATAGTCAGGCTGACAGCGATGGAGCGGGCGACCGAGACCGCGCTAACCGTCAGCGTCGAAGAACTTCCCGACGACGTGCCGGAGCGCTTCCTCGAACCGCCGCGACAGGCCGGCGCCCGGGAGCCAATGACGGTCTACCTTGCGTTCGACCTGTCCGGCAGTATGGCCGGGCATCCCCTGGCGGAGGCGCAGCGGGCGGCGTCGGCGTTCGTCAGCCAACTGGACCTGACCACCACGGCGGTCGGTCTCATCGGCTTTTCCGACTCCGTCGATATCGCGTTGCGCGCCACCAACAACGCCGCCGACATCGCCCGCGCTATCAAGGATCTTCAGGCCGGCGCCACCGGCTACGGGAACGCGACCCATCCATTCGACACCATCCGCGAACTGCTGACCGGTGACAAGCACCGGCGGTTCAGCGTGGTGCTCGCCGACGGCGTGTGGGAGCGGCAGGATCGCGCGAAGCAGCGGGCACGGCTATGCCACCAGGACGGGATCGAGATCATCGCGGTCGGGTTCGGCAGCACGAACCACGCGTTCTTGCGCGCGATCGCCTCGTCCACCGAACAGGCGCTGTTCACCGCGATCGACGAGCTCAGCACGGTCTTCGGCACGATCGCCCGGGAGATCACCGAGACCGGCGCGACGCGATGACCGAGCACGAGGACCGGCCGAGCTATTTCATCCTGTTGGGCCTTGACCCGGGCGCACCGTGGGACGAGCAGGCCTTCCGGCGCGCACTCGCCGAAGCGCGAAAACGATGGACGAAGGAGGCAACGGGGCCGCAGTCACTCCCCAAGACCGGAGAGGCCAAGCGCTACCTGGAACTCATCCGGACCAAGACCATCGAGCGCACCATGGCGGACCCCGCCAAGCGCGGGGAAGAAGCACAGCGGGCGCTACACCAGAAAACCGCAGCCCTCGCGGCGCGCCGCAAGGACTTCGAGGCTCGGCTGAGCCTGCTGTCGAAGCGCGGCTATCTGCTGGAACAGGAGGCGACCGCGCTGCGTCGACGTTTCGGCGACATCCTGGATGCGACTCCCGCCCTGGCGGAGCGGCTCGATAAGGTGACGGTCCACTCCGCACAGAACGATCCCGCCGAGTCCCGGCTCGACGCCGCGATAGAGACTCAATTGCGCGATCAGCTCAAGAACGCGCAGGCACGCTCGATTTACGACGTGCTCAGGATCGTGGATCCGGGGATCACCGAACAGAGTCCGCGGCAGGCTCTGCTCGCGGCCGCGGACAAGCTCTACACCAAGGAGCACCGTAAGAAGAACAAGTCGGACCCCGCGATCAAGGCACGGGAACGGCTGAGCGGCATGGCCAAGACCTTCTTCAAGTCGGACGAGGAACGAGCCAAGCTACATGCGTCGATGGGTCTGGCCGAGCTCCGGGATCTGGTCGATTGGTTTCTGGACGTGCTCAGTAGTACGAAGGCGATGAGCAGCGCCCAGGTCGAGTCCTTTCTGAGGGAGGCACGGACCCGAGGCGTGGACGATCTCGATGCCGCGCTGCGCTACCTCCGGGAGCGCCTCGTGGAGCGGGGCTGGGCCGTAGAACTGCCGGCTGCGCAGGCCGAAGAACGGGTGCGCCAACTGGTGCACTGCCCGAGTTGCGGCGAACTCAACGAACCCACGCAGGAGATATGTGCCGTCTGCCCGTTTCCGCTGCGCGAGCCCTGCCCCAGATGCGGCGAGATCGAGCCCAGGTACGGCGGCTGTCGCTGCGGCTTCCCCATTGGCCAGCGCAACCTTGTGCAGGATCTCATCGTCCAGGCCCGCGAGGCTCTGGACGCCCAGCGGCTGCCGCAGGCACAGGCGTACCTGGACCAGGCGGAACGCATCTGGCGGCTCCCCGAGGACACCGATGATTCACTCGCGGTCGAGCTCCGGGGGGTCCGCTCCCGCTGGACGATCGCGCACCAGCGGATCGAGCAGGCGCAGGCCGCGATCGATTCCCTCATCGCCTCCAAGCGATTCCTCGCCGCATTGGACGCGTTGCGAACGGCGCCGGAAGGTTTCCCGCAGCATAGGGAGAGGCTCGACCGGGCAGAGAAGATCGTCCGGGAGGCGAGGGAGCTTTGCGAGCTGGCGCGGCGCGCGTCCACCAAGACCCGGAAGATCGAGCTCTACAAAGAGGCGCTTGGGCTGTGCGCCGACCTGGAAGCGGCCCGCTCGGAACTCGGGCGCATCCCGCCGGACCCGCCCCGCAACGTCCGCGCAACCATCATCCCTGACGGTGATGTGCTGATCAACTGGGAAAAATCGAACGACTCCGATGTCTCGTACGTCGTGGTCCGTCGGACGGGAGGAGACGCACCGAAGTCTCCGGAAGATCACCCGGATCAGCGTCGCCTCGCCGAGAGTGCCAGCGCGCCTTGGCACGACCGGAGTGCGAGCGAGGTCGCCGGGCTCCCGCTGACCTACGCGGTGTTCGCCACGCGATTCGGCGCGCACTCCGCCGCCGGCGTCGCCGCCACGGTGATGGCCGCGCTCGACGCGGAAGTGCTCTGCACGGCCGGCGACGGCCAGGTGACGCTCACGTGGCGATTGCCGCCGCGCGCCGAGCGGGTCGAGATCACCCGCAAAGAGCTTGGCGGGCCTGGCCCGGAGGTCACCCTGCCAGCCATCGAACCAGGGCGGCTGGTCGATACCGACGTCCGCAACGAGGTGCGATACCGGTACACGGTCCGCGTTGGGTATCCCGATCGGGACGGCGGGCTGCGCTGGTCGGCCGGCCATTCCGAGCAGGCGACGCCGATACCGGCGCCGACACCGCCGGGCCCGCTTGAAATCTCCGGATCGCCCCCGCAGTACAGGCTCTCTAAGCACAGGGTGGAAATCCATTTCCCACCTCCGGAGCGGGGCGTGGTCGAGATCGTTCGCCGATACGGGGCGGAGTCGTTGCGCGAGGGCGACCAGGTCCCGGAGAACGGCCTCGAGCGCTATGGGTTCATCTTGCGCGGAACCCCACCGCTCATCGATCACGTCCTCGATGAGGCGCAGCGGTTCCTGTCGTATGTGCCGGTCCTGCTGCTTGACGGCAGGGGATACGTTGGCAAGCCCCGGCGCTACGCGATCCGCGAGGAGGTGTCGGATCTGCGGGGCGAGTTCGCCGGGGAATCGTTTATTCTCAGCTGGTCCTGGCCCGACGAGAGCGACCAGGCGCTCGTGGGCCACCGTACCACGGACGAATTGTCCGACGTGACGGCCGCTGAGCGGGCGCTGAGCGTGCCCACGGCAGCGGAGGAGAGTACGGGCGGATGTGTGCTCCCCGTCCGGTCCGACGAGACCGAGGTGCACGTTATTGTCGCCTTGGCCGTCCAGCACGACGGGCTGGATTTCGTCACCGCGGGCGTGCGCCGACATTTCACCCGGCCGGAAATCCGCGTTGAATACAACGTCCGCAGAACCAATGCGCGCAAGCCAAGCCTCGTGCTGACCGCCACCCGGCCGGTCGAGCTGCCGGCTATGGTGCTCTGTGGCCGGCCCGACCGGCCGCCCTACACCCGCGAAGACGGTGCCGTGGCCGCGACCCTCGGCCCGCTGCGCCTGACACAGCGAGAACCGATCCCGCTGCCGAGAGGCGTCAACGCGAACTTCAAGTACCGCTTGTTCACCGTCTCGCCCGGCACCGCGCCGATCGCGGAGTTCGTGCCAGTGTGATCATTTCTTGAACAGGTAGATGTCCAAGGTCAGCTTGTTCGGCGACGATCCGAAACTGATGTACGGCCGGTAGACCGTGCCTTGGAACACAAAGCCCTGGTCGCCGAGTTCCTTAAGGACCGCGTCCGCCTTCTGGGCGATCTCCGTACCTCGGTCAAGCCCGCCGCCGAACGACAGGACCAACCCCGCCTGCCGACCATCCAATGCCTTCTTCGCCCGCACCTTGCGTTTAAGGGCGGCCTTCGCGGACGAATCGCCGGACAACAGCCCCTGCCAGTCCACCTTCGTAGTGATGCTGACCGGTCGGCTTTCTAGCCCTCGCTGAGGCGACGGGGTCGGCGTGCGCGTCGGGGACGGCCGGGGCTTGGCCGGTGCCGGCTGCCCGACCGTGGTCGCCACCAGGAACGCCATCGCCAGGGCGAACATCAGGTCTGCGAACAGCCAGCCGATGGTGCCGAACACGAGGTTGCCCGGGTCTCTCCCGGTGATTCTGCGGCGGCCCGTCATCAGGACCTGCCGAGCAGCCGGCTGAAGAAACCCCTGCGGGATGCAGCGCCGTACGCGCTCCGGGCCCCGCTGGCCTTGGTCACCAGCGTGGCGGCACGGGTGAGCTCGGCTGCGGCGACCTCCATGGACCGCGTCGTCGCGGCGAGGGAAGTGCCGGTCGCAGCGAGATTGCGCTCGATGTCGGCCAGGCTCGAACTGGCCTCCACGACGTTGCGGGCCAGCGTCTCGATGTCGCTCTTCACGCTTCCAGTCAGCAGATCGGCGACGGCGCGCAGATCCGTGGTGGCGGAGACGAGACCGACCGAGTGCTCGGTGATCTTCTCGACCAAATCGGCTTGGGCGATGCCGATCAACCGCAGCTTCTCGTCGATCGACTGGGCCACCTCGGTGTACGAGCCGACACCGCCGGCCAGCCCGGATGCCGCGGTCGCCAGATCTCCGACGCCTCCCGACAGGGTAGCGGCGCTGGCACGGTAGACCTCCTGGTCCCTGCGATAGTCCGCCAGCGATGTTTGAAACCCGGTGAACAGCGG
>WUUC01193220.1_pt1 | contig 21348 bp, 9 predicted proteins | sample 6278441 | NCBI WGS metagenome assembly WUUC01 (sample SAMN13675441, study PRJNA597444) | soil metagenome | isolation source: soil | place: USA: Washington | collected 2017-10
CCTCGGCGGACACTCTCTGCTGGCGACGCAGTTGATGTCGCGTGTGAGGGAAGTGTTCGGCAGAGAGCTGACGTTGCGCGTGCTGTTCGAGTCGCCGACGTTGGGAGAACTGGCGGAGGCTATTGAAGCTGCGTTGCGGAGAGAAGTGGCGGAGCAGGTAGCGCCGCCGATAGAGGCCGTGGGACGAGATGAAGAGTTGCCGCTATCGTTCGCGCAGCAGCGCCTCTGGTTTCACGACCAGTTAACGCCGGGCGGCAACACCGCCAACAACGTGCAGTGCACCGTGCGCCTGACGGGCAAGCTCGAAGTTGAGTCGCTTGAGCACGCGCTGAACGAGGTGGTCGGTCGTCACGAGTCGCTGAGGACGAATTTCAGGCTCACGGGTTGGGAGCCCGCGCAGGTCATCGCGCCGTCGTTGACGCTTCCGCTTCCGGTCGTAGACCTTCGCCCGCTCCCTTCGGAAGAGCGCGAGGCAGAAGCGCTCCGGCTGGCGACCGAAGAGGCGCAGAAGCCTTTCGACCTCGCCGCCGACCCGCTGCTGCGCGTGCTTCTCATGCAGACCGGCGAGGGCGACTACACGCTGGCGCTCGTCATTCATCACATCATCAGCGACGGCTGGTCGATGGGCGTGCTCATAAAAGAACTGGCCGCGGCCTATGAAGCGCACGCCGAGGGGCGTCCCTCTTCGCTGCCGGAACTGCCCGTCCAGTACGGCGATTACGCCGTCTGGCAGCGACGGTACTTGCAAGGCGAAACGCTAGAGGCGCAGCTACGGCACTGGAAGGAGCAACTCGCGGCGCTGTCGGAGCTGCAACTGCCGACCGATAGGCCGCGCCCCGCCGTCCAGACCTTCCGAGGCGCGCACCATCCCTTCGCGCTGTCGGCTGAACTCTCTACGGCGCTCGCGCGGCTCAGCCGGGAGCAGCGCTCCACGCCCTTCATGCTGCTGCTCGCCGCGTTTCAGTGCGTGCTTCAATACGTATCCGACAGCGAGGACATAACGGTCGGGACGGATGTCGCCAACCGCTCGCGTGCAGAGACCGAAGGGCTCATCGGTTACTTCGCCAACCAGCTCGTGCTGCGTACGAGCCTCGCGGGCGATCCGACGTTCACGGAGCTTCTGGGGCGCGTGCGCGAAGTCACGCTCAGCGCATACGCGCATCAGGACTGCCCATTCGACAAGATAGTCGAAGAGCTTCGTCCGGGACGCGACCTCAGCCGCAACCCTCTCTTTCAGGTGATGTTCGGATTCGCCAACACTCCGGTCCCGGAGCTGCACCTGCCCGAGCTGACCATCGCCGGAGTCGAGGTGGAGAAGGGAACCGCCGTCTTCGACCTGAGCCTCTATCTTCGCGACACGGGGCAGTGCCTCGCGGGCATGTTGCGCTACAGCACAGACCTCTTCGACCACTCCACGATTCTGCGTTTGCAGAGCCTCTACGAAACGCTGCTCGCGCACGTCGTGACGCGGCCCGAAGACAGGCTCAGTGAATTGCGCGGCGTGCTCGCAGCGACCGACCGCGAGCGGCAGAGCGCCGCCGCCGAAGACCTCAAGAAAAAACGGCAACAGATATTCAAGACGACGAGGCGCAGGGCGGTCGGCGGGGCCGCGGGAGTTTAGCGCCCGATAGGTGAAAGAAGATGAGCATAAATATTTCAGGCGAAGAGAAGGCGGGCGCGAAGAGGCTGCCGACGGTCAGGCGCAGGGCGGTCAACGTCTCGCAAGTGTCTCTGGTCAGCACCGGATACATGTCTTCGGGCGAGACGCTGCCGCTCGTCATACGGCCCGCCATCGAGGGCGTCAACCTCGTGAGCTGGGCGACGCAGAACCGCGAGCTGATAGAGACGGAGCTGGCCCGCCACGGCGCGATTCTCTTCCGAGGCTTCGCCTCAGCCAGCTACGAGCAGTTCGAGCCCTTCTGCCGCGCGGCGTCCGGCGAGCTGCTGGAATACCGCGAGCGCTCTTCGCCGCGCAGCGCTGTCGGGGGCCGCGTCTACAGCTCGACCGACTACCCCCCCGACCAGACCATCTTTCTGCACAACGAGCACTCGTACTCTCTGACCTTCCCTCTGCGCCTCTTCTTCTACTGCCAGACGCCCGCGCCCGAAGGCGGCGCGACGCCTCTGGCCGACACGCGAAAGGTTCTGGCGCGCATCGACCCGCAGGTCAGGGAGCGCTTCATCGAAAAGCGTTGGATGTACGTGCGCAACTTCGGCGACGGCTTCGGCCTCGACTGGCCGGTCGTCTTCCAGACGACGGACAAGTCAGCTGTCGAGCAGTATTGCCGCGCCGCAGGCATCGAGGTCGAATGGAAGTCCGGTAATCGGCTGCGCACGCGTCAGGTGCGCGACGCCGTCATCCGCCACCCGCGCACGGGCGAGCTTGCGTGGTTCAACCACGCGACCTTCTTCCACGTCTCGACGCTCGGGCCTTCCATACGCCAAACGCTGCTCACGAACTTCGCCTCGGAAGACCTGCCAAACAACAGCTACTACGGCGACGGCACGCCCATCGAGCCCGAAGTGGCCGAGCATCTTCGCGAGGCTTACCTTCAAGAGCTGGTCGCGCACCCTTGGGAGAGCGGCGACATTCTTCTCATCGACAACGTGCTCACGGCGCACGGGCGCGCGCCCTTCGCGGGGCCGCGCAAAGTCCTCGTGGCGATGGCCGAACCCTTCTCTCGCGCAGAGGCGCAGCACGGCTAACGCAGACCGCACGGCTCGAAGCAGACCGACCGCCTGAAACTTAAACACTCTGCTCAGTATCTACTCGGAGCTACTCTTCAAATGCTTACGGAAAATATTCAAGGGTTTCGACTCTCGCCGCAGCAGCGTCAACTCTGGCTCGCGCAACAGCAGGAGGGCGGCGGACACTCGCCCTACCTCAGCCAGTGCGTCGCCGAGATTGCCGGACGCCTCGACGCCTCGCGGCTGGAAGACACGCTCCGGGAGATGTCTGCGCGTCACGAAATCCTGCGCACTTCCTTCCGGCTCATGCCGGGGATGGACTTGCCCTTGCAGGTCATCGCGGAGAGCGCTGAGGGGCCGTCCCTCGAACGCCAAGACCTGAGCGCTCTCGACGCCGCCGAGCAACACGGCGCTCTCAAGGCGCTGGCCGCCTCGGCTCGCGCGGAGATGTTCGACCCCGAGCAGGACACGCTCCTGCGTGCGGCGCTGGTCGCGCTCGCGCCCGAGCGGCACGCGCTAGTGCTGACGCTCCCCGCTTTGTGCGGCGACGCCGCCTCGCTCGCCAACCTCTTGCGCGAGATAGCCCTAGCGTACGCGGGCGATGGTGCGGAGAATGAAGACGAAGAGGCCGTGCAGTACGCAGACCTCTCGGAGATTCTCAACGAGTTGATAGAGACGGATGAAGCGGGAGCCGCCGGTGAGTTCTGGCGAGAGAAGCTCTCCGTCTCCGCTCCGTTGCCGAAGCTGCCCTTCGAGACGGCGGCGTGGGGCGCGGCGTTTGCGCCCGCCGTCCACGCGTCGCGAGCCGGGGCGGGGCTGCTTAAAGAGATTGAGTCGCGTGCGAGCCGTCTCGGCGTGACGACGAGGGAGTTCCTGTTCGCGGGCTGGCAGGCTTTGCTCGCGCGCATGAGCGGGCAGGCGGAGATGCTGCTCGGCGTCGCCTTCGATGGCCGAACCTATGAGCAGTTGGGCGAAGCCCTCGGGCTCTTCGTCAAGCACCTGCCCGTAAGCTGCCGCGTGGAAGACGGGCTCGCTTTCGGCACGCTCGCGGGCGCGTCCGCCGAAGCCTTGAACGAAGCCGCGCAGTGGCAGGACTACTTCACTTGGGAAAAGTTTGCGAACGGCTTTGACGACGCCGAGACTGTTGCGCGCCTGCCCTTCGTCTTCAGCTACGACGAAGCCCCGCGCGCCGTGCAAGCGGGCGGCCTCTCCTTCAAGGTCGTCAGCCGGTACGAGTGCACCGACCGCTTCAAGCTGAAGCTTTCCTGCGTCTCGGACGGCGAAGACCTGCTGGCCGAATTCTGCTATGACTCCGCGCTGTTCGACGCCGAAAGCGTGGAGCGCCTCGCGGGCCACTTCCTTCAACTGCTGTCGAGCGCCGCGCGCGGCGGAGATGCCACGGTCGGCGGGCTGGAAATGTTGAGCGACGAGCAGAGACATTATCTGCTCTCAGAGTTTAACGACACGGCGCTGGATTTCGGGCCGAGCAAGTGCCTGCACCAGCTCTGCGAGGAGCAGGCCGCGCGCACGCCCGATGCGTTGGCCGTCGTCTTTGAAGGCGAGGAGCTGACCTACGCCGAACTGAACGCGCGCGCTAATCGTTTGGCCCGGCACTTGCGGCGGCTCGGCGTCGGGCCTGAAGTGCCCGTCGCGGTCTGCGTCGAGCGTTCGGTGGAGATGATTGTCTCGCTGCTCGCGGTCTTGAAGGCGGGCGGCGCGTACGTGCCGCTCGACCCGTCGCAGCCGAAGCAGAGGCTAGCCTTCATCCTCGACGACACGCGCGCCCCGCTCCTGCTGTTGCAGGAGAGCGTGCGGCCCCTTCTGCCCGAGCACTCGGCGCGCGAGGTCAGCCTCGACGCCGACTCGAACGCTTTCGCGCAGGAGAGCGAAGAGAATCCGCGCGGCCTCGGCGTGACGCCTGAAAACCTCGCCTACGTCATCTACACTTCGGGCTCGACGGGCAGGCCGAAGGGCGTGCAAGTCTCTCATCGCGCGGTCAACAATCACCTGCTCTGGATGCAGTCGGCGCTTCCCTTAAACGAGTCGGACAGGCTTCTGCACAAGACGCCGTTCGGCTTCGACGCTTCCATCTGGGAATTGTTCACGCCGCTCATCGCGGGGGCGCGGCTCGTCATCGCACGCCCCGGCGGCCACAAGGACAGCGCCTACCTCGCGCAGACCGTGCGCGAGCAGCAGATAACAATCCTGCAACTAGTGCCGTCGATGCTGCGCGTCCTTCTGGAAGACGAAGCCTCTGTGCGCGACTGCCGGAGCCTGCGCCGTGTCTTCTGCGGCGGCGAGGTCTTGACGGCAGACCTGCGCGACCGGCTCCACACGCTGCTCGACGCCGAGCTGATTAACTTCTACGGCCCGACCGAAGCGGCCATCGACGTGACCTTCTACGCGTGCCCGCGCGACACGGACGCACGCGTCGTCCCCATCGGCAGCCCTCTCTCCAACGTACAAATTTACGTCGTCGATGCGCGCCTTCAGCCCGTCCCCGTAGGCGTGGCGGGCGAGCTTTTGATAGGCGGCGTCACGCTCGCGCGCGGCTACCTTGGCCGCCCAGACCTGACGGCTGAGCGGTTCATCCCGAACCCTTTCAGCGGCGAGCAGGGCGCGCGGCTCTACCGCACGGGCGACCTTGCCAGACACACTGCGGACGGCCTTCTTGAGTTCGTCGGACGCCTCGACAATCAGGTCAAGATTCGCGGCTTCCGCATCGAGCTTGGAGAGATTGAGTCGGTCATGGGCGAGCACCCGTCAGCCGGGCAGGTGGTTTCGATGGTGCGCGAAGACGAGGGCGAAAAGCATCTGGTCGCCTACTTCGTGGCGCGGCAGGGCGCGGAGCCGCCGACGCCCGCCGAGTGGCGGCAGTACATGAAAGAGCGGCTGCCGGAATACATGATTCCTTCGGTCGTCGTCACGCTCGAACGCCTTCCGCTCAACACCAGCGGCAAGGTTGACCGCAAGGCTCTGCCCGCGCCCGACCTGCGAGGCACTGCGCAAGGCCACGTCGCCCCGCGCACGCTCGTGGAAGAAGTGCTGGCCGGAATCTGGTGTGAGGTTCTGAAGGCGGAGCGGGTGGGTGCGACCGACAACTTCTTCGAGCTTGGCGGCCACTCCCTCTTGGTCACGCAGGTCATGACGCGCGTCCGCGACGCCTTCGGACTTGAGCTGAGAATCAACGCGCTCTTCAACGCGGGCACGCTGGCCGAGCTGGCGCAGCACATCGAATCGGAGATGAAGGCCGGGCGCGGCGTGGAGCAGCCGCCGCTCGTTCGCGTCCCGAGAGACGCAGAGCTGCCGCTCTCTTTCGCGCAGCAGCGCCTCTGGTTTCTAGACCAGTTGGAGCCGGGCAACACGCTCTACAACATCCCGACCACGGTGCGGCTCAAGGGCCGTCTCGACGTTGAGACGCTGCGGCGTGCGCTCGCCGAGATAGTCAAGCGGCACGAGTCTCTGCGCACGACCTTTACGATGATTGAAGGGCGGCCCGCGCAGCTCATCGCGCCGTCTTCGGACGTGCCTCTTGAGGTGCGCGACCTGAGCGCCGTGCCTTCTGACGAGGCCGAGGCTGAAGGCTGGCGGTTGATTGAAGAGGAGGCCGCGCGCCCCTTCGACCTCGCCAGCGGCCCCATGTTCCGCGTGCTGCTCGTGCGGCTCGGCGAGTCGGAGCACCTCCTGCTCTGCACGATGCACCACATCGTCAGCGACATCTGGTCGCGCGGCGTCCTCATACGCGAGGTCAGCCAGCTCTACACGGCGCTGCTCGGCGACGAGACGCCGGAGCTGCCCGCGCTTCCCATTCAGTACGCGGACTTCGCAGCGTGGGAGCGCGAGTGGCTGCAAGGCGAGACGCTGGACGCCGCGCTCGACTTCTGGCGCGCGCGCCTTCAGGACGCGCCGCCCGTCTTGAAGCTGCCGACGGACTTCGCGCGCCCGCATGTCCAGACGCATCGCGGCTCGAAGGAAGGCGTGGCGCTTTCCGCGTCGCTGCTCGAAGGCTTGCGCTCGCTCAGCCGCCGCGAGGGAGCGACCATGTTCATGACGCTGCTGGCGGCCTTCGACGTGCTGCTTCAGCGTTACACGGGGCAGAGCGATATCGTCGTCGGCACGCCCGTGGCGAACCGCGAGCGGCTCGAAATCGAAGGGCTCATAGGCTTCTTCACCAACACGCTGGTCGTGCGCGCAGACCTCTCCGGCAACCCGACGTTCAGAGACTTCCTGCGGCGCGTGCGCGAGTCGGCGCTCGAAGCCTACGCGCACCGCGACCTGCCCTTCGAGCTTCTCGTCGAAGAGCTTCAGCCGGAGCGCGACCTCGGTTACTCGCCGCTCTTTCAGGTCATGTTCGTCCACCAGATGACGCCTAGCGAGACGCTTGAGCTGCCCGATGTGACGGTCGAGCGGGTGGATGCCGGCGGCGGGACAACGTCGAAATACGACCTCACGCTCTTCTTCGTCGAGCGGCCCGATAGCTGCTCGGCGTGGGTCGAGTACAACACAGACCTCTTCGAGCCCGCGACCATCAAGCGGATGCTCGGCCACCTCCAAGTGCTGCTCGAAGGCGTCGCCCGCGACCCCGAGCGCAAGCTCGGGCGACTGCCCCTGCTCACGTCCGACGAGTGGCGCGAGACGCTCTACGACTGGAACGCGACGGCCAGAGAGTACGGCCAGCCGCGTCTGGTGCATCAACTGTTCGAGGCGCAGGCCGCGCTTCGCCCGGACGCCCCGGCGGTCGAGTTCGAGGGCGAGCGCCTGAGCTACGCCGAGCTGAACCGCCGCGCCAACCAGCTCGCCCGACACCTTCGCGCGCAGGGCGTGGGGCCGGACGTGCCCGTCGCCATCTGCATGGAGCGGTCTACGGAGATGATTGTGGCCGTGCTCGGCGTCGTCAAAGCGGGCGGCCTCTACGTGCCCATCGACGCCACCTATCCGAAGGGAAGGCTGTCGGCCATGCTCGAAGACGCCGCGCCCCTTGTCCTGCTCACGCAGGAACGGCTGGCGGAGAGCCTGCCCGAGCACGGCGCGCAGCTCATCTGCGTTGACTCGGATGCGGAACTCTTCGCGCGCGAGGCGGTCGAGAACTTGGACGTTCCGGTCGCGGGCGAGAACCTCATCTACGTCGTCTACACTTCCGGCTCGACGGGCAAGCCGAAGGGCATCGCGATGGGCCACGCGCCCTTCTTCAATCTCGTCGCTTGGCAGATGGAGAACACCGAGCTTCGAGAGGATGCACGCACGCTGCAATTCGCCTCGCTCAGCTTCGACGTGTCGTGTCAGGAAATCTTCTCGACGCTCGGCTCCGGCGGGACGCTGGTGCTCGTCTCCGAAGAGGTGCGGCACGACATGGGCGGGCTTTTGCGCTACCTCGACGAAGAGCGAATCAACAAGACATACCTGCCCGTTGTCGTCCTTCACCAGTTGGCCGAAGAGGCGCAGAGCTTGGGCGTCGCTCCCGCCTACGTGCGCGAGTTCACGACCTCCGGCGCGCAGCTACAGATAACCAAGTCGGTCACGGCGATGTTGGAGCGGCTCGAAGGCTGCACGCTCTACAACCAGTACGGCCCGTCCGAGACGCACGTCGTCACTGAGCACCCGCTCCGGGGCCGACCCGCCGAGTGGGCCGCGCTGCCTCCCATCGGACGCCCCGTTGCCAACACGCAGATATACGTGCTGGACGAGCATCTCCAACCCGTGCCTGCGGGCTTCCCCGGCGAGCTTTATATCGGCGGCGACTGTCTCGCGCGCGGCTATGTGAACCGGCCCGACCTGACGGCGGAAAAGTTCATCCCAGACCCTTTCTCTTCCGTGCCGGGCGCGCGCCTCTACCGCTCCGGCGACATGGGCCGCCACACGCGGGGCGGGCTCATCGAATGCCTCGGGCGGGCTGACCATCAGGTCAAGATTCGAGGCTTCCGCGTCGAGCTTGGAGAGATAGAGACGCTGCTCGGCGAGCACGCGGCGGTCGAGCAGGTGGTCGTCCTGACCGGCGGCGAGACGACGGCTGAACAGCACCTCATCGCTTACCTTGTGCTGACCGCCGACGCGAAAGCGGAGCAGGCACAGGTCGGCGAGCTGCGGCAGTATCTGAAGGAGCGTCTGCCCGACTACATGATTCCTTCGGCCTTCGTCGCGCTCGAACAGATGCCGCTCACCTCGAACGGCAAAGTTGACCGCAAGGCTCTGCCCGCGCCCGACGTGAGCCGCCAGTCGGCTGCAAGCTACATCGCGCCGCGCACGCCCGTCGAAGAAGTGCTGGCCGGAGTCTGGTCTGAGGTTCTGAAGGCTGAGCGAGTGGGCGCGACCGACAACTTCTTCGAGCTTGGCGGCCACTCCCTCTTGGTCACGCAGGTCATGACGCGCGTCCGTGACGCCTTCAAGCTCGACATCCAACTGCGCCTCTTCTTCGAGGAGCAGACGTTGGAAGGCTTGGCCGCCGCCATCGACCGCGCGATGAAGACCGAGCGCGGAGTCCTGCCGCCGCCCATCGAGACGTTTTCGCACGAAGGGCCGCTGCCGCTCTCCTTCATACAGGAGCGCATCTGGCAGATGGCCGAGCGCGAGGGACGGCCCTCCTTCTATAACTTCCAGATTCGCCTGAGCGGGCCGCTCGACGCCGCCGCGCTTGAGCGTAGTCTGGCCGAGGTCATCAGGCGTCACGAATCTCTGCGCACGACCTTCGAGATGATTGAAGGTCGTGCCGCGCAGCTCGTCAACGCGCCGGAGCCGTTCGGCCTCCCGCTCTTGGACTTGAGCGGTCACGCCGAGACGGCGCGAGAGGCGGAAGTCAAACGCCTTATCGCGGAGCAGGCCGAAGAGCCCTTCGACCTCACGCGCGCGCCGCTCCACCGCTTTGTCCTCCTGCGGCTCGAAGCCGAGACGCATCTGCTGCTCTTCGCCGTGCCGCACATCGTCTGCGACCACACTTCCGTCGGCCTGCTCGCCGTCGAGGTCTCGGCGCTCTACGACGCATTCAGGCAGGGGCTTCCTTCGCCGCTGCCCGAGCTGTCGCTTCAGTACGCGGACTTCGCGCTCTGGGAGCGCGAGTGGCTGCGAGGCGAGGTCTTCGACAGGGAGATTGCCTACTGGCGGCGGCAGTTGGAAGGCTGTCGGCCCGCGCTCAGTCTGCCCACGGATAGGCCGCGCCCGGCTGTCAAGACTTACTGCGGCGCGCAACTGCTGACGGCTGTGCCGCTCGATTTATCGAGCGCCGTCGATGCGCTCTCGCGTCGAGAGAACTGCACGCCCTTCATGACGCTTCTGGCCGCCTTCAAGTCTCTGCTCTATCGCTACACGGGCGAGCGGGACATGATTGTCGGCACGGCGGTGGCGGGACGCACGCTGACCGGCGTCGAGCGGCTCATCGGAAACTTCGGCACGCCTCTGGCTCTTCGGACGCGCCCGCGCGGCGACCTCACGTTCAGAGAGCTTCTGCGGCAGGTGCGGGAAGTCTCGCTCGAAGCGTACGCGCACCAGAACCTGCCCTTCGACCTCCTCGTCGAAGAGCTGAAGCCGGAGCAAGACCCCAGCTTCTCGCCGCTCATACAGGTCGGCTTCGTCGTCCACAACGCGGAGCAGTCTGCGGCTGCGGCGGCGCAGTTGGGCGACGTGAAGATGGAGCTTGCTTCCACACACTCGGGCCGCGCCATCTTCGACCTCACCGTCCGCCTGCACCGCACGCCCGAAGGACTCTTCGGCGGCTTCGAGTACAACACAGACCTCTTCGACGCGGCGACCGTCAAACGCATGATTGAACAGTTCCAGACGCTGCTTGCAAGCGTCGTCGCCGACCCAGACCAGAAGCTTGAAGACCTGCCGCTCTGACCCCTCGCGGCAAACCGGCCTCACGCTGAGAGCCGTCACCCTCTTTCGTGGGCGCGTCGCCGCGCTCGAAACTTCCTTGTGGGCTCACCCGCCCTCACACACGGGAGACAACCCCTAAAGCCCGAAACCTCCGACGCGCTGCTGCGGAGGTGGCGGGCCGCAGTGCCCACAAACGACGCTGCGACGGAGAAATAAAGAATTATGATTAGTTTGACCCAGCAAGTCTCACAGCTCACGCCCATCGACGACGCCACTTTGCAGGCCGTCAGGGCAGAGGTGCGCAGCCTCGAAGAGTCGTGGACGAACGTTTATTCGGAATATCACACGGGCGGTTGGCAGACGCTCTCGCTGCTCAACAACACGAGCGAGCCGACCGACACCGTCATCACCGACTGCGACCCCGTGGAGACCTCTCTGCTCGCGCGGATGCCGCACACGCGCGCTCTTCTCAAGCGGCTCGGCTTCACATACATGTGGGTGCGGCTTGCCAAGCTTGAGCCGAACGCCTTCATGTTGGAGCACCGCGATTACAAGGAGCTGAAGCGCGTCGGGCGGCTGCGCCTCCATATTCCTATCATCACTAACGCCGCCGCCGCCATCGTCATCGAGCGACTGAAAATCTTCATCGCCCCCGGTTACGTCTGGAAGCTCAACCCGGTCTTCCCGCACGCGGCGAACAACTTCGGTGCAGAGCCGCGCATACACCTCATCCTCGACTGCTACGTCGATGAGCGGCTCACGGCCATGCTCAGGGAAGAGACGCTCGACGAGAGCTTCGTACAGTACCTGCCGTCGCCGACGCGAGCCGAGCTAGACCGCGCCGTCACGGAGGCCGCGCGCCTCGCGCGCTTCGGCGACTTCGAGATGGCCGAGCACAGCTTGCTCAAGCTGTTCCACTTCTATCACCTCAAAGAGGGCTTCGCCTACGAGTTGGTCGCGCGCATGTACGACTCGCTCGGCGACTGCCCGCGCCGTGGGCAGTGGATGGAGAACAAGACGAAGTTCCTCTGTCTGGAAACGGCAGCGGCGGCGGCAGCAACCGCGCCGACCGGCAATCTCAGACTGGCCGTCGTACCGGCCCAAAGCTCAGTGAAGGAGTTCAGCCAATGAACATTAAGAACAGAGACTTTATAAGCCTTAAGGATTTCAGCCGCGAGGAGCTGGAATCTCTGGTCGCGCTCGCCCTTGAGTTGAAGCACGGCGACGACCGCACCGAGTACCTCAAAGGCATGAACTTGGGGATGCTCTTCACGGTCGCTTCCACCAGAACGAGGGTCTCCTTTCAGGTGGGCGCGCGGCAGTTGGGCGGGCACGCCGAGTATTACAACTCGCGCGACATGCAGCTCAGCAACCACGAGAGCCTGATGGACACGGCCTCCGTGCTCAGCCGCTATCTCGACGCCATCATCGTCAGGATGTACGACATGACCGCCTACGGTCAGGGCCGCGAGGGAATCAACACTCTGGCGCGCTACGCCGACGTGCCCGTCATCAACGCGCTCGACTGCACAGACCACCCGTGTCAGGTGATGGCCGACGTTTTGACGATGCGCGAGAAGTTCGGCTCGGGCTTCCGCAAGAAGAAGGTCGTCATGGCGTGGGGCTATTCGAAGCGGCAGAAGTCGCTCGGCGTCCTCCACTCGATGATGACGGCGGGCTCTCTGCTCGGGATGGACGTGACGTTCGCGCACCCGAAGGGCTTCGAGCTGGACGAAGAGTATGTCTCCTTTGCCGCGCGCGAGGCCGAGCGTTCGGGCGCGCGCATCAGCTACTCGAACGATTTGCTGGAAGCCTCCGAGGGCGCTGACGTGATTTACGTCAAGAACTGGAAGAGCCTTCAGATGTCGCGCGAGGAAGAGGAGCAGTACAAGGAGAGCATCAAGCAGGATTGGTGCGTCACGTCCGAGCACTTCCGCCGCGCCAACGAGGGTGCGGTCTACATGGATTGCATGCCCTTCATTCGCGGCGAGCAGGTGACGGCTGAGGTCGCCGACGGCCCGCAGTCAATCATCTACGATCAGGCCGAGAACCGCCTGCACATGCAGAAGGCCGTCATGGCCGCGCTGCTTTCGCCCGCCATCGCCCGCAAAAAATAAGGCTCGGATAATGAAGCTGATAGCATTTATCTTCAGGTACTCGCGCCGCACCGCCGTGCTGGCCGTCGTGGCCGGTCTGGTCGGCGGCGCGTGCAGCACGGCGCTCATCGCCGTCGTCAACGAGGCGCTCAAGGGCTCGCCCGGCCCGGACTTGCTCCGCGTCTTCGTCGCGCTCTGCGTCGTGCTGCCGCTGGCGAGGTTCGCCGCCGAATGGCTGCTGCTGCGGCTCGGTCAAGACGCGATGCTCGAACTGCGCATGCAGCTCGGGCGGCAGATACTCGCGGCCCCTCTGCGGCGGCTTGAAGAAGTGGGCTCGCACCGCCTGCTGGCGACGCTCACGGACGACATCCCCATCATCGCCAACTCGCTGCTGATGATTCCGACGCTCTGCATCAATATAGCGATGGTCGTCGGCGGGCTCGTCTACCTCGGCCTGCTCTCTTGGCCGATGCTGCTCGCGCTGCTCGTCCTGATGGCGCTCGGCGTCGCCTCTTACCAGCTCCCGGTAATCCGCGCGACGAGCTACTTCCGGCGCGCGCGCGAGCACACCGACGCGCTGATGAAGCACTTCCGCGCGCTCACCGACGGCGCGAAGGAGCTGAAGCTCAATCGCGTCCGCCGCGCGGCCTTCTTCGACGAAGTGCTGGGCGAGACTGCCGTCTCTTTCCGCCGCGAGAGCGTGCGCGGGATGACGCTATATTCGGCGGCGGCCAGTTGGGGGCAGACGCTCGCCTTCATCGTCATCGGCCTGCTGCTCTTCGGCGCGCCCGCCGTCTACGGCGCGGGCGTGGGGGCGCTCTCGGGCTTCGTGCTCGCCGTGCTCTTCATGATGACGCCGCTTCAGGTGGTGATGAACATCATGCCGGTTCTGAGCCGCGCCGCCGTGGCCGTCTCGAAGGTCGAGGCGCTCGGGCTCTCGCTGTCTACCTCGCGCGAGGCGGCTGTGGCCGAGTCGGCGAGCGACCTGCCCGCCGACTGGCAACGGCTCGAAGTGCGCGGCCTCGCGCACACGTACCGCGTCGATGGCGAGGACGATAACTTCACGCTCGGCCCGTTGGACATCACGCTGCGGCCCGGCGACCTCGTCTTCCTTGTCGGCGGCAACGGCAGCGGCAAGACCACTCTGGCGAAACTCCTCGCGGGGCTCTACACCCCAGAAGCCGGGGAGATACGTCTGGACGGGCGGGCGGTCACAGACGAGAACCGCGACCACTACCGTCAGCTCTTCTCAGCCGTCTTCTCCGACTTCCACCTCTTCGACAGCCTGCTCGGCTTCGACCGGCGCGGGCTCGACGAGCAGGCCGCGCAGTATCTTTCGCGGCTCAACCTCTCGCACAAGGTGAGCGTCCGCGACGGCGCGCTCACGACGACAGAGCTTTCGCAGGGCCAGCGCAAGCGGCTGGCGCTGCTCACGGCCTACCTCGAAGACCGGCCCATCTACCTCTTCGACGAGTGGGCCGCCGACCAAGACCCGCAGTTCAAGCAGGTCTTCTATCACCAACTTCTGCCGGAGCTTAAAGAGAAGGGGAAGACGCTGATCGTCATCAGCCACGACGACCAGTATTACCACCTTGCCGACCGCGTCATTAAGCTCAACTACGGGCAGATCGAACTCGACCTCCCCGCCGGAGAGGCCGCCGCACACTTCGCCCGTACTGACGGCGCGGGCGCGGTCACGGCTCAACCTGCGGTCTTGAAGCCCGGACAGGGCGAGGGTTTTAAAACTTATGCATGAAGGAATCCTATCTCTCATCGGCGACACGCCGCTGGTGAGGTTGTCGCGCGTCTTCCCCGACCTCCACTTCGACCTCTACGCGAAGATGGAGGCGTTCAACCCCGGCGGGAGCGTCAAGGACAGACCGGCCTACAACATCCTCAAGCGGGGCATGGCCCTCGGCCTCATCGGGCCGGACACGGTCATCGTCGAATCCAGCTCCGGGAACATGGGCGTCGGGCTCGCGCAGGCTTGCTCGTACTTCGGGCTGCGCTTCCGCTGCGTCGTCGATCCCAAGACCACGCCGCAGAACGTCCGGCTGCTCAAGACCTACGGCGCTGAAGTCGAAATGGTTATGGAGCCAGACCCCGAGAGCGGCGAGTTTCTACAGGCGCGCATCAACCGCGTCAGGGAACTGCACTCGGAAATAGAGAACAGCTTCTGGCCCGACCAGTACACGAACGTGCTCAACCCCGCCTCGCACTACGAGACGATGAGCGAGATTGTGTCGGCGCTCGGAACCGACCCCGACTATCTCTTCTGCGCGACGAGCACCTGCGGCACGATGCGCGGCTGCGCCGAGTACGTGCGCGACAAGGGTTTGCGCACCAGAATCATCGCGGTCGATGCCATCGGCAGCGTCATCTTCGGCGGCACGAAGCGCAAGCGGCTCATCCCCGGCCACGGCGCGGCGCTGCGGCCCGGCCTCTTCCAGCACAATCTGGCCGACCGCTGCGTGCACGTCTCCGACCTCGAATGCGTCGTCGGCTGCCGGCGGCTTGCGCGGCGCGAGGCCGTGCTTGCGGGCGGCTCTTCGGGCGCGGTGCTCTCTGCCGTCGAGCGCATGATGGACGAGATACCGAGGGGCTCTTCCTGCGTCATCATCTTCCCCGACCGGGGCGAGCGATACCTCGACACGATTTATAGCGACGAGTGGGTGACGGAGCACTTCGGCTCGGTCTCGCACCTCTGGGAAGAAGAAATAATGGAGGCTCAAGCATGCTTAACAGCGACCTACTGATTCTGAGGGGGCCGGAAGTGGCCGCCCTGCTCGAAGGGCGCGAGCGCGAACTGCTCGACATAGTCGGCGCGGCCTACGTGGCCCACGGCGAGGGCGACAGCTCGCTCCCGTACTCAAACTTTTTGCGCTTCCCCGGCGAGAACCGTAACCGCATCATCGCGCTGCCCGCCTATCTGGGCGCGGGCTTCGGCGTGGCCGGGATGAAGTGGATTTCGTCCTTCCCCGCGAACCTTGAGCGCGGCCTCGACCGCGCCTCCGCCGTGATGGTTCTGAACTCGACCGAGACGGGACGGCCAGAGGCTTTCCTCGAAGGCTCTCTCATCAGCGCCAAGCGCACGGCGGCGAGCGCCGCACTGGCCGCGAGCGTCCTTCAGGGCGAGCGGCGCTCAAACGTGGCGGGCCTCGTCGGCTGCGGCCTCATCAACTTCGAGGTCGCGCGGTTCCTGCGCGCGTCCTGTCCCGAGATAGAGCGGCTGGTGGTCTTCGACTTAGACCCGGCGCGGGCCGAGCGCTTCGCCGAAAGCTGCCGCAAGGAGTTCGAGGGCGTCAGCGTTGAGACGGCCCCCGACATCGCTTCGGTGCTCGCGGGCTGCAAGCTCGTCTCGTTCGCGACGACCGCCGTCGAGCCGCACGTCTTCGACCTCTCGCCCTGCCAGCCGGGCAGCACCATCCTCCACGTCTCTTTGCGCGACCTCGCGCCCGAGCTGGTGCTGGCCTCGGACAATGTGGTCGATGACGTTTCACACGTCTGTCAGGCGCAGACCTCCGTACACCTCGCGGAGCAGTCGAGCGGGGGCAGGGACTTCATCAGGTGCACGCTCGCGGACGTGCTGCGCGGCTCCGCGCCGGGCCGCATAAGCCCCGAGTCAATCACCATCTTCAGCCCGTTCGGCCTCGGCGTGCTAGACCTCGCCGTCGGCAAGTTCGTGTTGGGAGAGGCCGCGCGGGTCGGCGGCGGGACGGTCATCGAATCGTTCCTGCCCGACTCTTGGGTCGAGAAAAAGACGAACGCCGCCGCGCATAGCTAAAGAGCCGACAACGCCGTCGCCACTTGCTGACGGCATCAAGCGACAAACCATCAACTCGATAAACTTTTTAAGGAGAGCAAAGCGATGCAGACAGAAGAGAGGGAAGACACGACCACTTATAAAGTCGTCGTCAATCACGAAGAGCAGTATTCAATCTGGCCCGCAGACCGTGAGAACGCGCTCGGCTGGAACGACGCGGGCAAGTCCGGCCCGAAGGAAGAGTGTCTGGCCTATATCAAAGAGGTCTGGACGGACATGCGCCCCTTGAGCCTTCGCAAGAGGATGGAAGAGGCCGCACGGCAGTAGTGAATTGCCCCGGCGCATGAGGCCGGGCGAATGAAAGCTCGAAAGAGCATGGAGTAGTAACCAATGGCACAGGCATATACACCGGATGAGCTGCGCGCTCTCTCTCCCGCCGGGCGGGGCGGGCTCGGTCGCGGCACTCTCGCATTTCTGTTCGTAGGGGTGCTCGTGCTCCTCGCCCTCTGGGCGCAGACGGCCCCTTCGCCGCAGCCCTCGAACGCTCCTGCGACGGAGTTCTCGGCGGCCCGCGCGCTCGACGACGTGAGACAGATAAGCCAGCAGCCGCACCCGGTCGGCACGGAGGCGCACGACGCCGTGCGCGGATACCTCTTGCGGAGGATGTCGGAGCTTGGGCTTGAGCCGGAGGTTCAGACGACGGGCGTGCTCTCGCAAAGGCGGAGCAACGCGCTGCGCGCCGCGCGAGTGGAGAACATCGTCGGCGTGCTCAAGGGCAGCAATGGGGCGGGCAGGCCCTTGCTGTTTGCGGCGCACTACGACAGCGCTCCCACTTCGAAGGGCGCGAGCGACGACGCCGCCTCGGTCGCGGCGCTTCTGGAGACGGCGCGCGCTCTGAAGGCGGGGCCGCAACTGAAGAACGACGTGGTCTTTCTCTTCACGGACGCCGAGGAAGTCGGACTGCTCGGCGCGCGCGCCTTCGTGGAGCAGCATCCGCTGGCGAAGCAGGTTGGCGTGGCTCTCAACTTCGAGGCGCGCGGGACGAGCGGCCCTTCGATGATGTTCGAGACGAGCGAGGGCAACGGCCAGCTAGTCGGCGAGTGGGGACGCGCGGTCAGCCGACCACACGCCACGTCGCTCTCCTACGAGATTTACCGCCGGATGCCGAACGACACTGACTTCAGCGTCTTCAAGGAGGCCGGGCTGCCCGGATTAAACTTCGCCTTCATCGACGGCCTCGCGCACTACCACACGCAGTCCGACAGCGCCGAGAACCTCGACGCGCGCAGCCTTCAACATCAGGGCGCAAACGCCCTCGGGCTCGCGAAGCACTTCGGCAACCTCAGCCTCGACGCGCCGCGCACAGGTAACGCCGTCTACTTCGACCTGCTGGGCCGCGTGCTTTTGAGCTATCCCACAGGGCTTGTGCTTCCCCTCACGGCGCTGGCGGCGATTCTCTTCGCCGTCGTGCTCTGGCTCGGCTTCAGGCGTGGGCGCGTGACGACGGGCGGCGTGCTCCTCGGAGCGCTGGCGCTCATCCTTTCGGCGGCGCTGGCGGCGGGAGTCGCTGCGCTCGGTTGGTGGCTGGTGATGGCGGTGCAGGGCGCGCTCGGGCGCGAGGTGCAGGACGACCTCTATCAAGGGGGACTTTATCTGGCCGGGTTCGCGTGCCTCGCGCTCGCCTTCACGGTCGCGCTCTACAACCGCTTCTCGAAGCGGGTGAGCGTCGAGAGCCTGACGACGGGCGCGCTGCTCTGCTGGCTGCTGCTGCTCGTGCCCGCGAGCCTGCTCGTGCCGGGCGGCAGTTACCTGCTTCTGTGGCCTCTGCTCTTTAGCCTCGCGGCGCTGGCGTATGTCTTCATGAGCGGCGCGAGGGGGCGCGGCCTTCTGGTCGTGCAGGCTTTGTGCGCCGTGCCCGGCGTCCTGCTCGTAGTGCCGTTGATGCAGCAGATGACGGTGGCGCTCGGCCCCGGTCTTGGCTGGGTCTTGATGGTGCTGCTGGTGCTTTTGTTCGGGACGATGCTGCCGCTCTTCGCGCTCATGACCGAGTCGCGGAAGTGGTTGCTGCCCGGCGGCGCGGCACTGTCCGCCGCGTTGCTAATCGCGGCGGCGGCCTTGACGGCGGGCTTCGATAGCAGGCATCCGAAGGGCAACAGCATCAGCTACGTGCTCAACGCCGACGCGGGCCGCGCAGTGTGGGCGAGCACCGACGCGCGCGCCGACGAGTGGACGCAGCAGTTCTTCAAAGCGGGGGCCGAGCGCGGCTCCCTGAACGAGTACGTGCCGACGAGTTTCGGCGGCTTCCTCAAGAGCGAGGCTCCCGCGCTGCCGCTCTCTGGCCCGCAAGTCGAAGTGCTCGGCGACGAGACGCGCGGCGAGGTTCGCACGCTGCGGCTGCGCCTCAGCTCGACGCGCGAGCAGGTCAACGTCACCGTGCCCGCAGACTCCGGCGCGCAGGTGCTCGCGGCTGCCGTGGACGGACGTCGCGTGGACAACGCGGGCGCGACCGTTCCCGCGCGGGCCGTCAGCTCTTGGTCGCTGCAATACTTCAGCCCGCCCGCTGAGGGCGTCGAGCTGGCCTTCGAGGTGAAGGCCGGGACGGCTCTGAAGCTCAGAGTCGTGGAGCAATCCAACGGGCTCCCCGAGATTACCGGCTCGCCCGTCAACCCTCGTCCCGAGGGACTGATGCCCGCGCCCTTCGTCAACAGCGACACCACACAGGTCAGCAAGTCTTACACCTTCTGAAGCGACCCCGACGCTGCAAGCAAGCGACCGTTATGCTAGAAGCACTCATCGAAAGCCCCCACGGGATTGACCCGACGATAGCGAGCGTCAAGAGCCTCGTCGAACTTCTGCGCGCGAGGGCGCAGGCCACGCCCTCGCGTGTGGCCTACACCTTCCTGTCGGACGGCGAGAGGGAAGAGTCCGTGCTCACCTACGGCGAGCTTGACGGACTGGCGCGCTCTGTCGGGGCTTGGCTCGCCTCGCGCGGCGCGGCTGGCAAGCGCGTGCTGCTGCTCTACCCGCCGGGGCTTGAGTACATCGCGGGCTTCTGGGGCTGTCTCTACGCGGGCGCGGTGGCCGTGCCGGCATATCCGCCGAGGCAGAACCGGAACATGGCTCGGCTCGAATCTGTCGCCGCCGACTCGGGCGCGGAGTTTGCGCTCACCAACGCGCGGACGCTCGCGCTCGTCAGGCCGTTGCTTTCGCAGTCGCCCGCGCTCGCACGCGTCGTCTGGGCGACCGCCGAGGAAGCTTCCGCTGAAGGCGCTGGCGAATGGCGCGAGCCTTCCATCGGCCCCGACGCGCTGGCCTTCTTGCAGTACACGTCCGGCTCGACGGCAGCGCCGAAGGGCGTGATGGTCACGCACGGCAACCTGCTGCACAACGAAGGGCTCATCCGCCGCGCCTTCAGGCAGACAGAAGAGTCTGTCATCGTCGGCTGGCTGCCGCTCTATCACGACATGGGGCTCATCGGGAACGTGCTCCAACCGCTCTTCGTCGGCGCGACCTGCGTCCTGATGTCGCCCGTCTCGTTCTTACAGCGGCCCGCGCGCTGGCTCGAAGCCATCACACGCTTCCGCGCGACGACGAGCGGCGGCCCTAACTTCGCCTACGACCTCTGCGCGCGCAAAGTCACAGCCGAGGAGCGCGCGACGCTCGACCTGAGCAGTTGGAGCGTCGCCTTCAACGGGGCCGAGCCCGTGCGCGCCGAGACGCTTGAGCGCTTCGCGGAAGTGTTCGCGCCCTGCGGCTTCCATCGCGAAGCTCTCTATCCTTGCTACGGGCTCGCCGAATCGACGCTCTTCGTCGCGGGCGGCGCGGAGCCGAGAGAGCCTTTGGTCAAAACGTTCGCGGCAAGAGAGCTTGAACAGGGACGCGCCGCCGAGACGCAAGCCGATGCGGAGGGCGCGCGTCGCCTCGTCGGTTGCGGAGAGTCGCAGCCGGGCCAGAGCTTATTGATTGTTAACTCCGAGACGCTGAAGCCTTCAGTGGCGGGCGAGGTCGGCGAAATCTGGACAGCCGGGCCGAGCGTGGCCGCAGGCTACTGGAACCGTCCCGAAGAGACTGTGCAGACCTTCGGCGCGCGCCTCGCAAACGGCGCGGGGCCGTTCCTGCGCACGGGCGACCTCGGCTTCATGCGCGGCGGCGAGTTGTTCATCACGGGCCGCCTCAAAGACCTCATCATCCTCCGAGGGCGCAACCTCTACCCGCAGGACATAGAGCGCACGGCGGAACAGAGTCACGCATCGCTTCGCCAAGGCTGCGGCGCGGCCTTCTCAATCGAAGTGGGTGGCGAAGAGCGGCTCGTCATCGTGCAGGAAGTCGAACGCCGCGCCGTCTCGGGACTCGGCGAAGCGCTCGAAGCCATTCGGAGGGCTCTGGCCGAAGAGCATGACGCGCGCGCCTGTGCCGTGCAGCTCGTCAAAGCGGGCGGTGTGCCAAAGACTTCGAGCGGCAAAATCCAGCGCCGCCTGTGCCGCGAGCTGTTCCTCTCGGGCGGCTTCGAGGTCTTGGCCGAATGGCGCGAGGCCGATGCGACGACGGCGACGAACGCGGGCGCGGGCGTCGAAACTATTTCCGAGGACGTTCAAGAGAGCCTCGAAGACAATCTACGCCGCTGGCTGGCCGCGCGTCTCGGCCTGTCCGTCGCAGAGATAGACCTCGAACAACCTCTCACGCGCTACGGCGTGGACTCTCTGACCGCCGTCGAGCTGACGCACGAAGTCGAGAAGGCGCTCGGCGTGTCTCTGTCTCTCTCGAATCTCTTCGACAGCCCGAGCATCGCGGACATCATCCGCATCGCGCGCGCGCAGTCGAGCGAGTCGCGCGACGCGGAGCAGACGGCGAGCGAGCGCGACGCGCGACAGCCTTTGACAGAAGGCGGCGTCGAGACGGACGAAGCCCACGCGCCCTCGCACGGGCAGGCCGCTTTATGGTTCCTGCATCGCGTCGAGCCTGAAAGCGCGGCCTACAACGTGGCGGCTGCCGTGC
>WUUC01216789.1_pt1 | contig 21345 bp, 17 predicted proteins | sample 6278441 | NCBI WGS metagenome assembly WUUC01 (sample SAMN13675441, study PRJNA597444) | soil metagenome | isolation source: soil | place: USA: Washington | collected 2017-10
GACCGGCGCGCTCGGCTCACCACCGAAGCGCTGTGCGAGCGCGCCCATCGTGCGCGTGTGCCCGACCTCCTCGAGCGCCGAGCGCAACGCGAGCTCGACCAGCGCGCGCGGAGCGCTCAAGCGCTCGAGATCGCGCGCGAGCTGTTCGAACGCGTATACCGAAGCGGCCTCGAGCCGCGCTGCACGCGTGAAGTACGCACCGAGCTCGTGCCGAGCGCGCACAGAGGACGTGGGGCTGAGCCCTTCCGGCCTTCGCCCAAGGCAGAAGCTCATGTCCGCCGTGATGTCGACGTTGGCATCGCCGTCGACGGTAGCCGTGCCGATCAGCGGTGAGCCGTAGCAGCTCGAGCGCGTGTCGATCTCGTAGCCGCCTTCGATGGCGCGCACGCGCGTACCCGCGGTCGCGTCGGTGCCGCCGTCCCCGAGCTCGCTCCAGCACGTCACCCAAGCATCGGCGAACAGCGCGGCGATCGCCGCTTCGGTCTCCGTATCGATCGTGCCGAGCAGCGCGCTGAGCGCCGCGCGCTCCTCGACACGCGTCACCGTGTCGCCGTGCGTCACGAGGAAAAAATCGTCGCACGGGTTCTCGACGCAGTCGGACTCTGCTAGCGACGCTTCGATCGCGCTCGAGCATGCCGTCTCATCGCTCGCGCCCGAGCAAGGCGTGCCGTGAAGCACTCGCCGGCTGTAGCTCAGCGCGCCGACGAAGCCCCCAGTCGCCAAAGCGATCTCTTGGGCATCGGTGAGCTGCAGGCGGTAGAGCGCCATGTACTCGACGGGCGTCGCGAAGTGGGTGTCGTCGAACGGCCACTGGTCGGCCGAGCCACAAGCGAGCGGCACCCACGGCCCCGGCAGCGTCACCGACGCGTCCATCGCCGGCGTCGAGCCTGCATCGTCGCGGCCCGTGCTCGCATCGTGGTTTTGCACGCGCGCGTCGATCGGCAGGCTGGCGTCGTTCGGCACGCTCGAGTCTTGCTGCGCGCTCGGGTCGTGCGCGCTCGTGCCGGCGTGCGGCATGCCATCGCCACCGCCCATCGGGTTCGGCTCGTTCGGTGCATGCGTGCCGCCGCAGCCCGCGACGAACGAGGACGTCACCGCGCAGCGCGCGATCGCGCGAAACAGCGCGCGAAAGTCGCTCGGAAACTCCGGCGTCCGGATCAGCACCTTTTGCGTGTTCGACACAGCGCCCCCCTTGGCCCGCTATCCGCGTAGCGCAGGCGCTGCGTTCGAGCAACACGAGGCGGCGTCACGCGCGACGGCCCAGGCGCTCAGAAGGCCGTCGGATCGTCGAGCTTGCCCACACCGGCGTTCGCCATCACGAGGGCGGGTACCCGCTCGGGGTGCGTGAGCACCGCGTCGTAGTCGTACGGCACGGATGCGGTGCACGAAGGCAGCTCCTGCACATCATCGGCGTACGCAAACGCAGTGCTGCCCGCGAGCACGTTGCAGCTCAGCTCGCCGCCGCCGAGCACGTCGCTGAACGCGCTCACGTAAGGGTTCTGCGCGTTCTCGAAGTAGTTGCCCTCGATGCGCAGGCAGGCGTCGATGCGCGCGTTGATGCCGGTGTCCGCGATGTCGAGGTAGTAGTTGTTGAACACGTGGCCATTGCCACCGCGGAACAGCGGCAAGCGCGAGTTGACGTTGTGGAACCAGTTGTGGTGCGCCGTCAGCTTGCGATCGAAGGTGTCGTCTTCCGAGCTGCCGACGAGCGCCGCCTTCCAGCTGTCGTGCAAGTAGTTCCACGAGTAGGTGATGTACTCGGACTCCGCCTTCGCATCGAGCAAGCCGTCGTAGAAGTCTTTGTCGACGCCTTCGTATTGCGCGTACAGCTCGCAGTGGTCGATCCAGATGTGATCGGCGGGGCCTTCGATGCTGATCGCGTCTTTGTCGCCGCTCTCGACGTGGTGGATGCGCAGGTTGCGAATCACGATGTTGCTCGCGCGCACGATCTTGATGCCGATGCCGTCGAGCTCCGCGCCCTGCCCTGCGCCGATGATCGACACGTCGCTTACGTCTTTGACCTCGATCTTGTCGACGCCCGCGCTCGCGACGGTGATGACGCCCGAGACCAAGATCGTGAGCGGCGTCGCGCTGTCCTGCTTGTCTTCGAGCGCCTGCACGAGCTCGGCGCCGCTAGTGGCCTGAACCATCGCGCCGCCCTTGCCGCCGGTCGTGCCGCCGCTCTGTGTGGCCCAGCCGCTCAGCGCGAAGTCGGGTTGCTCGCCGCCCGTGCACGAAGGGTCGAGCTCGGTGCCTGAGTCGCCGTCGACCACGCCGCTGTCCGAAACGCCTTCGCCGCCAGCCCCGCCGGATCCCGCGCCGCCTTCACCGGCCATGCCGCCGACGCCGCCACTGCCACCTGGGCTCGCGCCGCTCGCGCCGCCCGTCGGCAGTGCGACGCCGCCGCCCGAGCCACCGGCGCCAGGGCTCATGCCGCCCTCGCCACCCCCGCCGCCCGTGCCGCCGGACGCGCCGCCGCCGCCGAGCCCACCTGTCACTTCGTTGGGCTGTGCGCCCGGCGTCGTGCTGCCGCATGCGGCAGCGAGCAAGAAGGACGCGAGAAAAGAGCAGGATCGGTATGCGAATGGAGGGAGCTTGCGCACGCGAATCAAACGCCCGAGGCGCGCTGCACCAGGCAGCTGTGGCCAGGTGTCCAATTGACGAACGCGCTGCAAGCCTCAAGTTGGTCGCGTGCCCGAAGTCCGTGTCTACACCACGCCGTTTTGCGGCTACTGCACCCAAGCCAAGCGGATGCTCGCGCGCAAGAACGTCGCCTACAAAGAGATCGACGTCTCGGGCGACTACACGATGCGCCGCTGGCTCGCGCAGGCGAGCGGGCAACGCACCGTCCCGCAGATCTTCATCGGCGAGCGAGCTTGCGGCGGCTTCACCGATCTCGTGGCGCTCGACCAACGCGGCGAGCTCGACGCGCTGCTCGGCGCTGCGCCCGCGTCGTGAATCAGTCCATGTGATGGGTGCAGAACGGTCCGACGAAGCGCATCACATCGTTGCCGGGCTCGCAGTCATCCACGACGTCCGCGACGCGGATGAGGATCGCGTCGAAGTCGCTCGCCGACGCGCCTTGGACCTCGAGCGCGATGCCGGCCAGCACCTGCCCGGACGGGATTGCATCGCTCAGCTGAAGCGTGTCGAGCGAGCGCTCTACCCCGTCGACTTCGCCGAGCACCTCGACGCTCAGCGTGTCTGCGCCGATCCTCGCGGTGCCGCGGTTACCGACTTGCACGACCATGCTGAAGCTCTGCGCGCTGCAGCCCTCGCACAACGAGGCGTAGTGCACGAACGCATCGGGTAGGTCCGTCGAAGGCTCGCGCACGCAGCTCGCCGTCGGCTCGACCGCGAGCGGCCTCGGCATCACGGCCTTGCACACGAGCTTCGGGCCCGCATCGGAGCCTGCGTCCGGCGCGCTGGGCGATGAATCGCTGCACGCGCTCGCCGCGGCCAGGAGTAGGCACGAAGTAACGCTCGAGCTTCGGCCCCGCTGCACGCATGGATGGTGCACGACGCGCGCAGCGATGCCAACCGACGCGTGGCGCTCGGTGGTACGAACGCGCGCTCAGCGCTCGTGACAAAGCACGCATTGGTTGGGCGCGTCCCACGCGAGCTGCGGGTCGTTGTCGGCATCTGCGTCGCCGAGCAAGCGCGCCCACGCGGCGGCATCGTCGATGCGCTGCTCCGCGACAGCGAGGTACGGCCAGCCGTGCGCGCGGCCCTCGAGCAGCGCGTTTTCGTAGAGCGCGCGCGCCGTCGCAAGCTCGCCGGCCTTGAGCAGGATGTCGCCGCCGAAGAGCCAGAAGCCTTCCAAGTTGTGCGGCATCTTCGGCCCGTTGCTGCACACGATCGAGACACCAGCGGCGCGACCGGTGCTCGCGGTCGCGAGCTGCGGCGCGTCGCGCGTTGCGCCCAGCTCGCACAGCTCGACCGCTTCGAAGAACGCCTGCGCCGCGCGCGCGAAGTCCGGATCGTCGGGCGCCTTGCGCGCGTGCTGAAAGGCTTGAACGAACAGGTTGAACGCCGGATCGCGCACGACTCCGCGCGCGATCTCGTCGTAGCCCTCTTGCACCAGCTCGGGGCTGCTCAAGTTGGTACCGATGCCGATGCTGATGGAGCCGATCCAACCGTCGATCCGTCCGTCGTCGGGCGACAGCTCGCGCGCGCGCTTCAAGTGCGCTTGCGCTTCGAGCGCGTAGCCTCCGGCTTGCGAGGGCGGCGCCTGCGGGTCGCGGCCGAGCTCGACCACGCCCCACAGGTTCGCAAGGCCCAGCGCGAGCTTGATTTCGGCGTCGTCCGGCCGCGCTCGGTCGGCGCTCGCGAGCTGCTCGAGGACGTCGGGGAGCGCGTCGTAACGACCGGCCTCGAGCGCCGCGCGAAACGCGGCGACCGCCGGATCGCGATCGAGCGGCTGCGGCTCGGCGTCGGGCTGAGCGTCGGGCGCTGGTGCGGCGTCAGCGGGCTGCGGGGCGCGCGCATCGACGCCAGCATCGCGCTCCGCGACGTCGGGCAGCGCGTCGTTCGCGCAGGCGAGCAAGCCTAGACAAAGGCCCCAGGCCCAAGCGGTCGAGCGAGCACGCGGCGCATTTCGAGTGGTGTGGTGCATGCCGAGCACGCTAGAAGAGCGCCGAGATCACCGCCGTGACCGATCGCGACACATCGCTGACAGGTCGCACCGCAGCGCGAGGCACGATCGCGACACTGCACACGCGGGCGCAGCTCGCGGCGCTCGAGCGTATGGGCCTCGATGGAGATCGGCTCCTTTCGAGCGCGGCGCTCTCGCGCACTGCGCTGGAAGATCCCGACGCGCGCATCGCCGAGCACACGCAGGGCTTGTTGCTGCGCGCCGCGCTGGCGCAGCGCCCGTCGTCGAGCTTCGCGCTCGAGCTGGCGGTCAACGTCCCGATCGGCGCGTACGAAGTGATCGACTACTTGGTCATGAGCTCGGACACGGTGCTCGCTGGCATGCACCAGCTCGCGCGCTACTTCCAATTGATCAGCGATGCGCTGCGCCTGCGCGTCGTCGACGACGAAGGCGGCGCTCGGCTCGAGCTCGCGAGCAGCGACGGCACACCGCCGACCCGCTTCGCGGTCGAGTATTGCGTGGCGATCACGCTGCTGAACCTCGCACGCTCGACCGACGCGCGCTTCGCTGCGTCCTCGGTCAGCTTCATGCACCGCGTCGACGACGCGTCGAGCTTCGAGCAGCACCTCGGGTGCAAGGTGCTGGGTGAGCAGAGCTGGAACGGCTTCTATGCGTCGAACGAAGCGTGGGCCTTGCCGATGCCCAAGCGCGACCCAACGCTGCGCCGCGTGCTCGAGCAGCACGCTAGCGCGCTGAGCGCACAGCTCTCGGACGAGCGCGGGATAGAAGCCGACGTGCGCCGCGAGATCGCCGCGCTCTTGCCTGCGGGTCAGCCGCGCATCGCGGCCGTCGCGCGTCGGCTCGGGCTGTCACCACGCACTTTGCAGCGCCAGCTCGCCGAGCGCGGCTGCGTGTTCCAAGGCATGGCGGAAGAGGTCTTGCGCGCGCTCGCGGAGCGTTACCTGCGGGATACGCAGCTCTCGATCGGCGAGGTCGCCTACCTCTTGGGTTACTCCGAGCCGAGCGCGTTTCACCGCGCCTTCCGCCGCTGGTTCGGCGTAACGCCGCAGGCCTACCGCGCGGCGCGTTGATTCAACGCGAGCTCGGCGTGGCGGCTCGCGCGGCGCGGACTCAGCCGATCGCCGAGGTCGTCCAAGAGCGAGTACGCGACCGGCGTGACGATCAACGTGAGCAAGAGACTGAGCGACTGTCCGCCGATGACGACCACCGCGATCGCGCGCCGCTCTTCGGCGCCCGGACCCGTTCCCACCCAGAGCGGCAACATGCCGGCGACCAGCGCGCACGTGGTCATCAAGATCGGGCGCAGGCGGTCGCGGTTGGCTTGCAGGATGGCGTCGGCGCGCGGCATGCCCGACTGCCGGAGCTTGTTCATGTGATCCACCTGCAGGATCGAATTCTTCTTCACCACACCGAACAGCACGAGCAAGCCGAGCGCGGAGTACAGGTTGAGCGTGTTGCCCGTCGCCCACAGGCTGAACAGCGCGAACGGCACCGAGAGCGGCAGCGAGAGCAGGATCGTGAATGGATGGGTGAGGCTCTCGAACTGCGAAGCCAAGATCATGTACATGAACACGATCGAGAGCAGGAACGCCCAGATGAACTCGCCGAAGGTACGCTCGAGCTCGCGCCCGCGACCCATCACGCGCGTGCTGTAGGCCGCAGGCAAGTCCATCTCCACGGCCGCTTGTTGCAGCGCGAGCAAGCGATCGGCGAGCGCGTAGCCGGGCGCGACGCCGGCGCGCAGGCTGGCGACGCGCTGCCGGTCGAGGCGATCGATGCGCGACGGACCTTCGGTGGCCTCGAGCTGCACCAGGCTGTCGAGCCGCACGAGGCTCTGCACGCCGCCCGGCTGTGCCACAACAGATGACGCCACCGACCGCGGCACGTACAAACGCCCGAGCACCTCGGCGCGGTCGCGCTCGCTGTCGATCAAGCGCAGCTGCACGTCGTAGCTCTCGTTTGCGGCTTCGTCGCGGAAGCGCGAGACCTCTTCGTCACCGCCGACCATCAGCCTGAGTGCCGTCGCGATGTCTTCGGTGCGCACGCCGAGGTCGGCTGCGCGCTCGCGATCGATCACCACGCGGCGCTCCGGTCGATCGAGCTTGAGCGTCGTGTCCGCATCGACGATGCCGCCGAGCTTCTGCGAGCGATCGCGGAGCTCTTCGGTGTAGCGCGCGAGCGATTGCAGGTCGGGGCCGAGGATCGAGAAGTCGATCTCGAAGTTTCCGCCGCCGATGTTGAACGCCGGCACGTTGCGGACGGAGACGCGCAGGTCGCTGTATTTGCGCAACGCCGCGCGGATGTCTGTCATCACATCGCGCTGGGTGTAGTTGTTGCGGAACGCATCCAGCGGCCTGCCGGCGAGCGTCTCGCGCCACACGCGGCCGATCGAGAGCACGCGCTCTTCGTGCGGCGCAATGCGAACGTAGGCTTCGCCCGTACTGACGCCGCCGATGAAGCCGCCGCCGGCCTGCACGAGCGCGGTGCGCACGCCGCGCACGCCGCGCAGCGTCAGGTCGACCTGCCGCATCACCTCGTCCATCGCGCCGATGCTCGCCCCGAGCGGTGCGGTGACGCGCACCTCCAGCTCCGCTTCGTCGACGTCCGACGGGATGTACTCTTGCTTGACCATGCCGTAGAGCGGCACGGACGAAGCGATGGTCGCGATCGCCACGAGCGCTACAAGCAGCCGATGCTGCATGGCGAAGACCAGCGCGCGCGCGTAGGCGCGATCGATGCGCGCGTAGAAGCCGGTGCGCGACTGCGCCGTATCGCCGTGCTGGGCGTCGCCGCGCAAGAGGCGCGCGCTCATCATCGGCGTCAGCGTGAACGACACCAGCAAGCTCACGAGCACCGCGACCGCCGCGGTCACGCCGAACTGGTACAGAAAGCGCCCCGAGATCGACGACATGAACGAGACGGGCAGGAAGATCACGACCAGCGAGAGCGTGGTGGCGAGCACGGCCAGCGCGATCTCCGCGGTGGCGGCGCGCGCCGCCTCGAACGTGTCCATCTGCTTCTCTTCGACGAAGCGGAAGATGTTCTCGAGCACGACGATCGCGTCATCGATCACGATGCCGACCATCAAGACGAGCGCCAGCATCGTCACCCCGTTCAGGGTGAAGTCGAGCGCCCACATCATGCCGAAGGTAGCGATGACGGACGCCGGGATCGCGACGCCGGCGATGATCGTCGAGCGCCACGAGCGCATGAACGCGAACACGACGAGGCACGCCAGGATGCTGCCGAGCACCAAGTGCACGTTGATCTCGTGCAGCGCCGCGTGGATGTAGCGCGACTGGTCGCGGATGACCTCGAGCTTCACGTCGTCCGGGAGCTGCGCGGCGACGACGCCCAGGTTGTGCTTGGCCGAGTCGATCACCGCGACGGTGTTGGCGCCCGATTGCCGCCGCACCTCGAGGATCACGGTCGGTACGCCATTCAAGCGCGAGATCGAGCGCTGCTCGTAGGTGCCGTCTTCGACGTGGCCGACGTCGCGGATGCGGATCGGTGTGCCGCTCGAGCTCGCGACGACGAGCTGCTCGAAGTCGCGCGCGCTCTGTACCCTGCCCATCGTGCGCAGCGTCTCTTCGTGCTGCGCCGAGGTGAGGTTGCCGCCCGGGATGTTGGTGTTCTGGCGTGCGATCGCGTCGCGCACCGCGGTGATCGGGATCGCGTACGCCGCCAAGCGCTCCGAGCTGAGCCAGACCTTGATCGCGCGCTCCTGACCGCCGACCACGCGCACCTCGCCGACGCCGCTGCTGCGCTCGAGCTGCACCTTCACATAGCGGTTCGCCAGCTCGGTCAGCTCGCGCACCGAGCGGTCCGCGGACAGCGCGACCGTCATCACGGGCGACGAGTCGTTGTCCTGCTTTGTGATCACCGGCGGATCGGTGCCCACCGGCAGCTTGCTCAGCACCGCCTGCACGCGGTCGCGCACGTCCTGCGTCGCGCTCTCGATGTCGCGGTCCAGATCGAACGTCGCGATTACGATCGAGGAGCCGTTGCCGTTGATCGACCGCAGCTCGCTGATGCCCTCGACCGTGTTGACGACCTCTTCGATCTCCTCGGTGATCTCGGTCTCGACGTCCTCGGGAGCGCCGCCGGGCAGCGTGGTGCGCACGGTCACGGTCGGCAGATCGACCGAAGGAAAGCGATCGACGCCGAGCCGGTAGTAGCTGGCCGCGCCCACCACGACCAGCGCGAGGATGAGCATCGCCGCGAAGATCGGGCGGCGGATGCAGATCTCAGCGAGCGTCTGCATGGGCCTTGGGCGCTTCGCCGGTGACGATCACCGGCTGGCCTTGTTGGAGGTTTCCGGGCTCGACGACCACCGCCTTGCCCGCCTCGATGCCGGAGGTGATCTCGATCCACTTCGCATCGCGGCGCCCGACCACGACCGCGTTCTCGATGGCCTTGCCGGCCTCGACCGTGATCACCTTGTCGATGCCAGCGAAGCTAACGAGCGCCGAAGCCGGCACGACCAGCACCTCGTCATCGCTGTCGGTAACGATCTCGACGCGCGCGAAGCTGCCGGGGCGCAGGTGGCCCGGGTTTTCGATCTCGGCTTCGATCGCGAGCGCGCGGCTCTGCTCGCTCAGCGCGGGCGCCAAGCGCGCGACGCGGCCGTCGTACGCCGCTTCGTCGCCGTCGATCCGAACGCGTACCGCTTGGCCGACACGCACCATCGGCGCGTCGCGCTCGGGGATCTCCGCGCGCATGCGCAACGGATTCACGCGCACGATCGTCGCGACGCTCGCACCCGCCGTCAGGTACTCACCCGCCTGCACGTGGCGCGTCTGCACGATCCCGTCGAGCGGCGAGCGCACGATCGCATCGGCGAGCTGCTGGCGCGCCAAGCGCAGCTCGAAGCTGCGCTGGCGCAGCGCGGCCTGACGGTTGCGGATCTCGTCGTGCGCCGCGGCCATCGCGCTCTCGGCGCGCAAGAAGCTCGCGTTGGCCGTGTCGAATTCCGCTGGCGCGATCAGCCGTTGGTCGACCAGCGTGCGCGAGCGCGCGAGGTTGGCGCGCGCTTCCTCGAGCGTCGCTTGCGCCTGCCGCACGAGGCTCGTGTTGGCCGCGTCGACCTCGCCGTCGTTGCCGTCCGGTGGAAGGCCGAGCTGCGCGCGCGCCTGCGCCAGCGCGCTCGCGGACTGCTCGACGCGCAGCTGGTAGTCGGTCGGCTCGATCTGCGCGATGGCTTGATCGCGCTTGACCACGCTGCCGAGGTCGACCGCGATCGACGCGAGCCGGCCGCCGACTTTGACACCCACCGTGACCTGCTCATCCGCGGCCAGCGTGCCGCTCACCGCAAGGCTCTTGGTCATCTTCTGCGGCGCGACCTTGGTCAGCACGACCTTGCGCGGCGCAGCGGCGGCGGCGCGCGCTTCGCCGCCAGGCTTCTTGCCGGCCGCAGCGTCGCTGCACGCGAGCGCCGAAAGCGCCGCGACCATCACCCAGAGCCTGCTTCGAGATGCGCTCATCATCGCCCCAATGCTCGCAGCATGCCCGCGCGTGCCGTCGCGAGGTCGTACTCGGCTCGCACGCGCTGCGCCGACGCGTTGCGCAACGCAAGCTGCGCATCGCCGAGCTCGAGCCCGCTGCCCACGCCCGCTTGATAGCGACCCTCTGCGAGCCGCATCTGCTCGCGCGCGCTCGCGATGGCCTCTTCGCTGCCCGTGATCACGGCTTTGGCGGCGCGCACCGAAAGGCGTGCTTGCTCGACCTCGAGCCGCACAGCTTGGCGAGCAGCCTGCAGCTCCGCACGCAGCGCGACCAACGAAGCGCTCGCTTCATCGACGCGCGCCGACACCGCGCCGCCTTGGAACAACGGCCAGACGACGCTCACGCCCGCATTCCAGTTCCACGTCATGTCGTCCAGCTCGACGCCTGCTTCGCTGACGCCTGTGAAGAGGCTCAAGCTCGGTCCGTGGCCGCCGCGCTCCGCGCTGCGCGTCAGCTCTTGCGCGCGCACCAGCCGCTCGAGGGCTGCCAACTCCGGGCGCTCTGCGATCGCGCGCTGCAGGAGCCCATCGAGCGCGTCGTCCTCACCGTCGATCGGCGCCAAGCTCTCGTCGGAGACCTCGAAGTCGGTGCTGGCCTCGATACCGATCGCGTTGTTGAGGCGCGCCTTGCCCGCGATATAGCCGTTCTCGGCCTGGATCACGGCCACGCGCGCGTTGGCACGCTCGGTACGTGCTTGCGCGAGGTCGATGTCCGCGCGCGTTCCTGCCCGCACGAAGCCTTCGATCTGCTGCAAGTGCAGCTCGTAGTTTGCGAGCGCTTCGCGCGCGACGTCGAGCAGCGCGTGCGCCGCGCGCACCTCGAAGAAGCTCACCCGCACCCGCTCTTCGATCTGCTGCAGCGCGGCGCGCTCGTCGTGCACGCGCGCTTGCTCCTCGGCGTCGAGCGCGTCGGCGCGGTGCCAGGTGTGGCCGAAGTCGTAGACGAGCTGCCGCGCCGTCAGGCCGAAGTCGAAGTAGTCGTACAGCTCGAAGCTCGGGTCAGCGCCAGCGCTCAAGCTCGAGCTCGAGCCGGGGCGCGGCGTGAAGTTGGCGGTGGTGCGCTGATAGCTCGCGCTGGCTTCGACCTGCGGATAGAGCGGCGCTTCGGCAAGGTTAGCGCGCGCCCGGCTCGCTTCGGTCTGGGCACGGGCGCGGCGCAGCACGGGTTGGCGCGCGCGGGCCATCGCCAGCGCATCGGCGAGCGTCAGCCTGCGCGCGCTGCTAGGCGCGGCCGGCGCTGGCGCGTCTTGTGCGCGGCTCGCTGCGGGCGCAAGCCCTGCGAGCACCAGCGCACCCGCCGAGATCGCGCACGCGCGCGCTATGCGATGCAGCGTGCTCACGGCCGGCGCAGACCCGTCGTGTTGGTGAGCAGCATGTCCTTGAGCTCTTGCGCGCGCTCGCGAGCGACGGGCACGTGCAGGCCTAGGCCTTCGCTCGCGAGCGAGGCGCCCACGAACAGCCGCGTCTCCGCACCTTCGCGCTCGAGCTCTTTGATGAACGCGACGTTGACCAGCCAGTTGCGGTGCACGCGCGTCAAGCCACGGCCGAGCGAGACCTCGATCGCGGAGAGCGAGAGATCGAGGTCGAAGCGACCATGCGCGGTGTGCACGAACGTCATCCGCTCGGATGCCTCGAACGCCCAGATCTCGTTGGGCTCGAGGAACACCAGGTTCCTCTTGCGGCGCGCGACGATGCGCGCCGGGCCCGACGCGACCGGCGGTGTCGCTTGACGGGCTTGCACGCGCTTCAGGCACTGCAGCACGCGCTCTTCGGCGAAGGGCTTGAGCAGGTAGTCGATCGCGCCCAGCTCGAACGCTTCGATGGCGTGCTGCTCGAACGCCGTCGCGAGCACCAGCTGCAAGGAAGGGCGCAGCTGCATCAGCGAGCGCGCCAGCTCGATCCCCGCGCGCTCACCGCTCGCGAGCTGCACGTCGATGAAGGCGACGTCCGCCGAGAAACCCGAGCCCGTGGTGAGGGCCTCGCGCGCCTCGTCCGCAGATGCCACCGCGCCGACGACCTCGGCGAGCTTTGAGCCTTCGATCAGCTCGACCAGGTAGTTGCGCGCGGGCCACTCGTCCTCGACGACGAGCGTGCGCAGCCGAGGCGCAAGGCTCGCTTCGCCGCTCATGACCCGCCTCCCGCGCTCGCGTCGCGCGGCAGCTGGACTATCGAGCGCGTACCGAGCGGCGACGATTCGATCGAGAACCGGGCGTGCTCGGGGTAGCGCAGCTCGAGCCGCCGCCGCACCGATTGAAGACCGAACGCGCCTGCGCGCAGCTCCGCCGTCATGCCCGGCCCGTTGTCTTCGATCGTGCAGACGACAGACGCTTCGTCGTGCGGCTCGACGCGAATCGTGACCTCACCGCCTTCGGAGCGGCGCAGCGCGCCGTGCTTGACGGCGTTCTCGAGCAAGGGCTGCAAGAGCAGGCGCGGCAGCTGCACGTCCGCGAGCGACGGATCGACCAACCAGCGGAACGTCAGCGCGCCGCGGTGCCGCGTCTCGAGGATCTCGGCGTAGCGCTTGAGCCAAGCCACTTGCGTGTGCAGCGTCTGCATCTCGCCTTCACCGTGGAGCGCGTCGCGAAGCAGGTCACCGAGGCACACGATCAGCTGGCGCGCCTCCTTGGCGTTCTCGGTGATGAGGCCGGCGATCGCGTTGAGTGTATTGAGCAAGAAGTGCGGCTCGAGGTGCGCGCGCAAGCCGGCCAGCTCGGCGGCGGCGCGCAGCCGGTCCGCCTCGAGGCGCAGCTTCTCCGCCTCGAGCGTACGAACGCGCGCGTCGTCGAGCGCGACCGGCAGCGCGAACGCGAGCGTCCACAGCCCGAAGTGCCCAAGCGCGTTGGTGAAGCCGAACAGCACGCCGCGTTGCAGCGACATCTCCTTATAGGAGAAGAGCCGGAGCCCGAGCTGCGGCAGCTGCTCCGAGATCCACCAGAAGAGGCCCCCGAACGCGCCGCCCATCGCGCCCGCGCACAAGATCCCGACGAGCACCATGAACGGCATGCTGCGCTCGCGCCTTCGTGCGTGCGCGAAGATCGCAGACAGCACGATCATGAGCGGCGGCATCTCGAGCGCTAAGAACAGCAGCACCGACAGCGCTCGCGTCGAGTCCGGGTTCGAGAGGTACTGGCTCGCCACCTGCAACAGCACGACGCCGATCAGCACGCACGTGCCCGCGACGTACTGGCGCAGCGGGCGTGTCGGGACGGGCTTTGCGGCAACCGAGCTCACGGCGTCAACCTACACCCCAAGCGAGGCTCGGGCGGAGCGGCTCGTCGCATGGGTGCTACGGCCCGTCCGAAACCTTTCGATACGCATCGGGTGACTTGTGGGGCGCACAGGCGTCTGGTGATGATTCGGTGTGCGTTGGGATGAGACGGCCAATTCGATCATGAGCCATCAAAAGACCTTCATCGCGTGCCTCGCGCTGCTCGCCGGCCACGCGCTCGCCTGCACGGCGGACACGCCGTCGAGCGCGAGCGACGCGGGCGCACAAGGCGGCGCCGCCGGTAGCGGTGGCGCGGGTGGCAGCGCGGCCGGAGGCAGCGCGGGCGTGATGGACAACGCGGGCGGCGTCGGCGGCGCGCTCGCAGGCACGACGGGTGGAGCGCTCGCAGGGACCGGTGGCGCGGGCGCAGGTGGCAGCGGCGGCGGTCCCGCAGAAGACGGCGGCGCGGGGACCTCGAGCATCGATGCGCAGTCGGCAACGGCGCTGCTCGAGCTCAGCGCATTTCTCGAGACGCCGCGCGCGCAGCGCAGCGACGAGGTCGCAGTGCAGCCCTTCGCGAGCGTCGCGCTCACGCGCGCGGACGCCGACGAAGCTTCGGCGCTGCTTTGGACCGACTACGCCGCGTGGGTGCGCGAGACGCGCGTCGGCGAGATGGGCGCAACGGAGTCGATCGACGCGAGCATCACGATCGACGGCAGCACGCTTCGCTATTACGTGGCCGAGCGCGGCGCCGAGCCCGCGACCGGGCGCAGCCTCTTCATCTCGATGCATGGCGGCGGCAACGCGCCGGCAGCCACCAACGATTCACAGTGGGAAAACCAGATCGCGCTGGTCGACGGCTACGACCCGCAAGACGCGCTGTGGGTCGCGCCGCGCGCGCCGATCGACGACTGGAACATGTGGTTCGTGCCCGAGATCGACGCGCTGTTCGATCGCTTGATCACGAACATGGTCGTGTTCGAAGGCGTCGACCCCAACAAGGTCTACCTCAATGGCTACTCAGCCGGTGGCGATGGCGTCTACCAGCTCGGGCCGCGCATGGCGGATCGCTGGGCGGGCGCGGCGATGAGCGCCGGGCACCCGAACGACGCTTCGCCGCTCAACCTGCGCAACGTGGCGTTCGCGATTCACGTGGGCGGCAACGACACCGCCTACGACCGCAACCTCAAGGGCGCCGAGTGGGGCGCGATGCTCGAGGCGCTAGAGGCTGCGGATGAAGGCGGCTACAGCAATCAATGGCAAGTGCACGCAGGTCTTCCGCACTGGATGGACCTCGCCGACGCGGTCGCGATCCCCTTCGTGCAAGCCGCGAGCCGCGATCCGTTCCCGAGCAAGATCGTCTGGCAGCAAGCCGACGTCGTCGAGCCGCGCTTCTATTGGCTCGCAGTCGAAGGCGGCGTGAAGGGTGACCGCGTCACCGCCAGCTACGCGGGCGACACGTTCGCGCTCAGCGACGTCATGGGCGTTTCACAGCTCACGCTGCGCGCGACCGACGCGATGCTCGATCTCGATCAACCGGTGCGCGTCGAGCAAGGCGGCCAAGAGATCTTCGCCGGCATGCTCGAGCGCACCATCGCGGTGATCGCAAAGACGCTCGACGAGCGCGGCGACCCCGCGATGGTGTTTTGCGCAGAGACCACGGTGGCTCTCGAGTAGAGCTACGGCGCCATATCGAACAGCAGGACCTCGCCCTTCGACCCCGAGCTCACGCGCAGCGCTTCCTCGCCTTCGATCGCGAGCCCATCGCCGGCCTCGAGCGAGTGCCCGTTCACGAGCACTGCGCCCGTCACGACGTGCAGCCAGCCCTTGCGCCCGCTTGCGATCGTGAGCTGCACCGCTTGGTCGCCCTCGAGCACGCTCGCGTACATCCGCACGTCTTGCTGAATACGGACCGAACCCTCGGCGCCGTCCGGTGAAGCGACGAGGCGCAAGACGCCACGCTTGTCGTCTTCGCTGAAGAACTTCTGTTCGTAGCCAGCGGGTAAGCCTGCGGCCTTCGGCTGGATCCAGATCTGCAGGAAGTGCACCGGCTCGGTTTTCGAATCGTTGTACTCGGAGTGCCGTACGCCCGGCCCCGCGCTCATGCGCTGCACATCGCCGGGCTTGATCACCGAGCCGTTGCCCATGCTGTCTTTGTGCGCGAGCGCACCTTCGATGACGTACGAGATGATCTCCATGTCGCGGTGACCGTGCGGCGGAAAGCCGCCGCCGCCGGCCACCGTGTCGTCGTTGATCACGCGCAGCGGACCGAACCCCATGTGCTTCGGATCGTAGTAATCCGCGAACGAGAACGTGTGGTGCGTGTCGAGCCAGCCGTGGTCTGCGTGGCCGCGCTCGCCTGCTTTGCGGATCGTCAACATCTGCGCTGCTCCTTTAATAGAGAGGTTGTTACTGCTCACGCCGCCTTCGAAGCCGCCTGTGCCTTGACCGCCTCGACGTCGAGCGCGATCTCGATCTTGTCGCCGACGAGCACGCCGCCCGCTTCGAGCGCTTGATTCCAGGTCAGCCCGAAGTCCTTGCGCTGGATCGAGGTGCTCGCCTCGAAGCCGACGCGATCGTTGCCCCACGGGTCCTTGCCCACGCCGAGGAAGTCGGCGTCGAGCACGACCTGCTTGGTGATGCCGTGAATCGTGAGGTCACCCGTCACGCGGTACGCGTTGCCTTCGACCTTCTCGACCTTCGTGCTCTCGAAGCTGAGCGTCGGGTACTTCTCGACGTCGAAGAAGTCCGCGGAGCGCAGGTGCGCGTCGCGCTTCTCTTCGCGCGTGTCGATGCTCGCCGCCTCGATCTGCACGGAGACCTTCGATGCCTCGGGGTTCTGTTCGTCGAATTGCAGCGTGCCCTGCCAGCGGCCGAACGCGCCTCGTACCTTCGAGACGACCATGTGCCGAACCGTGAAGTGCGCGCCCGAGTGGCTTACGTCGATGTTCCAAGTGGTCATGTGCTTTCTCCTTGGAAGCAACATGCGACTGTTCCACCGATTGCGTAAGACAACGATTTCGAGCAAGACTGTTCCGGAATCGCGAACAATGGATCTGAGCGGAATCAACGTCTTTTTGCGCGTCATTCAGAGCGGCAGCTTCAGCGCCGCGGCGCGGCAGCTCGCGATGCCGAAGTCGACGGTGAGCCGCAAGATCTCGGAGCTCGAGGCGCACGTCGGAGCGCGGCTGCTCCAGCGCACGACGCGCAAGCTCGGCCTCACGGATGTTGGCCGCATCTTCTATGAGCACGCGGTGCGCATCGCAGCCGAGGTGGATGAAGCCGCGCAGGCGGTCGGCCGCATGCAAGCCGCGCCGCGCGGGCTCTTGCGCGTCACCGCGCCGCTCGCGTTCGGCATGTTGGGCCCGATCGTCGCCGAGTACCTGCGCAAGCACGAAGAGGTTCAGCTCGAGGTGCACTGCACCGATCGCACGGTCGACCTCGTCGATGAGCGCTTCGACATCGCGATCCGCGCAGGACGCCTCGCGGACTCGTCGCTTACCGCGCGCACGCTCGGCTCGATCAAGCGCGTGCTGATCGCCGCGCCAGGCTATTGCAAGGAACACGGCACGCCGCGCGCGCCCGCCGAGCTCACCGAGCACGCATGCCTCGTGTTCGGCGCCGGCACCGCCCCGAACGTGTGGACGCTCGAGTCGAACGGCAAGCGCTCCGAGGTGCGCGTGGTGCCGCGGCTCACGCTCAACGATCCAGAGATCCTGCGAGGCGCCGCGCTCGCCGGCGTCGGTATCGCGCTCTTGCCCGAGTTCGTGTGTGCCGACGACATTCGGGCCAAGCGCTTGAAGAACGTGCTGCCCGACTGGGGCTCCGCGGCCATGCCGGTTCACGCCGTCTATCCAACCGCGCGGCTGCTCGCGCCCGCGGCCGCCGCGTTCATCGAGCTCGTGCGCAAGCGCTTCACGCTCTAAGCGCTCACTTCTTGCGTGCGCGCGGCCGCTTGCCCGAGAGCGCGGTGATGCCGGAGAGCATCGCGTCGATGCCGAACTCGATCGCCTGCTCGACGCCGAGCGCGCGCATCTGCGCAACGACAGCGCTCACGCCGTCCGAGCGCCCAGCCGCGGCGCGTCCTGCGCGTGCCGTCGCGCGCTCTTGCGGCTTGGCGCGCCGCATCGCGTCGAGCCCCGCGTAGAGCCCGTACATATAAGTGTTGTACGCGGCGATCGCGAGCGCGGCTTTTCGCTCTTCGAAGCCTGCAGCGAGCAGGATCGTGATGCAGTAGCGCATCAGCATGCGGCCGGCCTTGGTGTTGCCGCGCGTGATCATGGCGTGGCTGACACCCGGGTACGCGGCGAGCAGCGCGAACGCCGCGAGCGAAGCGGCCTTGAGCTGCGCCTGCCAGCGCTTCGGGTCGGGCGTGGGCGTCGGCACCTGCAACAGCACGGCGTCGACGACCAAGTCGAGCAGCGCGTCCTTATTAGGCACGTGGTAGTAGATGGCCATCGGCGAAACGCCGAGCTCCGCCGCGAGACCGCGCATGCTGATCTTGTCGGCGCCGGTTCGGCGCGTGAGCCTCAGCGCGGCTTGCACGATCTCGCCTTCGCTCAGCTTTAAAGCGGCGGCGGGCGCGGAACGAACGGTGCGACGAGCTGCCATTGCGACTCCTGAGGTCGCAGAACCTAGCAGCTTCCGTCTCGCGCGCGCTCAGTCGACGACTACGGTCTCGCAGCCGAAGACGATCTCCATCGTGCCGCCGCCTTCGCTAGCGACGGCCTCGCAGCTCGCCGGGCACAACAGCACTTCGGCCGGCGCGTCTGGATTGTCGTAGTACCAAGCGGCCTCGTCAGCGCATGCATCCACGGCGCCGACCTTGGGAAAGGGCTCGGTCTCGTCCGCGCTCATCCCGGTCGGTGTGAAGCGGACGTTGACCTTGTCGCGGTCGAAGAACATGCCCGACGGTGGCTCGGGGATCGGATAGCTGCAGGGCAGCGGCACCGACTCGATCACCGCATCGCTCAGCGAGCCGAACACATCCGTCCAATCGTCGACGCAGATCGAAGTCGCGACGCCCGCGGTCATCTCTGCAAGCGCGTAATAGGTGACGCCCGGCGCGGCGGCGCCGCCGAGGAAGGCGCAGCTGATGGTGTTGATCAGCGGTGCGCCGTTGGCATCGAGCAGGTGCTCGCAGCCCATCGGCGGCTCCAAGCAGAACAGACACGCGACGCAGCAATCGAGGATCTCTTGCGTCACGGACTCCGGCACGCACGGCGCTTCGCCGACTGCACCGGGCGAGGCGACGGTGTGGACCGTGTACTCGCCGCTGAGCAAGCCATCCATCGCGCCCTGAAAACCCGTCGCGCGTTCTGCGGGTGTGCCAAGGCCCATGTAGCGGCTCTCATCGTCGGTCACCGCGATGAAGTGCACGTGAGCCTGGGGCCGCAAGAACGTCGAGTAGCTCGCGAACTGCGAGACCAAGATGTCGAGCGCGTTGTACGAATCGACGTCCGCTTCGACAAAGAGGTAGTTGCCGCTCTGCGCGAGCGCGGAGCCCGCCGGGACAAGATCGTCTTGCGCTAGCAGCACGACGCGCGTGTCCACGCCCGCGTCCGCGATCGACGTGGTGAAGCTGTCGAGGTTCTGCTGCAAGCGCTCGGCCTCATCGACCATGCTGCCCGAGCCGTCGATGATCCAAACGACGTCGGCCGCGCCGAGCTGCGGCATGGTGGTGCGCCCGATCGATGGGCATTCGGTCGATGCGTCCGGCGTTGGCGTGAAGCCGCCGCCTGTGGGCGGGACGCTCATCATGCCGCTGACCGACGCAACGCCGCCAACGCCAGCCGGTCCGCCAATGCCCGACGTTCCTCCGGTTCCGCCACCGGGGAGCCGGCGCATCCCTTCGGGATCTTCTGCGCCGCAGCCCCACCCTGCGAGCAGTACGACGATGCCTACGTTGCGACCAAGACTCGACCTACGAGGGATTTTCGACATCACACCTCTTGCAAGCGTAGCGCGCGTGCCCGTGCACTGCAGCTCTCGAACCTCGACCGTCATCGCCTCGGCTTCGCTCGCGAGCAAAGCTAGGGAATGTGCGGCGCGCGAGGTGGGTGGCGGGCGCCGTCGCGGTCGGATCAACACCGCAAAGCAGATGCTTGAAGCGCCGCGCAGCTCGATTCACACGACCGAGCCGCGCGGGCTTGATCTGCGCCCACCAGGGTAACTCTTGGCCGGCCGCGAGCATTGGTCCATGGGACGGGCCGCGGTACAGAGCTGACAGCGAGGTGTCTCGGATGCGCGCGTGTCAGCAGAGCTTTTGGTTTTCGATCGTCGCGTGCGCGGGGCTCGCCTTGGGCTGCGGCAAAGAGGACTCGAGCCCTTCGCAGCCGGTGACCGGCGGCACTGGCGCGACCGGCGGCAGCGCGGGCAACTCCGAGATGGCAGGCAGCGGCGCGACCGGCGGCAACGGCGGCAACGGCTCGGGCGGATCGCCGTTGGCAGGCGCTGGGGCAGGCACGGGCACAGGCGGCATGTCGTCCAACGGCATGGCGGGCAGCGGCGGCGACGACTCCGGAGTCGGCGGCAGCGACGGCGGCTCGGAGCTGCCCTTCGAAGGCGAAGGCGATCCGTGGATCGACGCTGCGCCGCGCGCGAGCTGCGGCGAAGGCGACATGCCCGAGACCGGCCTTCAAGGCGACAACGCCGACATCCGCTGCAACTTGATCGTGCACGGCCAGGTCGCAGCGCCGCACTTCCTCTCGCACGCCTGGTACGAGAACTGCGCGTACGTCAACGGTCAGGCAGGCACCACCGTCATCGACGTCTCGGACTCCGCGAACCCGAAGGTCACGGCGACGCTGACGACCATCGGCATGCAGAGCAACTGGGAGACGATGAAGGTCAACGAAAACAGCGGCCTGCTCGTCGGCTACCAGTCCACCGGAACCGTGCTCGATGTCTACGACGTCGCGGAAGACTGCACGCAGCCGGCACTGCAGATCTCGCATGAGCTCGGCGGCAGCGGTCACGCCGGTCAGTTCTCGCCGGACGGCACGATCTACTACGCATCTTCGATGTACACCTCCGAGGTGTTTGCCGTGGATCTCACGAACCCAAAGGTGCCGGAGGTAATCACCTCGGACTTCGGCGGAAAGAGCGCGCACGACCTCTTCATCGGCAAGGGCGGCGACCGCGCCTACTTCGCGAACTCCGACCTTGTCGGCGGCCTCGGCATCGGCATGGTCGCGATCATCGACACTTCGCGCGTGCAGGCGCGCGAGAGCGGCGCGACCGGTACGCTGATCCACGAGTGGATGTGGCCCGACGGCAACATCTCGCAGTACCCGATCCTGCTCAGCTACCGCGGGCGCGATCACCTCTTGATCTCGGACGAGCTCGGCTCGGGCAGCTGCGATGATCCCGACAAGCCGCCGTACGGTTACGCGCGGATCTTCGACATCCAAGACGAGAAGAACCCGACCTTAGTCTCGAAGATCAAGACCGAGGCGGTCGGCCCGTGCACGGGCACGCCGGTCGGAGACGGCTTCTTCGGCGTCGGCACGCACTATTGCAACGTCGACCGGCTCGACGATCCGCGCCTGCTCGCCTGCGGCTTCTGGAACGGGGGCGTGCGCGTCTTCGACATCCGCAACCCGTGGCGTCCGACCGAGGTCGCGTACTTCGATACGGTGGAAGCCAACGTGCCGGGCTTAGTGCGCATCTTGGTCGACGCCGAAGAGCTGTGGGTCGCGACGCTGCCCGGCACCTTCTACGTGCTGAAGTTCGCCGATGGCGTTTTGGATGACATCTTGAAAGACTAGCGCTGCGATGCGGCAGACACGCAAGCTCGTGCGCGCAGTGCTGGCGCTGAGCGCGCTCGCGAGCACGCTGCACGTTGCAGAGAGCGCGCGCGCCAACGGGCGCATGCCGGGAGCGACGGAGCTCTTCGTCGCCAAGAACGACGCGCGGCACCTCGTGGCGCGCGCGACGTTCGGGCTCGTGCAGAGCTTCGATGGCGGCGAGAGCTGGCAGTGGATCTGTGAACAGGCGATCAACGTCAGCGGCGAAGC
>WUUC01078396.1_pt1 | contig 21321 bp, 16 predicted proteins | sample 6278441 | NCBI WGS metagenome assembly WUUC01 (sample SAMN13675441, study PRJNA597444) | soil metagenome | isolation source: soil | place: USA: Washington | collected 2017-10
GAGCGAACGACAATTGAGTAGCCTGCGGGAAAAGGAGATAACGCCGATCGCGGGTTTACTTCATCACGGTAGTGGTCCATCGTTCACAAACCTGCTAGATCCTCATTTCCCGGAGCACCTGGCAAACTATGCGGAGTCTGTTGCAACAAGGTTTCCATGGCTCACAGATTACATTCCTGTGAATGAACCGTTGACGACAGCTCGCTTTAGCGCCCTTTACGGCTACTGGTATCCGCATCGACAAAATTCCGGGGACTTTGCGAAAGCACTTTTGAACGAGTTAAAAGGCACTGTACTCGCGATGCAAAAGATCAGGAAGGTTAATGGCTCTGCACGTTTGGTGCAGACAGAAGACCTCACAAAAATTCACAGCGAGCCGGCCTTGCAATACCAGGCTGATTTCGAAAACCATCGCCGGTGGCTCACCTTCGATATATTAACAGGAAGACTGACCCCTGCACACCCCATGTGGAGCTATTTCGTGTCGCTTGGAATTGCTGTCAAAGACCTGGAATTCTTCATTTACAATCCATGTCCGCCGGATCTATTTGGATTGAATTACTATGTGACCTCCGAAAGATACCTCGACTCGAATATCGACCAGTATGAACAGTCGATGCATGGCGGCAATGGAATTCATAAGTATGTGGATACTGAAGCTGTAAGGGTTGGAAAAGCTGTAGGCATATCCGGTCTATTGGAAGAGACGTGGAGCAGGTATCGTAAGCCTATGGCAATGACTGAAATACACATTGCCTGCACCTGCGACGAACAGATCCGGTGGTTCATGGAAGTATGGTCTGCATGTTGCGAGGCACGGGAGAAAGGCGTAGATGTTAAGGCCATTACTGCGTGGTCACTGTTGGGAGCATACGACTGGAATAGTTTATTAACGAGGTATGAAATGAATTATGAATGCGGCGCTTTCGATGTAAGCGATGGTAAGCTCACGTTGACAGACCTCGGAAGGGCCATCAAGACGCTCGCAGAAAGTGGCCAGTTTCAGCATGACCTGCTTAGTTCCAAAGGCTGGTGGCATCAACATCGCAATGAAGAACACCTCGTGTTTTAATTAGTAACCCATTTTATGTCTGGAAGCCAATTCATGTTTACTACCGGGATGGAAAACAGCTATCCCACGATACTTCTGCCAAACGGCAAAACAAAACGCGTCGACGAAATGGAAAAAACCGACCACTACCGGCGGTGGCGGGAAGATTTTCAACTGGTGAAACTAATGGGCATAGAGTTCCTGAGATACGGCCCTCCCTATTATAAGACGCACACCGGCCCTGGTCAGTTCGACTGGGCGTTTACCGATGAGACATTCCATGCTCTTCGCGAAATGAACATCACACCGATCGTCGACCTTTGTCATTTTGGTGTGCCTGACTGGCTTGGTAACTTTCAGAACCCCGATTTCCCAGCGCATTTTGCGGAGTATGCAAAAGCGTTCGCGCAAAGATTTCCATCGCTGCTGCTGTACACCCCCATTAATGAGATCTTTATAACCGCGATGTTCTCAGCCCAGTACGGATGGTGGAACGAACGACTCCAGTCTGACGAAGCATTTGTAACAGCATTAAAGAATCTCTCGAAAGCCAATATTATGGCCATGCGGGAGATACTGAAAGTACAGCCTGATGCCAGTTTCGTTCAAAGTGAATCAGCAGAGTATTTCCACCCGGTCAGCCCCGACGCACTGCCGCGTACACGGTTCCTGAATCAGAAAAGGTTCTTGTCTCTCGATCTTACATACGGTTATCCATTAAATGTGACGATGTATGAGTTCCTTCTGGCTAATGGCATGACGAAAGCAGAGTTTCAGTGGTTCGGACAAAACCAGGTAAAGGCCAGGTGTATTATGGGCAACGATTATTATGTGACCAACGAACACCTCGTTTACCCGGATGGCCATTCCCATGCATCGGGTGAGATCTTCGGGTATTATGTGATCACGCAACAATACTATAAAAGATACAGGCTGCCGATCATGCACACGGAGACCAATATCAAAATGCCAGCGTGTACGGAATGGCTGTACAAGCAATGGGCAAACGTTCATCGGCTGAAGCACGATGGTGTTCCTATCGTCGGTTTTACCTGGTATAGTCTCCTTCACCAGGTTGACTGGGACACAGCACTTCGCGAGGATAGGGGAGTGGTAAACGAGCTCGGCCTCTTCGACTTAAACAGGAAGATCATGCCTGTCGGGGAAGCGTACAAGCAGTTAATTGAACAGTGGAAAGATATTGTATCCGAGGAAAGCTACGGATTGATCTATCACCATTGGTGAGTTACCTTGTGAATGTCACGCGCTTTCGACTGATACTGGCAGTAAAAAATGAAAAAAGATCGTCCGGGGTTATCTTCGATGCTTTCGGACCAGCCTGCGACGTTGCATTCTTCTTGATCTTCTTATTTGTGGATGATGTCGGTGTAGCCATGATTGTTTTTTGTAATGTCACATGCATTTAAAATGCCATCCAGACCCATTCTGTGTAGCTACGAAGTTCATTCGAGTTGAGGATAATTTTCCCGCCTGGCACTGAAAAAAGTCTACATGTGGACCATCAATACCAGGATCTACCGCTATGGTTCTTTCGTAGCTGCCTCAGGCACCGGTTTAAGCACGGCTTTCTGTATCGCAAACCACCTCGCGGGAACCGACGTACTGTCCATTAGCTCATTCGTTTTCGCGTTCATGATCCAAATGTCCTTACCCCGTAGCGTGGCCGTGGCGGGGTACGTAAAGCGGTCAACGGCCAACGTCGTCCCGGCCAGGCGGGCTGATGTCCAGTTGTCAGTGGTCTTCAGCCTGAAGATCTTGTCGTTGCCGCCATTAACGACCAGGATAAGGTCATCTTTGTTCTCGAGTATCATTCCGTCTGCTCCTAAAAAATACTGATCGATTTTTACTTTGGAGACTTTTGATGGGTCGTTCAGATCAACTTTAAAGATGCGGCCCTTGTTACTGCTGGCAACCAGCAGAAAACCATCGGGGTGAACAACGATGCCATTCAATCCAAAGCCTTCCGTCTCGAACATCTTGTCCTTCGCAAATACGGTCGGGGTCCAGTTGGCATCGATTTTATAGATCACATTTGCGTAACTGTCGGTCATGTAAATATTCTGATCCTTGTCGAACGCGATATCGTTACCAAAGTGCTTTCCCGGGACCAATGATGCCAGGTCGACATCTTTGAGTTTCTTACCAGTCTTCAGGTCAACGCTGATCAAACGGATCATTTTTTTTCTTGTATCCGGGGAAGTGAACTTGCTATAATTTGCGTCGCTTACGCATACAATGAGTTGCTTTCCATCAGGATGAACCTTAAGTCCATAGGACGACTTCAGTCCATCTTCCGAAAAGAGGACTGTGTATTTCCCGTTCAGATCGACTTTGCCGATTGCCCCTGTTCTCATTGAAGACACGTAATACACCTGCGTCGCCGGATCAAAAGCAACACCTTCAGGATATACATCGGTAGCTTCAAACTCGAGGCGTTCAGAGGGCTTTACAGTAAGACAGCCCGATAGAAACAGTACTATAATAATTAGATATCGCATCTTACTTGGCATTTAATTGGTTGGTTCTTTTCACGGCGTATATTACCCCATTAGCATCGTCGGAGATATATACCACACCTTCTTTGGTTACAGTTACACCCGCGGGTCTCCCGAAGCGTGCTTTTCTTTTGAACATGAGAAAGCCCGGCTTTAGAAACCCTGTAAGGAAATCTTCTGTGCCGGTGGGTTGGCCGTTCTCAAAAGTGATACGTTGAACTTTAAACCCGACAGGCTTACTTCGGTTCCAGGACCCATGCCAGCACACGAGGCCATCGTCTGCATAACCCGCGGGCAGATTGGCTGCGTCACCAAAGAACTGGAACCCGATCGGCGCCATATGAGCGGTAAGTTCAAGTGAAGATGGCCGGGCGCTTTCAACCCATTCTTCTTTAATGTCACCTGCCGGATCTTCGCGGCTCTGGTCTACTTCATTCTTTCCATAGGCGAATGGATATCCATACATGCCGCCTTTAACGATATGATTCAATTCTTCCGGGGGCCACCTGTTTCCCTTTGCGTCGCCGCCGTTATCAAGACCCCACAATTCGTGAGTGGTCGGATGCCAGTCGAATCCAATAGTGTTCCTCAGCCCTGTGGCGAATGGCGTCCTCTTCCACGTTTTAGGATCGACTTGTAATATCGAAGCCACCTCATTGTCGCTTTCTTTACAATCGTTGCATAACGTGCCAACCGTAATGTATAGCATCCCGTCGGGACCGAAGTCAATTGTTCTGTTCGGATGCTGACCGCCCGAAGGAAGATCGTTTATTAAGGTCTCCCAATCTTTACTAAGCTTGCCATCAGGTTCGATCTTGTATCGTCTTAGTTCATTGTTATTGCAGAGATACATCCAGCCATCTTTCGCAGTAATTCCATGTACGCCCTTGAAATCGGCTGCAACTGTAGTCAGGTCTTCAAACTTGTTATCTCCGTCGTTATCAGTAAGCATAAGTACGTCGCCGCCGTCACGTCTGGTAACATATAATTTCCCATCGGGTGATGTGTAGAGCATACGGGGCCGGCCGAGCCCAAATGCGGCGATGCTGACATCCCAACCATCAGGTGTATTCAATAGCTTGACCATCGGCGGAAGAAAATCAAGGTGCTGAGCATACTTGGTGACGTGACGTGTTGCCGTCTTCTTTCGGGGTGGAAGGCCTCGCTGTGCAATTGAAAGTTCACAGGTAACGAACAGAATAGCGATGATTATTACAAAGTTAATTTTCATGGGTAAGGTTTTCATTTGATCGATAATGGCTGGGCGTGAGATTAATTGGCCTTCTGAGCCTGGAGTTTTTTTAACATGTCTTCCGACATCTTGAGATGATGTTCGAGTGTAGGGAGCTTCTCGCCGGCCCATTTTTTCAGTTCCTGGTCTTGTCCGACTGAACTTTGGGTTTTAAACGTGTTCACTGCCTCGCGGTGATCTGCAACCATTAGTTCAGCATATAGCCGATCGAACGCAGCGCCTTGTGACGACGAAAGCGAATCATATTTCTTCTGACAGGCCATGCATGGTTTGGAGGGTAGCCTTACCGTTTTTTGAGCAGCCAGCTTTTTTAATTCATCGTTGGCCTTGCTGTGGTCCGTCACCATCATCCGACCAAATTCCTTGATCGAGGCATTCGAGCCTTGCTCTGCCGCCAACGTCCCAAGTTCAACTTCTGCCATCCCGGTATCTGCTGCTTTCAATGCGAAGCCGTCGTCGGCTGACTTTCCGGCGGCATCAGTTGCATGGGAATCAAGCCTTTCACTGGTCGAATTTGCCCAGGCTTCTTCATTGGTCTCGGCATTATCTTTTTCACCGGCAACGCCGCTCTCGGCGGGATTTTTATCATGGCCGTTTTGATTGTCGCCTGAACTGGGACCGCATGCGCCTGCGATCGACGCAAGCATGATTAACGTGAATAGCATCTTCATAAATGATAATTGTTTAGTTGGCGATTAGTCCATCGGTTAAACTTTGCCATTGCACTTTGGAAAATGCCATAAGACCCGCGATGCCAGCAACTTTGTTCCTGAGCATGTCTACCGGGTTGTCGGCTTCTTCATTGGTCTTTGTGTTGCGATCGTGCACTTCAGCAGAGACAGTCGGGCCGGCCCGTCTCACGACAAATGAGCTTGTGGCGTCCGCCGAGTAGAAGTGCGCGGTTTCGCCATCGCCCTTGGTGGGGTTATGCGCCGGACGTACCCTGAATCCATATTCTTCCATGTCCTCGTTTTCAGTAGATTCAATTGCTTCGATCCGGACCCAGTCGAATCCGTCACCTGCACCGGTTCCCGGGCCCGGTATGTCGATCTTCAGGTAATCGCCCTCAACGGGTGCACGATCAACGATTTCACGACCGTTGCTATCCACGAGTTGAAATGACGCCAGGAGTTTTCCGGAGATGGCAGACCATTGCGGGATATCTCTAAGCTTTTCTCTTACTGTCGCAAAGAATACTTTTGCAGCGGCTATACTTTCCAGCTCTCTCGAAGATCTTGCGTCAATCGCTTTGCCGGTCCGTTGTATCGGCGTGATGTCGTTCATAAAATATTGATTAATGTTTTTCAGTCTGTGGCGCACCCTGGTGTTTGTGCAGCGCACTGTCTGCGTTATTCGTAATAATGAATTGCCTGATGTTCTTTTTATCCTTCTCCCATGCATTAGCAAGAGGGTCAACGGCAGGCATTGGGATGTCTTCTCTTTTTTTTCGGATTTCTTCAGAAGATATGTTGAAACGCTTATCCCTTTCCTGAAGAAGATTCGCATTCAGCTGCCCATCTTTTGTAAATCCCATCATGATCATCGGTGATCCGACAGGCAGCGCGTGCTTTTGATCCGTATGCCATGTGTGAATCGTTTTGCCATACGTAGTCACAAGTTTTTCCATTAATTCATGTTCAGCGACGTCGGGAATACCCGGGGCTATCAGCCCGCCGGATTTAACTTCGAAGTGATGGGAATGCCAAAGTTTTTTCTCCTCGTCGTCGAGACTTTTAAATAGCCTCTCAGAGATAATATATTCCACACCCATGATCTTCGCATCTGTTTCATTTCCGTCAAAGATGATGGCCTGGTACATGTCTTCGGTTAGTTGAGCCACATAGTGATGCGCTTCCATCTGGGCGTTGATATTCCCGTTGTAAAAATGAAAGCCGTCGAGATAGGCATTGAATTTCTTCAGCGGACTTTTGTCCTGAAGTAGTGCGGCACCGGAGTTCAGCAAGGTGCTTTTTCCCGACTTATCTTCGCCCGGAGCTCCCACATTGGATTCAGTATTCTTCCCGCCGCACGAAAAGAGCGCAAGGCTGACGATGGCGAGAGCAACAGGGAATTTCATGTATTGGATTTGTTACTGCGGCGCGAACGTCGAAAGCCCCGGCTATTGGTGATGGCTTTCGATACGTTCAGCGTTGCTTTGGACCGGTTTAGGTTTAGTGTAACTCAGTGTTTGCCGTTTACCCCGTTAGACTTCCTCGAAGACTTAATTACTTTATCTTTTGCTACTACCAGTGCGTCGGCCAGTTCCTGCAACTCAGGATCCAGACCAGGCGCGAACTCCTCAGGGCGCTCCGGAGCCAGCGGAATATCATATGCGTTTTGTGGCTTATCGAGAGTGATTAACTCAGTGCCGTCGTTGGCGGGTGCAGTTCCATTAAATATCTGACCCATCGTTGAGCCATCCAGCCTGAAGTGATACTGTTCGCGATTGATACCAGCGTCGATCAACTTCTTTACTTCAGGGTATTTGGAAGAGTCGAACTTTGGAATCGGAAGTAGCGTAGCCCAATCCACACCAAGTGTCTCGAGTGCTTTCGCAAAGGCCATCTCGTGAGCTTCATCACGGGCAATAAGAAATGCCACTGTGGCCCTGAGTGTCTTGTTTTCAGACATCTGGTAGATCCTGCACTTCTGGAGTCTTCCGGTCGATTCAAGAACAAGATTATCGAGCAGGTCAAGGACGAGATTTCCATTGGCATGAACGTAACTTCCCAGCCATGGATTACCGGCCGCATCCACCGGCAATGCACATTGCGCGCCTACAATAAAATGGTGCGGATTCATCTCATTCTTGGCATTGTTCATCGAAGCTGCACCCTTCCCGGGAGCTTCGAATTTTTTGCCATGGTACTCGGGAGCGCCGTCCAACAATTTGGAAATGGTCTTGGTGATCAGTTCAACGTGGCTGATCTCTTCCACGAAGATCGCCTGGATCAGGTCGCGATATGGTATCGCGTCGCCCCGGAAGTTGAATCCCTGGAACATGTACTGCATCATCGTACGCATTTCTCCGAACTGCCCGCCAAGGCCTTCCTGGAGTGCATTTGCAGCTGATGGATCTGGTTCATCATCTACAATCGGGTTTATAAGTTTTTGAACTTGAAAGAACATAATAAGATTATTTGGTTTGTGCTCGCAAAGCCGAAAGTATGCCACACTACAACTCCGTCACCAGGTTAGTCGAGTACGTATTTTTTGTTTTTTTTCCTGCGTACACAATCCTGTTTTATCCTCTGATATAACAGGTTGTTGGATCATGTAACGAGAAACCGCTGATGATTTGAGTTATAAGGAATAGATGTTCGAACTTATCGGCGTTCAAACTGTATCCTATAATACTCACTGGGGAGGAAAATCCTGGTCTATTGAATAGACTGCCGGAAAGAGAAAATTGATTTTAATGAATTGCAAAGCTCCCGGATGCTTGCCGCCTTCCGGATGCAAAAGTTGGCCCCTATGCTGGTGAGTGTTTCTTTTTCGGGACTGGCCATAGATGTCGATAGAATACAGACAGGGATCTGGTCGAGCGAGTGATCCTTCCGGATGGCCTGTAGAGTCTGCTTACCATCCATTAATGGCATATTTATGTCTAAAAAAATGAAGCCTAGGCGAAGAGAATGAGCAAGCAATTGCAATCCTTGTTGGCCATTCATAGCAATATGGCAAACTGGAGCCGGATCAATTTCTCTGATCGCTTCGCTCAGGAATTCAATGTCATCGATATCGTCATCTATGAAAAGGAAAACCATGGATGCGGCCTTTATTGACGCAATGTGCCAGGAAAGCTTTTAACATACCATCCCGAAAAATACCGATTTAATGTGCTAACCTTCGTTGCCTCGTCGACGGATATACTTATCAACAAGCTCAACCAGGCATTTTAGCCGAAATGGTTTCAGGAGAAACTCGTTTATACCAACCCGTTTTGCTCTGTTCTCTGATTCCTCTCCGGAGATCATAATAATAGGGGTGGACATTGTCGCCGGTTGCAGTCTTAAGTACTTGCCCACCGCAATTCCATCAATTGCCGGCAGACCTCTATCGAGGACGAACAAATCCGGTACCTCGTGGCGGGATTCAACAATGCCGCAGGCTTCACTACATGCTTCGACCACATATCCAGCTTTGGAAAGCGCCCTGCCTATTAAAAACAATGTGTCTGGATCATCGTCTACAACGAGAACTCTTCGTCTTCCTTCTTGCATTTGCTATTGCTCTATATGGGATAGCTGCAGGGCCGGGGACGAGACCAGGACTATGACAAGTATTTCACAACCTAGTGCGAACTCGACGATTTCCTGGAGTTGAAAATATTCGTCCAACCATTGTCCGTATTGATTGCTGAACGAGAACCTGATGGATTGACCTTTTGCCTGCCGTAAAAGATATTCAATCCTGTTGCTTGTTGCCGAAATTTCCATAGCCCTGCTTTGATTCCCCCCTTCAATCACGTCCTCGCAAATTTAGGACCTATAGAGGGCAGATGCTATGAGGGAATTTTGGGATTTTTCACCGATTGGGCATGATCCAATAGGTTACTATTTTTATCTGGCAGACCTTGCGGTTTGTCCGAAAAAATGGGAAAAATCAAAGTATTTCATGTTGAAGATTACAAGATCATGCGTGATGGGGTTAAACACCTTTTACTGCTCGATCCTGAAATAGAAATTGTGGGTGAGGCTAAAAATGGCGAGGAATTTATAAAAGCGTTAGAAGTCACCGAGATCGACGTGCTTATCCTTGACATGTATCTGGATGCAATGGAGGATTTAACCACTTTGAACGGCTTTCAAATTTGTCACATACTCAAGGAACAGTATCCTCATATCAGGATTGTGGCGCATTCGGTGTATGACGACGCCGACCGCGTGGCTTCGGCAGTAAAGTCTGGCGCACTCGGCTTTGTATCCAAGAAGTCTGGTTTCCGCGATTTGATACAGGCAGTAAAAACTGTTTGCAAAGGTGAAAAATTTATATGTCCTGAGACTGCGGGGAAATTGAAGAACCTGAACCAGTTCCTGACGGGAATGGAAAGTAGCCTGCGAGGAACAGATGAGGTATTTTCCCAGAGAGAACGAGAGGTTCTCACCCTTTTGTCGCAAGGAAAGTCCTCGAAGGAGATTGCCGAAAGCTTGTTTATCACGGAGCGGACTGTTGAATCTCATCGCAGGAATATGATTGAAAAGGGAAAGGTCAAGAACACGGTTGAGTTGATCGCCTATGCCTTCTCGCTCGGTGTGATAAAGAAATAGCATATGTCTGAAATCGTCTCGGAAGTAAAAACTGCCGACCAGGAGTTTAACGCACTAATGCAAATCGGAAGTATCTCGGTCGAAGGGGTTGTTATCTATAGCTTTATTGATGAAAAGGTTCTTTATGCAAATTCTAATGCGCATAATTTTGTAGGCCTACAGGCAAATTCGTCACGCCGGGAGATCGAATCGATTCTGAGCCAGGTCGTACCCCAGGACAGGGAGTACCTTAAAAATCAATACTCAACCATAGCCGAAAGAGCCATGACTGGCGAGGTCGAATTCCAGATATTAAGTAAGAATGGGCAACAAATGTTCTTGTGTTGCAATGCTTTTTTAATCAACAATCAATCCGCCTTGGTTGTTTTTGTCAAGGACATTACCAAGTCAAAGAAACACGAGGATTATTTAGTTGAATACGGTGCTCGAAAGAACACTGCCCTCGATACATTAGCGCATCACATTAGCGGCGCATTGAACCTGATGCATCATCTTTCTACTGAGGCGGGGAGATATGTCGAAAGCTCCAACGATAAAAATCTGAATATATATTTGGGCTTGTTGAATAATAACAGCCGTCATTGCCTTGAGATCATTTATGACTTACTAAAAAAAGAGCATCTTGAATCTTCCTTGGTTTCGGTTAAGAATTCGAGAATTGAGATCGTAGACAAGATATTTATTATATATGAGGAACTTGTGGCAAGTTATCCGAACAGGAAGTTCATTTTCAAGACCTCAACTGAGTCCCTTCATATCAACACTGACGAAATAAAACTTTTGCAGGTTGTAAACAATCTCACATCGAATGCAATAAAATTCTCTTTGCATGAAAACGAAATTGTCATCGAGATCTCTGAGACCAAAACAGAGGTGATCGTTGGTGTGAAAGACAGCGGCATCGGGATTCCCGACGATTTGAAGCCTTACATTTTCCAGGATCAGTTCCGTGCGGGCAGGACGGGATTGAATGGAGAGAGATCGATCGGTCTTGGCTTATCGATCTGCAACAACCTGGTGCGTATTATGAAAGGAAAGATGTGGTTTCACAGCGAAGAGGGCAGGGGATCGGCGTTCTATTTTGATTTGCCGAAGATGATCTGATAAATATGATTTTAGATTCGCCCGTGCTCAGGTGTTAAATTTTCCTGGTTTACTCAATCGCTTCAGCCCAATGTACGCGGCCGTGGCGGCACCGGCGACAAGGATGAAGACGAAGACCGACACCCAGAACATGCTGTCGGGTCCGGATTCCCAAATAAGGGGAGGGGCTTTTTTAGATAGTTGCCGTTCCGACCGGCCGGCCGCAATCGCTGTAAGCCCACTGAATATGTTGCCGCCAGCGTGTAGTACCAGTCCCGGCAGAATAGAATTCGTCATGTATGCAATTGTCCCATACACGATGGCGACTCCCAGGTACCATGGTATCAACACGAAAGTTACCTCCTTGTGCGTGAAGTGAGCGAAGCTGAACACCAACCCGGTGATAAGGATAGCCGCCACTGGTCCGTACCGCCGCTCCAGGGGCGCCTGCAAGTGGCCGCGAAACGCCGACTCTTCGACTACCCCGGCAACAATAGCACTCATGATCAAGAAAATAGTTAGAGAAAATACCGGGATCCCGTTGAGTTCTTCGGTTGATTGTTGCGGTAAGGTCACTAACCGACTATAAACATTCTGAAACAGAAGTATCGACCATTGCCCGAGTATCCCTGCGCCGATCGCCGCTGCCCAAACGTCGCCGGAAAGATCGTTGGCGCGACTGTTTTGAAATCTTGATAAAGCTGTAGATCGCGGCCACCATGCACCGCGGGTGTACTTCCAGTAAAAAAACATGTACAATGCAGTTAAAGGAACAGCCCATGGTATTGAAGGCGACGAGCGGATGTTTGCACTAACGAGTAGAGTCCATGGCACCGTTCCAAGCGATGCCATAATTACTCCGGTCAGAATTGAACGAACAAGGACCATTTTCTTACTTCGTATCTTTCAACTTCTTTAACTCAGCTTCATATGAAGGCAGTTCTACCTTCCTGTTGTCTGGAATATTCCTGATTGCTAACTCCCAATACTTGATCGCATTCTTTTTATCTCCAAGAGCGGCATAGCCCCTGGCCAAACCTACATTCGGTGCAAACTTGTCTTCTGAATGAATTTTTGCGTTGTACTTGAATACTTCCATTGCCTTCTCCTTCTTACCTCCGTTAAGCAGTATTCTGCCGTATTGATGAATGCCTATGAGCGGCGCATCGGGTTGCGCAATGGCCTTGTCCATTACCGTCTCAGCTTCGTCGTAACGCGTCATGTTATATAAAACGACAGCCTTCGTATTGAGTGTGGTGAAGTTTTGCTGTCCCCCGATTGACGTGTTCATCGCATAGTCTGCCCATGCAAGAGCTTCCTCCAGGTTGATCTTGTTTTGTGCGCAGAATTGTGCAGCTGCGGACCAGGTTTTATAGTCGTAGCCCTGTGTCGACCTTAATTCGTTTCGAATGATCGACACGTAAACTTCGGTGGCAAAAAAACGTGACGCCTGCCATGATGAACCAGAGCACATTGATAGCAGCCTGCGTTCACGAGCGTATCGCTCAAACCCAGGCTACCTAAGCAGATCGAACACGCGCGTATATTTGATCGTCAGGCTCCGGTTAGCTGGCCTGCCCGCGGTATACACGTCATTATACACCATGAACAAGCCAGTATTGGCCTGCTCCAACAAACTAAACCGCAAGTTGAGCGACCAAAGGTCAGTCGCATTGTTGTATTGTATAAAACTTTGAATGTTGACGCGCGGTGTAAAGTTGTAGCTCATCCTGGCGCCGAGGACGGTGGCCACAAAATCACCGCCCGGTAAATTCACATCCGTGAGTGAAAGACTGTACTCTGAATTGAATTTGTTGCCGAGGCGTAAACCGAAAATTGCCGTGTTCATATATCGTGTTCCTCCGAATGAACCGCCAAGCACCGACCTGATATTCGCATACACCGGTTTACTGGGATTCGTGATCAATACCAGTTGCAATTCCTTGTGATGATAGGTTGCAGCCGGCACAAATACATCTTCCGAGATCTCAAAATCTTTCACGACGCCTTCAGTCGTGAAGTTGACGCCCGTGTGGACCTCGAGACCGTTCACCCACGCCCAGTGATTGTCCAGGTGCAGGTAGCTCGTTTCAAGATAATTATCATAGTTCCAGTAACTGCGATAAGTGAAGTGCGGTCTGAGTTCAAGCAACCCATATTTTCCATTCATTCTTACTTGTTTCAGCATGGAGAGCTCGGGCTTTCTGTATGCCGACCGCACGAGAAAGCCAACCTCGGGGTTGAAGCCTTCAGCCACTTCTGTATAACCAGCAGTTGCGCGCAACCCGTTCCATTCATATGTATACAGGCCTTTGAACGATTGCTCACTTCGCTCTTCGCCCGGGGTGTCGGTACCGGCATAGTAACCCGAGAACGTCGCCTTCTTTCCGATGCCCCACTTTCCGTCGATGGCGAAAGTGCGGTTGTAATGCTGGCTACTGTCCAGACTTTGTTTGTTCACGAACATCCCGCCAATCGAAGATCGTTGAGCGAGTTGATGGTTTACCCGTGCTACAGTAAAATTGGTTCGTTCAATAGACAACGCAGGTACATCATCGGTAAACATGCTCAGGAAGCCGATGTTGGTATCATTTATTTTGCCCGACACGCGCGCACCACCTATGATTGGAACCACTTCGCCCCGTGGACCGATCCCAATGCGTCGCGTAAAGAACAGGTCTGCCTCACCTGTAGCGCCCACAGCAAATTGCCCGGCGTTCTCAAGAAAGAATGGGCGCTTCTCCGGAAAGAAAAGATTAAAACGATCGAGGTTGATCTGTTGCGCATCGACTTCTACCTGTGCAAAGTCGGTATTGTAAGTGAGGTCCAGCGTAACCGCGGGCGTGATCGAGTATTTTACGTCGATGCCTGCATCGGCGCTGTATTTAGTTTCAGGATCGGTTATCGCATTGTCACGGGCAACCCGGCCCAGTACATATGGAATAGCCTTGAGGTTGCGTGGAGTGCGCAAGTTCAATCCGGTAAGTGTTCCTTCGAGGCTCAATCTCTTCAGATCAAATTGGATAGGGAGAGGCGCCCAGTACACGATCTCATTTGTCTTCCTGATGTTTCGCTGAAAGTTTACACCCCATGTCTGGTCTTTGCCAGCTGCGAATCGCAGCGTACGTAAGGGAATCTCAAATTCCGCGCTCCAGCCAAAGTCGCCGGCCTTTGCCTTCACTTTCCACGATGCATCCCAATTGAGATTAAATCCTCCGATCACCCCAGCCTGTTGGCGGTTTACAGACTGATTGCCCTGACCCTCGTTATCGACCTGCCCGTCGTACTCGATGCCGATCGAGTTCGTTCCAAATACGAACCCGTTTTGTCCGTCGTGATAAGTGTCGAGGATAAAAAGGAAGCTGTCAGTATTGTCGAGTGTCGCATCGCGCCGCGCGTCCGAAACAACCAGGCGGTCCGGCTGGGTATCGAAGCACACTACCGACAGGTAGAATGTAGTCGCAGTATAGGCGATCCTGATCTCGGTTTTCTCTGACGCCGGAAAACCGGCTCTGGGTTTTGTCTGGATCAATTCATCTATTGGTACTATTTGCTTCCAGAGCTCTTCACCAAGAACATCTCCGTCGATTACGGGTTGATCAGTGATCTGCGTGGCACCGGCAGTTGGCCGTTGGCGCACATCGGGCATGGTAACAACCTCCTGTGCGTGAAGCACGAGAGTGGAGCAAACGAATACAAACAACAGGACACTTCCTGGTGAGATCAAGACCACGATCTTCTTCAAAGCAATAGAGGTGAAATATGAAACGAGGGGTAGAAGTTTCTTCATAGCGTTTAAATGTATTATAATTTATAACTATAAAGAATCAGACATCGGACGATCGGCGAGCCTTTTATGTCGGTGTGTCGACGAAGATGAATTTCTTCTCCTCTCGTTTCCAGTATTTAATGCTTATAATTTCACCTTGGCAGCATAGTCCACCACGAACAGGTCTTCGAGGATGTTCAGTTTAGTCAGCAGCTGTCCGAATTTTTTATGTTCAGGATGTGGAAGATACGTATCACGCGCCTGGGCATTTTCAAATGTAACCTGGTAGACATGGGTGAAACCCTGGTTCTTTTTTTCAGGGCTGTCATTCACGCCGTGCTCAAAGGATACGATACCAGGTATGGTTTTTTTCATCTCGCCAAATGCTTTTGTTACCTCTGCTATTTGTGCTTCGGTAGCGCTGGATTTGTATTTGAAAACGACGATGTGACGTACCTGTTCGTCTTTGAAGTTGTGAAACCCGGACAAAGTTATTACCGCAGCTGAGAATACTACGATCAATGCAAACAGCGAATACTTTTTCATGATTGATAAAAATTTAGAATGTGTGATTAAAAATTCTTTTGATTCCAAAGTAGTAAATGCTTGTAGACAAAACACAAATGGGTGGTAGTTCTTTAAAACTAAGAATGATTGGAAAACCGCACGAGGTAACAAAGTGCAACCCCTTTCAGGATTTGTGTTACACGATGTTACAGAAGTGATGTTGTATTCATGTTGAGATAGTATTCAGGTGGTTAAAAGAATATGCTTGTAACAATCAGGCATTTAGGTAGTTACAGTGGATTTATTTTGATGAAAAATACCCAGTTACGCTTTTGGTATCGGTTTTGCCATCGCGGGATGCAACCGATTCCGGTTTCGATAGCTGTTTTGTAACTGCCGCACTTTCGAATTCGGATATCGGGTAACAATCAAACTCCCTCAACTTAAAACCTTATGATATTTTTACGAACAAAATTATTGGTGAAGTATGCCACATACGTGGTATTGCTTCAGCTGATTTTTGTGCAAGTCAGCTTTGCCGACCTGCAACAAGCAAGCACAATTAGCGGGAAAGTGACCGCGGGTGGAACTGCTGAAGGTGTTCCCGGCGTAACTATTGTATTGAAAGGAACAACGCAAGGCACAACTACGGATGCCAACGGCGACTACCGAATTGAAACTCCGGATGGAGCCGCCGTGTTGGTTTTCAGCTCAATTGGTTACACAACCCAGGAGATCGCCGTCGGAAATCAAACTACGATCAATGTAAATCTTGCAGAGGCGCTCACCTCACTGGAAGAAATTGTGGTAGTGGGATACGGAACCCAGAAGAAAAGCGACGTGACTGGCGCCGTGGCTTCGATCTCGGAGAAATCGTTGCGTGAAATGCCGGCGGTTGTTAACCCCGGACAATTGCTGCAAGGAAGAGTTTCCGGTGTAGACGTAACGAATGCTGGTAACAGGCCAGGTGACGGTGTGGCGATCCAGGTGCGTGGTAGAAGATCTGTTAACGCTGGTAATGATCCATTGTTCGTAATTGACGGTATTCCCGTTACAGCCGATGCATTGAACTCGATCAACCCGAGTGACATCGTTTCGATGGACGTTTTGAAGGATGCATCTTCCACCGCGATCTATGGATCACGGGGTGCGAACGGTGTTATCATTGTGACCACAAAAAGAGGTACTCCAGGGAAGGTTAGAGTCAACTACAATAGCAGTTACGGGATCCAAAAGATCATGAAGTATCCCGACCTGATGAATGGTGAGCAGTTTGCTGAATACAAACGCGAATCAAGAAGGGCGCTCAATCAGTACAACGATGCCGACCCGGTTGCAGCAGATAAAGCTCTGTTCACAGCGACTGAGTTAGAATCGATTTCATCAGGACGTTCAACAGACTGGTATGGAATGTTTGTCGAGGATGGATATGTGAATAACCAGAATCTGAGTATCTCCGGTGGAACAGAGAGCACCAAATACAACGTGTCACTTGGAGTGTTCGACAATAAGGGGCTTGTACCAAACCAAAAGTTTACCCGGTACAATACGCGTATCAACCTCGACCAAAAGATTGGCAAGAATGTAACGTTTGGAATTTCGTCGCTGGCAACTTATAGCCTCTCGAACGCTTTGGACATTGATCCACTGGCTGGCGCTGGTTCCGACTATGGCGCGTTCTCGGAAAACCCGCTAGGTATACCTTATGATGCCAACGGCAATTTGTCGTTCAGGAATACACCTGGTGATGGTAACCGTACTAACCCGTTATTCGATATCGATCCCAACAACGTAATTAACCGCAGAAAGAGTCTTCGGCTCTTTAACAGTGCTTATGGCGAAGTGAATATTGCGAAAGGTCTCAAGTTCAGGATGAACTATGGTCCCGATATGCTGTTTGGCCAGTTGGGTAACTTCAGGGGTAGTAACTCGCAGCTTGCTGCCGGTGGTATTTCCATAGCATCCAGCGAGAATTCCTTCACGTTCTCGTCAACATGGGAAAATATCGTAACGTACAACACGACGTTTGCTGAAAAGCACCGTTTTGATTTCACAGGCCTGTACAGCCGCCAGTCGCGCACAGCTGAAATTTTCGGAAGTGAAGTTCGTGGGCTTCCCGTTGATGCCTTTGAGTATTACAACATGGGAGCTGCGTCGAATTTGCAAAGCATTACCAGTAGCTATAGCAAGTGGAGTATAGCATCATACATGGCAAGGTTCAACTACGTGTTTGATGACCGTTTCCTCTTAACGCTGACTGGTCGGGCCGACGGTTCGTCGAAATTTGCAGAAGGGAACAAGTGGGGATATTTCCCATCTGTTGCTTTGGGTTGGAACATAATCAACGAGGATTTCCTTGCGAACAGCACGACATTTACAAACTTGAGAATCAGGGCTAGTTATGGTGCGACAGGTAACGAAGGGATCCTGCCTTATCAAACAAGAGGTTTGTTGACGCGAACCGGTTATTTGTTCGGTGATACACCCGCTTTCGGTTATGTACCGGGTAGCATAGCAAACCCCACGATGAAATGGGAAACAACAACTACGGCGAACTTTGGTATTGACTATGAACTCTTTGCCGGCAGGATCTCTGGTGCGTTGGAAGTTTACCAATCTAACACTACAGACCTTTTGCTTCCTCGCTTGCTTCCTAATTCAACCGGCTTTACCGAGATACTCACAAACGTGGGTGCGACACGCAACACAGGTATTGAATTCATAATATCAACCCTTAACAAAGTGGCAGTGGCGCCAGGCGGTTTCACATGGAATACCGATTTCAACATTTCTCATAACACGGAACAGATCATTGAGCTATCTCAGGGAAAGGTTGATGACGTTGGTAATCGTCGTTTCATCGGCCAACCATTGACTGTTTTCTACGACTTTGAAAGAATTGGTATCTGGCAGACGGGTGAAGAAGTTGCAGCAACTCAAGGCAACTCCGGCGTTGGATATATCAAGGTTAAGGACCAGAATGAGGATGGCATTATTTCACCAAATGATGATCGCAAGGTACTTGGATCTACAGTGCCTGCTTTTACTGGAGGTATGACCAACCGGTTTACCTATAAAGGGTTCGATCTCTCCATCGTGGCGTATGCCCGTGTTGGACAGATGTTGGAAGACCTGAGCTATGGAGCGAACAGGTTTAACTCAGGCAGGGTGAATCAGTTTAATCTCGACTATTGGACACCAAGTAATCCGACCAATTACATCCCCAGGCCAAATGTGAGTTTGGATAATACTTATTTTGGTACAACACTACGGTACTTTGACGCATCATTTGTCAAGATCCGTAACATAAACCTGGGTTATAACCTTCCCAAGGCGTGGGTAGATTCGATGCGTATGGAGTCGTTCAACGTTTATCTAAGTGTTCAAAATCCGGTGTTCATCTCATCGTATGTTCAGAAGTATAATGGAGTTGACCCTGAATTTCCAACCAGGAGCGCACCTGTCGCAAGGACATTCATGTTAGGTGTTAACATCAATTTTTAATCCAGGAGGACTACAATCATGAAAAAGATAATTACAATAGTATTTTTCGCACTCGTATTTGCATCGTGCGATGATAAATTTCTACAAGAGGATACCCGCACGCAGATTACTGAAAGCTATTTGAACACAACCGCGGGTTTCAACGATGCCATTAATGGAGCATACAGCTTCCTGCGCGTTTACACAGAAATAAACGAAGGGATCCCCAGCATGACAACTTTCGGTACCGACGAGTTCAGGATGGGATTCGACGGTGGTCATAAGCATTTTAACTTATACAACGGCAATTTGAACTCACGCGCCGGTGCAGTTGACGCCGTATGGAATCGTCTCTACGCGGGTATCAATGCTTGTAACGCTGTAATTAACCGTGCACCTGATATAGAGGGTTTGGATGCCACAGTGAGAAGTACACGTGTAGGAGAAGCGAAATTCTTACGCGCTACGTATTATCACCTTTTAGTGCAGTTGTGGGGTCCTGTGCATATATCAACTACCGAGACAAAAGGTGTAGTGACAGAGGCGAAGCGCTCACCAATTTCGGAAGTTTATGATCTTATTGTCGCTGACCTGAACGAATCTATCGCAGTGTTGCCGAACACAGCAACAAGCGTTAACTACGGCCGGGCAACGAAACCTGCAGCGCAACATTTGCTTGCCTTAGTTCACTTAACCCGCGCCGGTGGCGAAGCTAAGCAAGCAGACGACTATAAGAAGGCTGCTGAGCTGGCAGAAGCTGTGATCAAGAATTACAACTTCAAACTGTTGGATGATTTCTCCCAGGTGTTCGCATTGGGCGAGCAGGCAGAGAGGCATTCAGAAGTCGTGTTTGCGGTTCAAAACGGCCCGAGTTTTTTGACGGCTGAGGGAGGTAACACACTGCACATTTATTGGATCATGAAATATGACGACCTCGCTGGTGTTGTGCGTGATCTTGCCAACGGAAGACCCTATTGCCGCTTCAGGCCAACTGACCGTGTCTTAACAACATTGTTTGACAAGAAGTTGGATGCACGATATCAAAAAACATTCAAGCGTGTTTTTTACTGTAACGCCCCAGGCACCTATACAAAAATACAGGGAGGTACAATGACCCTCAAGGCCGGAGATACAGCTGTGTATGTCGTAGACGAGCAATGGCCAGCTGAGAAACTCGCGGCTGCCAAGTACAGTGTCTACCAATTGAGCAGGCATACGGACCGCGTATTTCCAACGGTGTTAAAGCACCTTGATCCGACCCGTGCAGCTGTTCCCGAATTGCGCGGTACAAGAGATTTCCTTCTGTTCAGATTAGCTGAAACAATGCTGATCGCATCCGAAGCATTGATGATGGATGGTCGCAACGCGGAGGCGGCAGTTTATATTAACCAGATACGCAGGCGTGCAGCCGCAGTAGGCAAAACACCTGCCGAAACAGAGGCTAATAAGCTTGCAATGGAAATTACCGCCGCTGATCTGAATGTCGACTTTATCCTCGACGAAAGAAGCCGCGAGCTCCTGGGAGAATTGAAGCGCTGGTTTGACCTGAAGAGAACAGGAAAACTGGTTGAACGGGTTAGGCTATATAACCCCGAAGGCGGACCAAATATTAAGGACTTCCACGTCCTCAGACCAATACCCCAAAATCAGATTGATCGTACGTCGACTGAATTTGAGCAAAACCCCGGATATAATTGATTTCTGCAGAGTCGATGAACTTAACGATTGGGTACTAAAAGCAGGTATGTCGCCGATCCTGCAAAGGATCGGCGTTGCCCAATTATTCAATACTGATAATACTTTTAAACTATAAACAACGCACAAGACTTATGAAAAAGTGGATTAGAACTGAGATCATGAAAGACCTTAGAGCGAAAATCGAAAGGGGAGAACCCATTATTGGCGGCGGCGCAGGCACAGGGATTTCAGCTCAGTGCGAGGAGGCGGGGGAAATCGATCTTATCGTTATCTACAACTCTGGGCGCTATCGGATGGCTGGCAGAGGATCCCTCGCAGGCTTGTTGCCTTATGGTAATGCTAATGAGATTGTAAAGGAGATGGCGCACGAAATTTTGCCGGCGGTGAAAAGAACTCCCGTACTGGCAGGCGTTTGCTGCACCGACCCCTTTATGCTGAGGGATAAATTTTTGAGAGAACTCAAGGAGATGGGCTTTGCTGGAATTCAGAATTTTCCGACGGTCGGACTTATCGATGGCATTTTCAGAGCCAACCTGGAAGAAACAGGCATGAGTTACAAGTTGGAGATCGAGTGCGTTAAGGCAGCACATGACCTCGATATGTTAACCACTCCATATGTATTTAATACCGCCGATGCCGAAGCGATGACTGAAGCCGGCGCCGACATTATCGTAGCTCACATGGGGCTGACC